>OCVV011271943.1_pt1 | contig 10178 bp, 14 predicted proteins | sample 1539721 | NCBI WGS metagenome assembly OCVV01 (sample SAMN02144230, study PRJEB22623) | gut metagenome | biome: sheep rumen | host: Ovis aries | place: New Zealand
TATTAATTGCCTGTAGTAATTCATCCTTTGTTGGCATATTAATCCTCCATGCCCTCAATCTTATTTCGCAACTCGTCTAGTTCCATCATCATTTCATGCTTGTTACCGCTATATTCTCTGCTATAGCCTCCACGATTTCCGCTACGATTTTCACTAGCATATCTACCCATAGAATCACGTCTTGCGTAACGTCCACGACCTCTAGCATAACTCATACCATCGTATGTGTAGCCATCGTATGAATCGCCCTCGCCATCCATAGCCTCTATAGTTTTGAGTGATTTTAGAAAATGTGCGGCTTTATCTCCCACTTCAAGTGATGAGGTAGTTAGCTTGCCCGACATTCCAATTTTGTCGATTTCATCTTCAAGCATCTGTGATACTTTGTCATATCTACCCATTGTAGTCCTCCTTTCAACATAATACTCGGTTTTAAAATAATACTATGCTGTTCTTCTGATACGCAAACTTCCATCAACCACATTAATTAATGGTGTTGGCGTTACTGTAGGGTCGTTTACTGAACCGTTTACATATTCTACGGACACTGTAAAGCAACATCCTTTTGGTACGTTTACAGTGGCACGGCTTGTAACATTTCCGTATTCATCAACGGCGGTTGGTGTAAAAATACTTCTACTTCCGTCCCTACTTTCCCCCGAAACAACGATAGCCGTTGCTACGGGTGTGATTGCTCCACCCTCTGGAATAGAAATATTTGCGGTGAAGTCAAGTTCATACCTTGCAAAGCAACATCTAGGATTATTCACAATGCCACGCAAAGTTATAACACCAGTTCCCGATTGATGGTAAATATAACCTTTATTGCAAGGTATAGAGTCAATAAACGGAATAGCTTGATTTAAAGAAATTGTTTCAACACTATCCTTTGTCAAAAATTCTGCCATCTTCGTTCTCCTTTTTCCTTTTGCCCGAACGTTTATGGCATGGCTCAGTAATAGCTTCCTCAAAAGTAAATCCGTATTTAACAATTCTTTGATATATCCTTATATAAGGTACATTCAGTTCTTTGCACCATTCAGATAAATTTTGAGTTTTGCCTTGATAGGTTATATTAATAGAAACACCTCTGTTATTATTTTGTGTTTGAATAGTAGCCCATCTACAATTTTCAGGACAATAATTCTTGTCATTATCTATCCTATCTAGGGTTAGATTGGACTTGTAACCATTTGCTATCGCCCATTCATAAAAATTTTCAAAAGAGTTAAGCCATTCATCACAAACCTTTATCCCTCGTTCTCCGTATCTATGATAGTTCTGAGATTTTGGGTTATAACATCTTGCTTTCATATTATGCCAAACACTATATATACTTGTTTTAGATTTTCCATGAGTTGTTTTATATTTTTGATTGCTTTCTTTTCTTAAACAACCACAACTTTTTGTTCTACCATGTACAAGCCTGTTTGCCCTTACAAAACAAGTGTTACCACAATCACATTTGCATTTCCAAAAAGTTACTCTAGTAACATTGTCGTAATAGCTATCTACTGCAACCAATTTGCCAAAACGTTGTCCTGTTAAGTTATTTTTTTTCATTTTTTTACCTCGCAAAATAAATAATATACAATATTCACTATGAATATTATACGTTATTGTTATTTACAAGGCAATACATGATTACATACCGCAACCACAGCCACAGCCGTTGTTATTGTTGCAAGTAAAGATAGGTGTACGTCCATATACAGGTGTTGTAGGTACTGGACAATTGTTAAGTCTGTTGTAAAGCTGGTCTACCTCGTTGGCGAATCCCTGTGAAATAAACGCATTCTGAGCAACCTGTGACTCTCTAAGTGTTGCCATATTAAGTTGAGTCTGTAACTCTGCAATACGGTCATTCTTTGCATCAACCTGTGCTTTAACACCATCCAACTCTAACTGGCATAACTTATCAAGAATAGCCTGTGTACCCTGTGTCTGACTCTGAATAATATCTCTTGTATTGTTAGCATCAGCAAAACGTGTCTGATTGCCCTCATTCTGAATAATGTTCTGAGTCTGACAAGTAGCAAGACGATTTTCACAGCAGCACTGTGCCTGCTGTGATGCAAGGTCTGTAATTGCGCCTGTAATAGCTGTCTGTGATGCAAAATTCTGTTGCATATCTGCTATCTGGCGTGCGTTTGCACCGATTTCTACGTTTGCAAAGCCGTTACAAAGCTGTGTTGAAAGATTGCCGATGCCATCACGAATTGATGTAATACCATTGTTTAACATAGCATCTCTAAATCCTCCATTTGTGTTTGTGTTGATGTTCTGCTGTCCTGTTAAAAGCCATGGGAAATCATAATTTCCACCGCCCATACCAAAGCCACCACCAAAACCGTTTCCGAATCCGCCAAACATAGCCGCAATAAGGAAAAGTACAATAAGACTTCCCCAATCGCCACCAAAACCTCCGAATCCGTTTCCGCCCATGTAACCGCCATAAGCAGGCTGTACGGGCATAACCATGCCGTTTTCTTCTAGTGCCATAATTTTTACCTCCTAATTGTTTTTGGTTAAGGACTATATTCCATGGTTTTATAGCCCGTTTTTATGTGAACCTTGCAAGAATTTCACCTATTTCTGAAACATCTGTATGAACTGTGGGTTCTTTTGTATCATGTTTGCTTGTTTAACCGCCCAATCATATTGTGACTGATTAATTGCTCCTGTATTCATTAAATACTGAATTGCCCCTTGTGGGTCGTTCATGTATTGCTGTGGTATGTTTAACTTGCGCTGTATCATAAATTGCATTGGATTTGCCATAAATCCCTTAAACTGCCCTAACATACCTTGCATACTTCCAAATGGGTCTTGCATCATAGCTTACTACCTCCTTTTTGCTGTGGCTGTTTTTGCACCTGTCGTGGTACGTGCTTAATTTCTTCACGCAATCCCTCTAATTCCTGTTTAAGTGCGTCAAAATCGGATTTTAAAACGTACTCTGTGGAATTGTTAGGCTCATTTACTACAGGCGGTATATTGCCCGTATTTGCCCCCTCATCACGGATGGTATAATCAATAATCTTCATGCTGGGCATTCCGCTTGCGTCTGCTGACTTTAAATAAATTGTCTGCCTTTCGCTATCCCATAGTGTAGCGGTACAATTTGGTGCTACTAAATAGGATTTTGCGCCTCCGATGCCTGTTACCCATGTTAAATTGTTCCCGTTATACTGTGGTGTTTGCATTGCCATTGATTGTGGCATCATTTGTGGATATGTTGGTTGATAAAATGGATATCCCATAATTTACCTCCTTAAATAAAACATTGGAATTTCTTTTCCGCTATCCCAACTGTCGTAATAATAACCGTCTTTTACACAAACAACGTGCGAACCCGTGCCGAGTACATAAGTGCCCTTTGGATGCTCAATGCAAAAATCCTCGATACTGTAACAATTTGGGCACGTATCGGGCAAGCTATAGCGTTTAAATCCTAAATCACGCAAATAAGCAACCCACACGATATTTGATGAAATAACATCCCCCATCTCTAAGCCTTTTTCTGTTAGGTCTAAATAACAATCTACCCATGTTCTACCTGTTACACAACAAAGCATTCTAACAACGCAATCTCCTGCATTATCTTTAATTGGGTTTGGGTTATAGTATCTGTATCTCATAATTAAATTGTAAATATATGGGGTTTTAATCTAAATCAACTAAACTACTACTTTTTTACTATTTTTACGCAACAAAAAAGCAACCCATTTAAGGTTGCTCTTTTGCTTTAGGAGTTTTTATCTATGAAAACAAAGATTTTGGACTCATTCTTATAAATAATCTTTTGTATCATCTGCACGGATAAATCAAATTCTTCTGCCAGCTGTTCGTATGTAATACCATCAATTAAACGTCTTTTAAGAATTTGCCTGTTTCTCTCTGCGTGTGATTGTAGGATGATACAGCTATCAATGGCATTCTCTAGCTGTTCCTTGGTGATATTTTCGGGAAAATTCAAAACTTATGCCCCTCTTCCTACGTTCTTTTTTCTTCCTGTTCCGTGGCAACTAGGGCAAGTATGATAACCAGAGTTACCACCTACCTTGCGTACACGCTTTTTAGTTTTGGTAATTTTCACTCGTTGGCTCATAAGTTATATTACCTCCGCCTACTATATTGATACCATCACCATCTTGTGTGCTATCTATAGTCGTGGTTTCTTCATCAGTAAACTGTGATTCATAACGTAACCACGCTAAGTTACTTCCAACTAGCAATAGAATTAATAGGAGAATCGTAATCCATTGACGCTTGATAGTGCGTTCCGCCATTGATATATAGGCATCATGGATAAAGGTGTTTCTATCATCCATTAAATTGCCCTCCTACCCTCTTTATATCCAAATTCGCAATAATGTTTATAGAATCGTCTATAATTGCCCTCTTCGCACTTTCCAAACGTTTCAATTAAATCGGGGCTATGACTACCATATACCTCTACATTGAATGTTTTGATTGTCTTTCCTACTCTTAACTTTTCATTTATGCCAAAAGTGATGAAATGATTAAACAGTAGATTTGCATTGTTACCAAATACATCTGTTACATCGGGATTACATTCTGCGTAATATGTGGGGTCAAATACCTTGTTATAATTTACACCTTGGAATATAAATTCTGTAGGTGCTGTTATTCTTGCAATACCCTCTATTGCTATTCCTGTGTGTCCTTTTGTCTGAGTAACGAATATATCGCCCTCATACACCTTTGTTCCTGTCGCATAGGTGATTCTTGGCTCAAATAGCTTAGTTGCCTCTAATACTGCTACTTCATTTAAAGTGGTAAAATTGGCAACTGACAAGCCAACGGCTTTCTTTACACAAGCCCTAACAAGGCTCGAACAATCAGCCTCAGTCTTTTTTGTAGTATCAACTCCATGAGTCATTATTGCCAGCCTATTGCCTTGGTCGTAACCAATATTTATGTTATTACAGGCTGTTTTCATAGCCTGGGCTAAATCATGGGCTTTTCTATTATCCTTTAATCGTAAAATGTACCACTTGCGACTTCCGACAAAATCTTTCAGATATTGCATAGAGACTTCCCCTACAAAATCGTTTGTTTTCTTTTGTAGCTGGTCTCCTATTCTGCCACCTGTATACTTTCCGTTTTCATCATGCCTTGCTGACCCTATAATAGTTGCCATTATACATTCTCCTTATTATAGATTTTTTTTGCAACAATTACGATACCTCCACAAAGTGTATCAATCGCAGAAAGTGTTGCAGTGATTTCAGCACAGTGAGGAATATTCCAAATATTACATAGAGATGCACCAAATGTTAAAATTGGGACCATAAATAATGCTACATTTTTAATGATGTCATAGGTTTTATTTGACATAATATCTACCCCCTTTATTTTTTTGCTAGATAATCGTGTAAATCTTCCTTTGCTTTCTGCAGCTCAGGTGAAATTGCTTTTTTTTCTGTAAGACAATATTGTATTTCAAATTCAATTAACGCAATAACAGAATGCAATAGAACCTCGTTTGCACTATCTTGCTCTCTAAATTTATCACTACCATGATTAAGAGATTCATTTATCTCTTTTACTTTAAATTCAAGGTTAGATACTCTTGCATCAAGTGATGTATGGGGTTTCATAAGAAATTTAGAAAAAGCATATAGCATGATGCAAAGATTGCCAAAAGTCAGCAATAATTGCATCGCTGACATAAGCTGTAGACCGTTCATTAATTCGTTCATATTTTTACCTCTTGAGGGGGTCGGATTGAGGAACAATATAAAGTCTATTGCCCCTCGCTCCTTAGTGTCTTTGGTCACTTATAATTATAAACAGATTTATCGGTTTTGTAAATCAATAAAATCTCTTTCCGCAATCAACACAAACCCATGTGACGTGTTCGCTACTGAATAGACTCCACATCTCCGTTGTCTGTATCTTCCTCTGGTGTTTGCATTTCAGCCTCTTCAACAATCTCATTTTCCCTGTCCTCTTTAATCTGCTGAATTTTAGCATCAATTTCCTCAATGTCCTCTAGTGTCAAGTGCCCTTTGTCAAGGTAGCCTATAGCAAGCTGTGATACCTTTGACTCGCTCCATGTGCCATCCATAAATCCGTTGATAAGATTTCTTTTGATGTACTCTGTTAGATTAAACATAATTAATTACCTCCCAATTCTATAATTGCTGTTTGCAGTTCTTTGACGAGCTTTGTCAATTCATAATTACTCATTGCATATGGTTGATATTCATTTGATTGAATAGATGCAGGACGGAGCATTGGCTTGAATGTAAGGTTGTTTACTGTTGTACCCACACTCACAATTTGTAAAACAATGCTAAATTTGTCATAATCTGTCAAGGATGTATTGTGATGAAATCTTACTTCAGTATTATTACAATTAACTACAGCTATGTTTCTTAGCCATGTTGTGCCATTTAAATTATTAAAAATTAGCGTAACATCAGCTGATGCGTTTTGAATGCCCTCGCAAGAAAGAATATAATCACCATCTTTAAAAAAGTCCTTACTCACTTGGTATAGACAATTATAATTTGCGTTTCTAACAGTTGATGTACCATTCACTGTAATAGAACCATCTTCATTAACTGTGAATGTAATACCATTTAAAGTTTTACTTGCACCATCTGCATAAGGATAAGGTATCAAATTCTTAACACCATACACACTCTCTAGTTCCTGTGCTATATATCCCTCATTATGCCCTGTAAGTGCTTTTGCACTCATTTCTGATGTAGCATATTCTAGGTCTATTGTTGGCTCTATATCAGAAGTGGCTGTGATACTTGTAGCTTCATCATAAGTCTTTAGACTAAGTAGTGCCTGTGCCTGTTCTGAGGTGATTGGCTCGGTAGTTGGGGTAGCTAGAACGTAATCAAGTGTTACATTGTTACTTGCCAACCACTCTCTCCATTCTGTACTTGACGACATATCACTTAATGGTGCAAAAACAAAATACCCATAATTTTCTTCCATTCCTGTTCTTTGTATAAATGTACCTAATGCAGTTGAGGTATTATTAAATTCATTTCTTGTTTCACGATAAAATCTGTTGCTATATGCCAAACATAAGGCATTATTGTTATTAGTGCGCAATGTATTTTCTGGTGTTATATAGAATACATGTACATTTTTATTGTTGTTCATAGTCCTTGTCCATGTTTCATCTTCTGAGCCATCATAAACTACTTCACCAACTCTCCTAGTAATCTCATACCCTCTATCCTCAGACCAATCTATAGTATCAGCTATATAATATTTGCCATCACGTTCGTAGGTGTAATCGTCTGTTGAGGCTACTTCTATTGAACGTAAGGTAAGGTTGGTGGTTACATCTATGTGCTGATTTAATTCATAAGATAAGTCAGAATTTGTAGCTAAAATTAATTGAGGCTTAAAAATTAAATCTACAGTTTGACCGGTTGATACCCTTAAAGCCAATCTTCCTACTCTGTCTGACGGAATAGTTACATTTCCGTTGTTATTAAATACATGTGACCATCCCTCATCATCATTGTAATATCTTAGTGTGTAAGTGTTAGTTGACTCTCCTGTAGCGTTTAAAGTTCCTTTATATATTCCCTGTTTTATTTTCAAATTTTCAGATAATCTTAAATAAGCATTGCCAGTTGCTGTTCCTTGTGCAGTAATACTTCCATCTTCATTAATAGTGTATGTAATACCATTGAGTGTTGTATTAGTTGCATAATAAGGATAAGGTATCAGATTCTTACCCGCACATCTAAAATCAGCTTTAGCACTCTCTATCTCCACAGGGCTATCTGGTGTTGGTGTGCCATCTTGTACGGACATACCATATATTCTTTTTGCTAATACTGAACCCTCATGTGTGCCTACTTCTGCTAGATAAGTGACTGTATGCTCTTTTAGTGAATTAACTTTGTTCACAACATCTTCATAGCCCTCGGGTGTGCCACTGAATGCCTCATCCTTGAATTGTTCCGCTTGATTACGATAAATCTGTGCTTGCTGTTCATGGGCTAGGGCTTGATTTGCGTATGCCTGTGCTGAGTCTTGGGCTGTTTTTGCCTCGCCTTTTGCTTGCGTGGCAATATCCACTGCGCTCTCAGCATCCTCATTTATGGCTTCAATGCCATCATGGATTGATTGACGTACATCTCTACCATAGCGAGCCTGCATGATGTTTTCCAAATATGTATCAATATTTGCCATTTTATTCTCCTTTCAGCAATTTGATTTCCTCTTTAAGTTGGTCTATTTCTTTTTTCTGTGCCTGTAACGTGGCAACAATTAACGGGATAAATTCTTGATAACTTAGTAAGCACGCATCTATCAATTGATGGTCACGGTCTTTTACTTTTGCTTCTTGATATAGTGATAAATTATCTGCATCAATTCCGTTATCTTCTAAGGCCTTTTTGACGTCCTGTGCAATAAATCCATAATGTGTTTTGTTGTCAGAATCCTTATATTTATCGTTGTATTTAAAAGAAATAGGCTCTAAATCATAAATAGCATTTACAAAGCTATCTGATAGACTTGTTATGTCTTTCTTCCATCTTCGGTCTGAGTGGTTATTGAAAGTACCCCAAAGAGTAAAACCTGGACCCGATGCATTCATGGTGATGCCATTTCCGGGAACAAGTGTTGATACATCCTCTAACCACAAATCAGCACCACGACCAACCTCAGTGTCACCGCTAAACTTAACAACAAATCTTTGATTCCATTCAGCTGATGTGGTATCTCTTGCCATAACGGTAAAAGCAGTATTTCTTTCATCATTTTGGTATGAATATATCGCTGCGATTCTTGTTGCCGCAGGTGAGCCACCATCACCACCATTGTGCGTTTCAAAATAACTTTGTCCGATAAAGAAATTACCAATTCTTTGTGCTCCTGCTTGGATAATGTCTGCAAATACATACCTAGCAGTAACATTTAATGCATTCACATAAGCTGTGGTTACTGTATTTCTTGTAATTTGAGTAGTTTGTTCAGCTGTTACCCATCCAATATCATCTGTTAAATCGCTTGTCTTAGACGGTATGCTTGGTGTTCCACTAATATCACTATAAGATATTTTCTCGCCGCCACTGAATGTAATTCCATTTTTATCTATAGTGATTAGTGTCGTTCCACTAGAATTTTTTACAAGTATTTTGCCATCTTTGCCTAATGATGTACCACCTATTTCAAATGTGCCGCCACGTACTCTGTCAGCTACCATTGTCCCCGATGTGACGTAATCAGCTACAATAGAGCCATCCATTGTCATAGCTAGTCCATAAGTTTGACCACCATCGTTGGAATAGCCCAATCCATTGACATTCCATCTCCATATCTTAGTTGGGTTATTCAATGCATCTTGGATTTTGATTTCTGTAGGCTGTCCACTAGAATTTCTCTCAATTACTACATAGCCGCCCTCTGCTCCTGTGATTAATGCTGTTGCGTTATCAATAGCAGATTTAACTGCATTGCTTGTAGGCATCTGCTCTATTCGTTTCATTATCTCTGCATTTGCGCTTGCTGATTTTGCCGATAATGAATTTGCTTGCTTAGAGCCTAGTGTGATTGTGTCCTGCTCGGGATTGTTTAGGTGTATTTCCATTTGACTTAATAGGAAATACTTATCAAGTCCATGTGGCTCGGATAATACTCTTACACTATCAAGCAATTTAAACTTTTGAAATTCATCAGAGGTTAGTCCTAAATCAATTGCTTTTGCCTCAATCACAAGGTTTTCAAACTGGGTTTCTTGCAAGTATTTCTTGCCTTTTTCCACAAGGTTAGAAACAACTGTTACATCATCCCACTCGACTACTTTTTCTATCCATCCAAAATTGTTTACGGCTGTTTGTGAGAACACATAATCTGCATTACTTGGATGCATACTATCGGCAGGAGCGGTCTTGATATTTAATCTTTCATCTAATCCCTCAATAGATTGCGTTTCTAGTGTTTCACCCAAAGGAATAATTACCGTGGCTAAATCATCTGTATCTATCCCTACGGATATATCAAGTAGGTTCTCACCTAATCTAATTACTTGATTATTAGTTCTAGGACTTTCCGCAAGGTAATCAAGGTATCTAACACCATTAACGTGCCTAGTCCTTAGATAACCGCCAATATCATCCACCAAATCTTCTTTTATCTCTGTCATTGTGGATTGATAATTGGTA
>OCVV011260896.1_pt1 | contig 10177 bp, 9 predicted proteins | sample 1539721 | NCBI WGS metagenome assembly OCVV01 (sample SAMN02144230, study PRJEB22623) | gut metagenome | biome: sheep rumen | host: Ovis aries | place: New Zealand
TTGCGGGTTTTTAGGGCAGAGCCCTAAACAGAGCACGAGACAGAGTCTCGTTCGGAGCGAAGCTCCGACAAAGGGCGTGCAGAAAAAAAGCGGACGTGAAACAAAACAAGGGATACAAACGGAGCAAAGGGCGAGCTCCGAAACCTGCACGCCCCTGACGAAACAGAGAGCGTAAGCGAACGCTTTTCGTCAGTCGGAAGTGTGGAGCACTTCCGACGACCACTATCCATAAAAAAACAAATATAAAAACCAAATATAAAAACCATACGAAAGGACAAGCACAATGAATAAAGTCAGAACAAGATTTGCACCGTCACCAACGGGCTATATGCATATCGGAAATCTCAGAACAGCTCTCTTTGCATACCTTATCGCAAAGAAAAATAACGGAGATTTTATACTAAGAATAGAGGATACCGATCAGGAGCGCTATGTCGAGGGCGCTGTTGATGTGATATATAATACCCTTAAAGACGTAGGCCTTAACTGGGACGAGGGCCCTGATATAGGCGGTCCCGTAGGCCCCTATGTTCAGTCCGAAAGAATGGGTATGTTCAAGCAGTACGCAGAGGAGCTCGTTAAAAAGGGCGAGGCCTATTATTGCTTCTGCGATAAGGAAAGACTCGATAAGGTCAGAGCCGAGCAGGAGGCTAAGGGCGAAACTCCTATGTATGACAGGCACTGCCGTCACCTCTCTCAGGAGGAGATCGACAAAAACCTCGCTGAGGGCAAGCCTTACGTTATCAGACAGGCTATCCCCGACGGCGAGATAACCTTCCATGATGAGCTCTACGGCGATATAAAGGTTGACTGCGCCGAGCTTGATGACCAGATCCTTATCAAGACCGACGGTATGCCGACATATAACTTCGCAAACGTTGTTGACGACCACCTTATGGGTATCACTCACGTTGTAAGAGGAAATGAGTACCTCGCTTCCGCCCCGAAGTATACGCTCCTTTATAAGGCATTCGGCTGGGAGGAGCCTACCTATATCCACGTTGAGCATATTATGAAGGATAAACAGCATAAGCTTTCAAAGCGTGACGGTGACGCTTCCTATCAGGATCTGATGAAGAAGGGCTATCTCAAAGAGGCTGTTATAAACTATATCGCTCTGCTCGGCTGGGCGCCGAAATCTGAGCAGGAGATCTTCACTCTTGATGAGCTTATTCAGGAGTTTGATATTCACGGGCTCTCAAAGTCGCCTGCGATTTTTGACCCTCTGAAGCTCAGAGCTATAAATGCAAAGTATATAAAGGCGCTCTCTCCCGAGAAGTTTGCTGAGTACGCTGTCCCCTACATCAGGCAGAGCATAAAGCGTGAGGACATAGACCTGAATGAAGTTGCAGGTCTTTTGCAGGCAAGAACAGAGGTCTTTACCGATATCCCCGAAATGGTAGACTTCTTTGATGAGCTTCCTGCTTACGGGAATGACCTCTACACCCATAAGAAAATGAAAACCAACCCCGAAAATTCCCTTGAATCCTTAAAGGCAGTGCTGCCTGTGCTCGAGGCTCTTGAGGACTGGAGCATGGACGGCGTTCATGAGGCGCTCTTCTCCCTTATCGGAGAGCTTGGCGTTAAGAACGGCATTATCCTCTGGCCGCTGAGAGTGGCACTTTCGGGCAAGCCCTCTACCCCCGGCGGTGCGGTTGAGCTTGCACACCTGCTCGGAAAAGAGGACTCGATAAAGAGAGTAAAGAAGGGTATTGAACAGCTTTCATAAGGCTGTCACAGTGCTGTCACATGACAGTACTAGGATATATTATGTATGTAATCTTACCTCTAGGAAAGGGGGAAGTTCCGTTTACGGAATAGAAAATGATAGAAGTTGTAAATCTTACAAAAAGATACGGTGACAAAAAGGCTGTCAACAATATCTCGTTCAAGGCCGAGGACGGTGAGGTGCTGGGCTTTCTTGGGCCTAACGGCGCAGGCAAATCCACCACTATGAACATTCTGACAGGCTATATCTCCTGCACTGACGGAAAGGCTCTTATCGACGGGATAGATATTCTCGAAGAGCCCGTCAAGGCGAAAAAGCAGATAGGCTACCTCCCCGAGATACCGCCCCTTTATGTGGATATGACGGTAAAGGAGTATCTGTACTTTATCTATGACCTGAAAAAGTGCAAGCTGCCGAAGATCTCTCACCTTAAAGATATCTGTCAGCTTGTGAAGATCGATAATGTGTACAACAGGATAATAAAGAACCTTTCAAAGGGCTACAGACAGAGAGTCGGGCTTGCGCAGGCTCTTGTCGGAAACCCTAAGGTGCTTATCCTTGATGAGCCTACGGTAGGCCTTGACCCGAACCAGATAATCGAGATAAGGACCCTTATCAAAAAGCTCGGCAGGAACCATACTGTTATTCTGTCCTCGCATATACTGTCCGAGGTGCAGGCTGTCTGCGACAGGATCGTAGTTATCAATGAGGGCAGGATAGTCGCTAATGACACCGAGGAAAACCTCTCGCAGAAGCTCTCAAACGAGCATAAGCTGACAGCAAAGATAGAGGGCGACTCGGAAAAAGTGCTCAAGGCTGTAAAGGCTATCAGGGGAGTTATCTCCGCAGAATGCATAATGCAGGATAAAAAGGGCGTCGGCACCTATACGATAGAGGCAAGCGAGAAGAGAGACATAAGAAAAGAGCTCTTCACCTGCATAGCCGAGAACGGCTGGTATATGCTGGAGCTTAAAACCTCCGAGCTGTCGCTTGAGGATATATTCATCAAGCTTACTATGGGCGAGAATCTCATTGCCGATGACGAAGAAGAGGAGGCTGAGGACTGATGGGCGCTGTATTCAGAAGAGAGCTGAGGTCTTATTTCACCTCACCTATCGGCTACATATTTCTTGCGGCCTTTTATGCATACGCAGGTATAATGTTTTCGAGCTACAGCTTAGAAAGCGGCTACACAAAGCTTGATTCGCTGTTTGGCTCACTCCTTATTATAATAGTAGTGCTTGTGCCTATCCTCACAATGAGAACTATCTCCGAGGAGAAGCGTTCAAAAACCGACCAGTGTCTGCTGACTGCCCCTGTAGGGCTCGGCGCTATAGTGGTCGGAAAGTTCCTGGCGGCATTTCTTATCTACCTTATGGCAGTGTCTATCACTGTGGTGTTCGCAGTTGTGGTTTCGGCATACGGCAGCCCCGACTGGAACGTGGTAGTCGGAAATATAGTCGCACTCGCACTTGTGGGCGGAGCATATATCTCGATCGGCATACTCTGCTCCTCGTTTACTGAAAATCAGGTGGTCGCTGCGGTAATAAGCTTTATTGCTCTGCTGCTTGTGTCATTCCTGACGACTATTGCAAATATCCTGCCCTTTGAATGGCTTCAGAAGGCCTGCAGCAGGATATCCTTCGGAGAGAGATACTACTCCTTTACCTACGGAGTGTTCGACTTTTCAAACGTTGTGTTCTTTGTGAGCGCTGTTGCAGTGTTCCTGTTCCTGACGGTCAGGGTGCTGGAAAAGCGCCGCTGGTCATAACGTGAAGCGAATACCGGAAAAGGAGGTTGATCCTTAATGGAGGATAATGAGAAGAAGGAAAAGGTCTCGAGGTCGGGCTCGGAGCTTCTTAATGACGTTATAAATGACGAGAAGAAGGAGTCTGAAAAGAGCGAGACCGCTGAGAATAAAAAGGAAAAGAAGCCCAAGGAGAAAAAGGGCACAGCCAAGAAGTTAAAGCACGGCACTATGGCTACGGTGCTTACCTGTGTGTTTGTGGCACTGGTGGTGCTTGTGAACGTGGTCACTACAATGATCTTTGACAGGTATCCTATCAATATTGACCTTACCTCGCAGAAGATATACTCTGTGACCGACAAGACCGAGAAGTATGTGAAAAGCCTTGACAAGGACGTTCTCATAACTGTATTTGCAGACGAAGAGGTCTTTGAGGCTTACAACTCATACACAAAGCAGGCGTCGGAGCTTATTAAGAACTACGCCAAAATGAACAAGCATATCACCTACAGATATGCGGATATAGACTCAAACCCCGAGATCGCAAGAGATTATGAGGAAACCCCTCAGAGCTTTGATATCTACTTCGAGACCGAGGGCGAGGCTGACGGAAAGAAGATCAAAAGAACCAAGAGGGTAGGCATGGTTGACCTTGTTACCTTCAAGGACGAGTTTCTTTCACAGCTTTCCGAGACAGGCTACAGCGTTGAAATGCTTGCAAAGCAGTATGGAGACCTGAATGTCCTCTACTATTACGGCGAGGCTGTTGAGTCCTCAAATGCAGAGCAGGCCTTTACCTCGGCGCTGATGACAGTCACCGACCCGAACCCTGTTTATGTTACGTTTGTAACAGGCTCAAACGAGCTTGTGCCCCTTTCGTATTTTCAGGAGCTCCTGTCGGCAAACGGCTACAATGTGAACTCCATAGACATAACGACCGAGCAGATCCCCGACGAGACAGACGTTATCGTTCTGCCCTCGCCGAAGGCTGACTATACAGAGGAGGACGTGCAGAAGCTCAGTGACTTCCTCAACAACGGAGGAAACCTCGGCAAGCAGATGATCTATGTAGGTGCATACGGGCAGGACGAGACACCGAACCTTGACGAGTTCTTAGCTGAGTACGGCATTGAGCTCGGAGAGGGCGTTATCTGCGAGAAGGACGCTGCAAGATACTACAACGAGCAGTGGACAACTATCGTTGACAATGTGAGCGAGGATTTCACTCAGGACGTTCACACCGATTCACCGAAGATCATCACAAGCTATACAAGGCCTGTAAAGGTGCTCTTTGATGAGCAGGGCATGGTAGCCTGCAAGGCATATCTGAGCTCTACTTCGTCTGCGTTTACTATATCGGCTCAGCAGGAGACCCTTGAAAAGGGAACTCAGAACTATGCGGTAATGGGCTCTAAGGCTAAGTTTACAGACGATAATGACACAGTCTACTCAAACATTTTTGCACTGGGCTCACCTTATCTGCTTTATGATATGTATCTGCAGTCCGACAGGTATCAGAATGCAGAGTACATCATAAGCGTTCTCAACGGCATGACAGGCAAGACCACTATTGAGGGTCTTACCATTCAGCCGAAGACGATCACAGGAGAGGTCTTCGACATCACCGAGAGCCAGAAGTCAAGACTTAAATGGACATTCTGCCTTATCGTGCCTGTGTGCGTACTGGTGATAGGCATAGTTGTTTGGATAAGACGTAAAAACCGCTGATACTGTCTTTGTTCAGGCAAAAGCAATAATAGGCGTTTTTTAGGTAATAGGTGTTTTTTAGGTAATAGGTATTTAGGGAATAGGGAATAGGTAAGGTGTCAGCTTCGCTGACTTATGCCCATTCGGGCGCAGGGAAAACCCTGCACCAATACGCGACGTAATATTGCTTTGGCTTTTCCAGCCTTGAACGCGGAGCATAATAATGTGGACTATTCAGAATATTAATTATTAGGTAAAAGATATTCAGATAAAGTATCACTTATAACCTATCATCTAGGGGTATGGGGCAAAGCCCCATTTTAAAACATCGCCGAAGGCGATACCATACCTATTCCCTATTACCTAAAAAAAAACGCCTGTTACCTAAAAAACGCCTGTTACCTAAAAAATGCCTGTTTAAGGGGTGATAATTAGTAATGAATTCTAAAGTACAAGGTATTATAGTCTGCGGAGTGTGTGCAGTATGCCTCGGAGGTGTGGCGCTGTTTTTATCGAAAACTGCCCCTGCCGATAAGGCGGACAGCTCTTCCTCTTCGCAGTCCTCAAAGGCTGAGAAGGAGCCCGATGAGAGCGTTGTTATCCTCTCCCGTGAGGCGACGGACATAGTCTCTGTGGAAGTTAAGAACGAAAACGGAGAGTTCACTGTCGAGAAGCCTGCCTCGGGAAAGACAAACTGGGTCATTGAAGACCTTGTGTCAGTCTCGCAGGATTATACGGCTGAGCAGTCTATGGTGAATAACCTCGGAGGCTTTGAAGCTAAGAAAACTGCTGAGGAGAACGCTTCCGATATGGCTAAGTACGGTCTTGACGACCCGAAGGTGAGCATTCTTGTCACCTACTCCGACGGGGAGACAAAGACTCTGTATATCGGTGATGAAGCTCCCGATGCACGCTATGTTTACGCAAGGGTAGACGAGGAAAGCACTGTCTATATGCTCTATCAGAGGAAGCTCAGCTACTACACGGGCAAGGTTACTGATTATGTGAATCTGACCCTTATTGATAAGCCCTCAGATGACGCATGGCCCGAGTACGGCGAGCTGAGAGTGGTAAGAAAAGACCTCGACTACGAAATGGCATTCGAGAACAGCACCGACAACACTATGGGCGGTATCTCGGGTCAGGTAATGACCGAGCCTGTGTTCTCGTACCTGAATATCACGAACTCTACCGACACCACTCACGGAATGTGGGGACTGACGGCAGCTTCGTGCGAGGTGCTTGAGCCTACAGAGGAACAGCTATCCGAATACGGCATAGCTGACCCGTACTGCGAGGTAACTCTCAAGGGCGACAGCTATGACTATGACCTGAAGATAGGAAACGCAGTCTATGAAAAGGACAGCGATGGCAATGACACCGACATGATAAGCTCGTATTACTGCTATATTACAGGTGTCAGCGGAAGAAACTGTATCTACAATATCTCCGCAGGAAGCCTGCCGTGGGCATCTATCAAGGCCGAGGACGTTACCTCAAGCCTGATGACCACAAACTACATCTATGACCTGAACTCCGTAGCTATTAAGACTGCAGAGCAGGACCTCAGCTTTGAGATACAAAGCTCGGGCTCTACCTTTGAGATGACAGACGAGAACGATACCCCCGAGGTCGAAAAGGTCACAGTTGACGGAAAAGACCTCGATGTTGAGAACTTCAAGGCATTCTATCTCTATATTATGGGCTGCCCCACAGACGAGATCTGCTTTGAAGAGCCGACAGGCGAGAGCGTGCTCACTATCACAATGAACAGAAAGTCGGGCGGCGAGGACATAATGGAGTTCTACAAGGATTCTTCCAGAAGGTATATAGTGAAGCTCAACGGCGTGCCCTCTTACAGGATACCAAGCGGCTGGTACGATGTATGTGTTAAGAACATTGAGGCTGTCCTCTCGGATAAGGAGATAGAGGACACCTATTAAGACAAAATCTGCACATAAGACGTGCTAGAATAAAAGTGTCCGTCAGACGGGCACAATAATGAACGGAGGAGAAATTATGGCAAACACAGAGAAGAAAGCATTTTTTACCTACAAGGGTCTGCCTTTGGTCAGAAAGGGCAATCAGCTGTATTTCGGACATATGTATGATGAGTTCGTAGTGCAGATAGATATACTGTCCACCGAGAAAAAGGGCGGTATTGACGTGGCTAACAAGGTGATGATAAGAAAAATCGCTACCGATATCACGCTTCCGCCTGCAAAGAAGATCGTTAAGAAGACCGAAAAGAACAGCCTTTATGAGGCTCTCGACTATGCCTGCGCATGGCTTAAAGTTACAGCGTAAGGGTGTATCAGGCGAAAATAATGTTGATTTAAATAACTAAAATTGTGAAAAAATTGTATATAGATTACAGCTTTGCTATGAAATTTTTGAGCACAATCGACAAAGTTTTAAAAAGCACTTGCAATTTAAAGAAAATTGTGATATGATGTGTTATGTAAAAGTAGTTCAGAGGATAATTGACCCTTGAACTATGGATCAAATAAATTTTGGAGGAGAATTAATATGATTAAGAAAATTTCAGCATTCGTTGCAGCAGCAGCTATAGCAGCTACAATGTCCGTTTCAGCTTTTGCAGCTACAAATGAAGATGCAGTTGCAGCAGCAAAGGCAGCCGGTGTACAGGCTAACAATGTACAGGAACTGGATAACTTCCTTCAGGTACATAAGGATTGCTTCACATCTGAGCAGTATGATGACATGATCAGCACACTGAACGGAATCAGAGATAAGTATGTTGCTCCTTACTGCAAGGGCGGCGACAAGGTTGTAGTTGACAAGACTCCTGCTGAGCTTACTGAGGACGAGAAGATCGAGATCGGTAAGAACTGGTCCGACGCTGACAGACAGGATATCATTAATACTCTGGTTAATCTCGGTAAGAAGTACGATGTTGTTGTTACCGTAACACTTAACGACGATAAGGTTCACTACACTGTAGCAGCTGAGCACAAGCATGCTGACAGCGATTCCAAGAAGGATGACCCTAAGAGCAGCTCTGCTTCCGGAAACGGTACAACGATCAAGAGCGACACTCCTGTAGCTAACACAGGTGCAGAGGTCGGCGAGTCTCACACTGCAGCAGCAGTAGCAGCTATTTCTCTTGCAATTGCAGGTGTTGGTGCAGCTGTTATCGTTAAGAAGAACAGAGACTAATTAAAGTTTATTCGGAGTGTAATAATTATGAGCAATTCTGTTTCTGAAGAGAAAACAGAACGGCACACTCATAAACACAGATCCAAGTCATCAAAGGTGCTGAGAGCATTTACCTATGTTCTCACACCTTTTTTGATATTAGCGATTTTGTGCAGCGGGGCTTTTCTGGCACTGCATAAGCCGTTCAGTGAGTATAAGCCGTATCTGGATATGGCGTTTGGCGCAACGCCTATGGAGATAAGAAATCTGCGTACACTGAATAAGTACAGGGACGATAATGCTCCCGATCAGGTCGGCGAGATAGAGGATGAAAAGCAGGAAACTCACACGATAATCTATCCGTATTACGGCGACTTTTACGCTACCCTCAACTGCGAGGACGCAGGCATGAAGGATATACCCGTCTACAGCGGTACAGCCGAGGATATTCTTGAGTACGGCGCAGGCTGGTATAACGGGTCGGTATTTATCGGAAGGCCCGGAAATGTCGTTATCGCAGGTCATAACCATACATATTTTTATAATCTTCCGAAGTGCGAGGAGGGCGACATAGTAACACTTGAGACTGTTTACTGCAAGTGTACATATATCGTCTCCGAGAGAGTGGTTTTCCACGAGACTGACTATACCTATGTGTTCCCGTTTGATGATGACAGGCTGACTATGTACACCTGCTGGAATGAGGGAAGACTGGGAATGTCTCCGTACAGGCTTGCTATAATCTGCACGCTTGAGAATATCGAATGGAAAGAGGTCGAGACCGAGGAATGAAAAAGCTGTATAACTATGCTCCGATGCTCGTTCTGACGATATTTACCTCTTTTGTCATGGTGCTGGTACAGCTGTTGTTTTACGGCAGTACAATGATTTTCAATGCTGATTATTATGCACAGGCGATAGGTGACAGCGGTTCGGACAAGGAGCTTTATAACGAGGTGAATGCGTATTTCAGCCAGCTTTCCAAGGCGACAGGTGTTCCGCAGGAGATATATACGAAAAGCCTGACGAAAACTGAGGTTTCAAATGCGGCTAAGAATCTGGCAAGGGGCTCTCTTGATTATGTTTTCGGAACTACAAGCCAGAAGCCGACGGCAGACTATGACTACACCGCATTTGAGGCTGATGTTACAAACTACATAGAGGAGTACTCGGACGCAAACGGTATAGAGAAGGACAAGGAGTACTATACCTATATCGACAAGGCGATAACCATGTCCGAGAAGAAGATGAACTCACTGTTTGATGTTCTGCTCACCAAAAAGATTGCCGAAAGTAAGGTAACTGCGATGACACGTCGGGTAGTGCCCTCGCTGGGCATTATTACGGGAGTAAGCATAGGCGGACTTGCTGTTCTTTTGTTCTTGCTGTGGTTTGTTGACCGTAAGCACCCGTTTGACCTGTTCTATTGGATAGGCACTGTGATGTTCGCAGGCGGCGGACTTTTGCTGATACCGTCACTGTATATCAGGTTTACGGGCTATTTTGACGGTCTCTTCCTTGAGAATAAGAGCGTGTACTATGCTATCACAGGCTCGCTTTACGGTATTACTGACAGGGTGCTTGTCGTAAATGCGATACTCTGCTCCCTGGGATTTATTCTGATAATCATAGCTCAGGTGATCCATAACGTCCGTGTAAAAAAGGCAAAACGCTCCTTCTCTTAACCCCCGATTCGGGTGTATATTGCCGCAAACGATAATTTACCGCACTGTCTGCGGGAACTATTGGGGAAAACCTTTCTGAAGAAAGGTTCTTCCCCAAACCCCTTTCCAAAGACTTTTAACTTAATTTTGCCCCTCAGGAGCAGCCTTGAC
>OCVV011358855.1_pt1 | contig 10177 bp, 8 predicted proteins | sample 1539721 | NCBI WGS metagenome assembly OCVV01 (sample SAMN02144230, study PRJEB22623) | gut metagenome | biome: sheep rumen | host: Ovis aries | place: New Zealand
AGCATAGGCAGGTAGCACCGCTGGCTATACAAACCCCGACTTTAGGCGGGCTTTGCATAGTCTGTGCGGTACTACCTGCTCAGAGGGAGTGCCCTCCGAGACCTCCCCGATGCTGAGCATACGCTCGGGAAGGAAAAAGGCTTCTGCTGGGGTGTGTGCAGAAGCCTTTCTTGATATCATTTAGTATGAATTCATATAACTATATCAGCTAAATACAACAGTCTTATCATTTGAAAAAACATCAAAAGACTTGTTGATTTCTCCAAGCAGTTCATTAAATCCAGTATTGAGAGTATCATTAATATATGCCTCTCTTGCTTTAGGCTTGTTAATAAGACTCCATTTTAATTGTCTATAAGAATTAGCCATTGAGGATACTAATCGTCAGATTCATCTGAAATGATATCAGCAGAATTAAAAACGATCGGAAGAATATTATCAAATCGATGCTCAAGCTCATCTAAATCTAATACCCTTTTATGACTGTCTTTCTCGGATGTTTTATCTTCCTCTTTTTTCTTTAATAGTGCTTGAATATCATCCTCGGCTTTTGATAAAAATTCTTTTTGCTCTTCATTTCCAAATCTAATAACTTTAGAATAGTTTTTACTATCCTTAATTGAGTGGTCAAGTGATGATAATGATTCTTTAGTAGTACACTGATTTTCTATCATCAGTTTATAAAGATATGCATCAGCATTCATAGGATCATGATTTAATACTTGCTCACAAAAATCATCGGCACGGTCAAACTCACCATCCTCAAGAAACAGCTCTATTCTTTTCAGAAGAGGATCTGTATCAAATTGTGTTGTATTATTAGCCATTGTATATGGTGTCGTAAGAATAACTGTCTGTTCAGTATGCAATACTTTCCTTATCCCACGTATAACATCGTTTATAAACCCGATCTTACTCATATCCTGGGCCTGCAAATGAGAAAACTCCTCAGGCAGATCATAAGCATCCATATCTTTATAGCAAGAAATCAGAAGCTTTGAATAATCGTTTTTTACGATATTTAAGTATCGGTTCCATTCGTTTTTGACCCATATCGCATTGAAGTATTCAGGCTTTGACCCTATAACAAGCATTACCTTTGAAGAATTAAGAGCTGCAAAAATATAGGGCTCATATTCCTGACCAAGCTTGTCTTCAAGAGTTATTGCTGAGTAGAATACCTTGAACCCTTCCTGTGTCAGTTGATGATATATTTCATTTGCAATAACACTGTCTTTTGTTCGCTTCCCATTTTCGTCAGATTCCTTGTAGCAAAGGAAGACATCAAATGGATCCTCCTTATGAACTATAGACAAAATGTTCTTCTGCAGCTTGTCAATAAATAATGCTTCTCGTTCATAAATAGTTTTCTGAGAGTTGTCGGCATACACTAACGCTGCTTGATAATCTATATCAGACATTATAGATTCAAGTTGAGTACGATGGCAGGTAGGTCTCTTTTTTTAGTAATGGGATCTTCGACATATTCGATGCCATACTTACATAGTACTATACCCCAGTAAGCTTCAGCTTCATTCGGATTAGCAGATACTATCTTTTCGTATAGATCCTGAGCTTTATCAAACTCACTTTTCATTCGGAGATTATTTGCCCTGTTAAAGTTGTTTGCCAGAATGTCATCGTGTTTTTTAGGTATAGTCTGATTGGTTCCGCAGTACTAGCATTCACAGACTGTCATTCCGTCAGTGACCTCCAACGATCCACCGCACATTTTGCATTTTAAGATCATCTTCTCACCTTCTCTTACTACCCCTGCAAGCTGTATTTCTGTCGTCCAAAGCAGATTGGGTCTGAATAATAAGCTGGCTGATATCCTCGCTGCCTGACAGCACTGCCTTTTCAAGCTCTGCAAGTACGGAGCCCAGTTTCTGCTCCTCGGCAGCTATCGCAGGTGAGCTAACAGGGTCGCTGAATCTGATGTTCTCAGCGAGAGCTTCAAGCTGTTTTTTCAAGGAAGCATCGCCTGTTTTATTGGTGAGCTTCTCCGACCTTGATCTGAGGTCCATCATAAGTGATGTATCGGGCTTTACAGCTGCTTCGATTTTCTCGACCTCTTCTCTTGCGGCTGCCGCAGAGACACTGCAAGCCAAAGCTGCACCAAGAACTATAATGCAAAGCACAAGTGACAGCCACGCAGGTATCGGAACATACCCCAGCGGAATCAGTGCAAGGCTTATTGTTGTCTGTATACCAAGATACATATAGCCTACCCGCATTATTGGGAAGCCCAGCACCTTGCTCTTCAGATCATTTTTGCCGTCAAATGCGACCTTGAATATCGGGAACTGGAGAGCTATCGCAATTACTTCAGCGGCATAAGCTATCCAGAAGGACGCTCCCTTGGGGAATGGAATGATAAATGCATAGGCACTGAATACTACAAACACTATTGCAAGGACTGCTATCGCTTTTTTACGCATGGTCATTCTCCTCTCTTAGTTCCGCAGTCGGGGCAGAAGCCGCTGCTTATTCCTTTATGACCGCAGTTAGGGCAGTCCCATGTTGAGGGTTCTGCTGGCTTTGGGTTGCCGCAGTTTGGACAGAACTTAGACGTTATATCCTTAGTACCGCAGTTCGGGCATATCCAGCCTGTGGGCTTTTCTGGCTTGGGAGAGCCGCAGTCGGGACAGAACTTGCTTGTTATTCCTTTTGTTCCGCAGTTGGGACAATCCCATCTGTCTGCCGACAAAGGTGCAGGCTTTGGTTTTCCGCAGTCAGGGCAGAACTTTGATGTGATGTTTTTCTGACCGCATTCACAGTTCCATGTATCACCCGTTGCTGAGATAGTCTCACCGATAGCCGTGCCCATGCCCTGTGCATTCTGGGCAACAGGGTTCAGAGCTTCCTTAGTCATACCCATAACGCTACCCATAGCTCCGAGAGTTACTCCAAGACCTGCGATGTCACCAAATCCGCCGCCTGCTCCGCCGCTCTTGCCGATGCCTTCCATAGCCGCAAGGCCGACCTCACGGGCTGTCTCCTGCTGATAGGTGTAGCCCTTCATACGCATTTCGGCAGCCTCAGCCTCAGCTTTGAGCTTGTATGCCTCGGCCTCGCCCTGTGCACCAATGACTTTCATCTTTGCAGCTGTCTGAGCTTCAACAGTCTGACGCTCTGCACTTGCTTCGGCCTCAGCCTTTCTGATCTGCTCTTCACGGACTTTGAGGAACAGGTCTGCGTGCTGCTGTTTGAGCCTCTTGAAGTTCGGGTCATCGTCGGGCGTTACTATTGTTGTGACGAAAAACTCGGGCATAAAGAGACCGTAATCGGCAAGGTTCTCGTTTATGGTGATGCATAATTGGTTTGAGATAGTTTCAAGGTGCTCATCAACTTCAAGAATATTGATATTGTTTTCCTTGATTATCCTTGCAAGGTGGCTTTTCACCTTAGTCATTATCATAGCACGGAACTTTGCTATAGTCGGCTTCATTCCGTAAACGCCGTCAATGACATCGGCCTGCGTAAACTCGCTTGCGGTGCCGACAAGCTTGATAAGAAGCTTCCTCGAGTCCTCGACACGCAGGTTGAACTGACCGCTTGCACCTATCTCGATAGGCAGGCCTGTTGCCGTGTCAAAGAAACGCACCTTGCTGTCAGTGCCCCATTTAATACCCATCTGAGTGGTCTTGTTGATAAAGTAGACCTCGCTGTGGAAAATCGTATCAGCGTTGGTTGGGAGCTTATACAGGTTTTCAAGTATCGGAAGATTTTGTGTTGCAAGAGTGTAGCGTCCTGCTCCGAACAGATCAAGTGCCTGACCATCGCGGAAGAACACAGCCTCCTGCGATTCATGAACGATAAGCTGCGAACCGAGATTGAAATCCTCGATCGGGTGCTTCCAAACAAAGGTCTGGTTGTCGCCTTCGTATTTGATGACGCTGGCAAGGCCTTTGTTTTTCTCGGCTTCTTTAGCAACAGCCTTCTGTACATCAATTTCGGTATCGCAGAGCGGGCATGTGTATGTATCCGCATTCTTATCCGCACTCAGCTCACAGGAGCAGCTTGGACAATGGAACTGAACAAGTGCAGCCATATTGTTGTATGTATTGATTTTCTCATGACATACGGGACACTTAGCATCACTGCCCTTAGACTGGTCAAAAATGACCATATTTCCACAGTGAGGGCAAAGCCTTGAACTCATTTTTTCAGTTTTAACATCAATAACATGACCGCAGACACAATCAACTTTTTTCTTTGCAAAAAAGCCTGATTTGGCCTCAGTATACCGCCCGCACTTCGGGCATTCTATTACGAATTTGGACATAGGTATCAACTCCTTGTTGTCTTATTGTTTTGCGTTCAGGTTTTATGATCTTTCATCTTTTTACGTAGCATTTTCAATATTGACACACTATCAGATTAGCGAAGAATCATATAAAAAAGAATGGGTAATAGTATAACACACAAAAACGCTATACTTGAATATACTGTGGATTTAATCATTAGATTATTTATCTTTTCTTGACACTTTTCTATCATTTCAGCAGAGTCTTTATAGTCTTTCAATTCCTTAAACTCTTCCGCTGCTTTTTGATAATCAGTTTCCTCTACTGCTGAATTCATATGTTGCACGGCTTTGTTATACCTATCTTCTATAGCCCCAGCTTCGCAAGCCTTTAATCTTTCAGCAGAATCTTTATAGTCTTTAAGACTCTTAAATTCTTCTGCTGCTTTTTGATAATCACCCTTTTCCATGCGAACGACGGCGGTATAATACAGATCATTTTTGATCTCATTATCTCTATTTTTACGTTTTCTGTATTCTGTTAAAACTTTAGCCATACGGCTAATCAAATGCTTTTTATCTGCAGTTTCTTTGATTTTTAGAAGCTCTTCTTTATATTGTTCATCTGCATATCTAATTGCTTTTTCAAAATCCTTTGAATTACTTAAATCGATACACACATTGTTAATATCATTAGTACCCAGCTTTGCCATAAGCAGATAGAAATAAGCCTGAGCGCACTCAGGGTCCTGGTCGAGGACTCTGTTGCAGTAGTCTTTTGCATTATCCCAGTCGCCGTCTTCGAGGAACAGAGCTGCACGTTTAAGCAGTGGAGCAGTTGAAGCATTCGCTGTCTGGACAACCGTCTCCTTGATGACTACCTGCTTAGGCTCTTCCTTGGCGATCTTGGTGATGCCCCTGATAAGATCCTGCATAGCACCAAGCTTATTCATATCCTGTGACTGCTTGGTAGTCAGCATTGCAGGCAGATCTTCAGGGTCAATATTCGAATAGCAAGGAATAAGCACCTTTGAGGTGTCCTTCTGAGCAAGCCTTGAAAATCTTGCCCACTCATTCTTCACCCATACAGACTCCACATATTCAAGCTTGGTCGTGACAACAAGCATCACCTTTGCAGATTTCAAAGCCGCAAAGATATATGGTTCATAGTCAACTCCAAGTTTGTCTTCCAGAGTGATTCGGGAAAAGAACACTTTCAGCCCATTTTGCGTCAGCTTATCGTATATCTCCTGTGCTAGAACGCTGTCTGGAGTTCTCTCTTTGTTTTCGTCTGTTTCCTTGTAGCAGATGAAGACGTCATAAGGCTTTTCATTTTTTACCACAGCAAGGATTTTCTGCTGCAAAACATCAATAGCTTTTGCTTCTTTCTCATAGACAGTCTTTGCTACACTATCAGCATTCTTGACAGCAGACAAGTAGTCGGAGTCGTTGAGAATAGATTCATAGGCCGTTCTGTGACAGGTCGGTATTTTGTTTCCTGTCAACGGATCCTCTACATACTCAATACCATACTTGCACAGACACAAACCCCAATAAGCCTCGGCTTCTGTGGGAAATTCCGAGACTATATTCTGGTATATACCTTCTGCACCATCGAAATCGCATTTGAATCTCAGGCGGTGTGCTCTGTTGAACAAGTTGATCTTCTTTTCGTTATCAAAGGCAGGGAGAGTCTGTTCTGTTCCGCAGTACTCACATTCACAGACTGTCATTCCGTCTGTGACTTCTAACGAACCTCCGCACATTTTGCACTTGAACACTGGCATGATGATTAATCCTTTCGTTATTTAAGTATATCCTCATATTCTTCTTTTAGATCTTTCTCTTTTTTTGCAAGATCAGACAATAAGTATTCGATTTCTTGCTTTCTTTTCTTTGAGAAAACTCCTAAATGCTTTAATTCTTCATAAAGGTTCTTTCTATCGCTGGATATTTCTTTTATTTTTCTTTCGTACTCTTCATTTCTAGCTATTTTTTTCAATCTAGTTTTAGCTCTGCTTTTTAGTTCTTCAGAGTTTTTATATGTTCCTGTTTCTTCCAAGATTGAGATTGCACTATTAAGTGATTCAACATCATCATTTCTTAGTAGTTGATTTGCTTTTTGATATTTACTTTCATTGTTTTTTACAGCATCAAATCTTTCGTTTTTTAACTTTTTGATTTGAGTTAGATCCATATAATCTTCAAGATCCTTGAAGCGCTGTTCTACATAATCCAAATCGTTAGTATAATATGTAGTTTGAACCAGCCTCAAAAGAATGTTGTACATATTTTCAGTACACTTTGGAATCATTTCATTCTTTTTTTCACAAAGCTCAAGATTTTCAAACTTTGTTCTTATATCTTTATATTCATCATATTTGGAAGCCGAGTTATATGCATCTGTTGTCAAATTAAATAAAGAACTGTTAAGAAAAGTTTTGATTCTTACTTTGTAGTCATCATCAGCGAATCTATATGCCTTTTTGTAGTTGTTATTATTACTATAATCAACGGCAATCTCACCCAGTTCTTCTTCAGAGGATACTTCAAGATGAGCCTGTAGCTTTCCTATATAAGCTCTGGCTTCCTCGACATCTTCATTAAGAATCTGTTCAAAGAAATTGTCCGCTGCATCCCAATCCTTGTCTTCAAGTGCGAGCTTTCCCCTTTTGATAAGGTTTTCTATATTGGACGAATTGGTTTTCACTACAGTTTCTTTTACAGCTTCCTGTTTTGGCTCTTCCTTAGCAATCTTTGTGATACCTCTGATAAGATCCTGCATAAAGCCGAGCTTTGACATATCTTGTGCCTGGAACATTGACAAAGCGTCGGGCAGATCGTAAGGGTCCATATCCTTGTATGCAGGGATAAGAGTAAGGCTTCTGTCCTCGTTCATAAGCATAAGATAACGGCTCCACTCGTTCTTGACCCACACAGCGTTGAAGTATTCGGGCTTAGTTCCCACAACTACCATCACCTTCGCTGAATTCAGGGCAGCAAAAATGTAGGGCTCATACTCTGAACCCAGCTTTGATTCAAGCGTTATTCTCGAGAAGAACACCTTAAAGCCCTCACGCTCCAGCTGATAATAAAGCTCCTGAGCGAGAACGCTGTCCTGAGTACGCTTGCCGTTTTCATCAGTCTCCTTGTAGCAGATGAAAACGTCAAAGGGCTTTTCCTTGTTTGATATTTCAAGTATGCCCTTTTGCACTTTGTCGATGTATTCGGCCTCCTGTTTGTACACAAGTCTCTGGCTTTCATCAGCAAGCTCGAGTGCCTGCAGATAATCAGCATCCTCCAGTATCGACTTGAATTGTGTACGATGACAAGTAGCGATCTTTTTCTTAGTTAGCGGATCATCAACGTACTCAATGCCGTAACGGCAAAGCACTATCGACCAGTAAAGCTCCGCATCGTCCTTCTGAGCGGTCATTCTCTCGTAGATCTCCGCAGCCTTATCAAACTCACACTGCTGTCGGAAATGGTTTGCCCTGTTGTACATATTGAGAGCCTGCTCATTCTCCGACTTAGGCAAAGTCTGCAGCGTACCGCAGTACTCGCATTCACAGACTGTCATATTCTCCGATATTTCGAGAGAACCTCCGCACATTTTACACTTAAATACTGGCATAATGATTACTCCTATCTTAAATGTTTATCAAAGCGTTTTGTGAAAAAGCACCATAATTTAACAAAATAATTATATCATATATTGTATAATTTTGTCAAGATGTGTTAGTGCTTTTTTAGGAACTAATAAGTAAGATACATTGGCTAAACAAAACGCAATATTGTCCTTTTCGTCCACAAATGAGGTCCCGTTTCTCTTAAAAAAACAAAAAATCGAGCGAAGAACATTCCCTCGCCCGCTTATATTCTGAAAAAAGCCTCTTCATTTGCCGCTATCTCGTGTGACTATTCGTGTGATTTTGTGTGATTTTTAACCTCAAGCATGCATTTTCACCTGCCAAACTAACAGCTTAAATGCATAAAAAAGCCCGTAACCACGCACTATTTCAGCGTAATTACGGGCTTTCATCAACGTGCGCCAGAAGGGACTCGAACCCCCGACCTACTGGTTCGTAGCCAGTCACTCTATCCAGCTGAGCTACTAGCGCATCAATTAACTATACTATTATATCACAGCAGACTGATAAAGTCAAGTGCGATTTAACTGAAAGTCGGAGCATTTTACAAATTATTCATATCAAAAGCCGACAGGCTCCTCACCTGTCGGCTCGATTTTTTATGCAAGAAGCTTCTTTGCCGATGCTATTTTTACTGACAGCGCAAAAATCTTCGCTGCAAGCTCCAGCTCCTCGATAGGAGGAAGCGTCGGTGCAATTCTGATGTTTGAATCATCAGGGTCTTTTCCGTAGGGGAAGGTTGCGCCCGCACCCGTCAGGACTACGCCTGCCTCCTTGCACAGACGGCAGACCTCTTTAGCACAGCCCTGCATTGTGTTGAAGCTGATGAAATATCCGCCGTTGGGCTTTGTCCAGCTTGCAATTCCAAGAGGCGCTATCTCACGCTCCAGCTCGTCAAGTACTGCCTTGAACTTAGGTGCAATGATAGCTGCGTGCTTCTTCATGTGCTCGGTCACACCGTTGAAGTCTCCGAAGAACTTAACGTGTCTGAGCTGGTTGATCTTGTCAGGTCCGATAGACTGAACTGTCATCAGTGACTTTACATAGTCAATGTTAGCCTTCGATGATGCGAACACTGCCACGCCTGCACCCGGATATGTCACCTTAGAGGTCGATGCGTACATCAGCACTCTGTCTTCGTTGCCTGCCTTCTTAGCCTCATCAAGCAGGTTCAGAAGTGTATCAGGTGTATCGCACAGGTGGTGGATACAGTAAGCATTATCCCAGAAGATCCTGAAGTCAGCAGCCGCAGTCTTCATTGAAGCCAGTCTCCTGACAGTATCGTCAGAGTAGGTTATACCTGTAGGGTTTGCGTACATAGGTACACACCAGATGCCCTTGATGCTATCGTCCTCAGCAACAAGCTTCTCTATCATATCCATGTCAGGACCGTTCTCGCCCGTAGGAATGTTTATCATCTCAAACCCGAACTTCTCGGTAATGAGGAAGTGCCTGTCGTATCCCGGTACAGGACAGAGCCACTTCAGCTTCTTATCCCTTGCCTGAACGCCCCAGGGCTCAGCACCGTTACCTGTTCCGAAAACAGTAAATTTTGCGATGTTATCATACATTATTGTAAGGCTGGAGTTTCCGAGCACCATGATCTCGTCCTCACTTACACCCAGCATAGGCGCAAACAGCTTTTTAGCCTCGGGCAGACCGTCTACAATACCGTAGTTGCGGCAGTCAGTGCCGTCCTCAGCATAGCAGTCAGCGTTTGACTTTACCGCTGTGAGCATTCCCTCAGTCAGATCAAGCTGATCAGCACCCGGCTTGCCCCTTGCCATGTTGAGCTTCAGACCCTTGGCCTTATAGCCGTCATATTCCTCGGTTGTCTCTTTCAGAAAAGCTTCGAGCTCGCTTTTCGACATTGCCTTTAATTCCATATCCGTGTCCTCCAAAGATGTTTCATTTTTACCTATATCATTCTATACTAAAACTTCTGATTTTGCAAGTGATTTCACTAAATCCTGCAAAAAATCAGAGTTTTTCACGAAAACAGGCGCCCGAATATGAATAAAAAGGGCAATTTGGATAATCATCTTTCAATCCGTCTGCGCCTGACAAGCCTTACAGTCTATGAAAGAAAACAAAGCCCTCTGATGATAAATCAGAGGGCTCAGTCTGTCGATAAACTCAAAATAGTGCAGATTTTGCCTCGTCAGGTCTGTACATTCGTACAGACAGCCTCGGCTGGAGTGAGGGGAGATGGGGCTTCGCCCCATTTGCCCCACTGGGGCTGTCGCCCCAGACCCCTTTTAAAAGAACTTTTGCAACA
>OCVV010986311.1_pt1 | contig 10170 bp, 6 predicted proteins | sample 1539721 | NCBI WGS metagenome assembly OCVV01 (sample SAMN02144230, study PRJEB22623) | gut metagenome | biome: sheep rumen | host: Ovis aries | place: New Zealand
ATTTTATCTGTCGGTTTACCTGTTTTTCTATATTCGCCAACATATTCTGCTTTTAATGAAATTGTTGTCAATAATGGTAAATTTCCAAGTTTCGCCTGTGTGTTATTAAAAGTTTGAACTGTTTTAGCAGAATCTGATTCAGTAATAAAAGATACATCACTTATCAATGTAGAATCTGTTCCTAATCTGCTGTAGAATTGTCTCGATTCAGTAGGTGCATATTTGCCTGTTGTTCTTTTATATGTTTGTTTGCCTTTATAATCTAATCCAGTTAAATGTAAATAGTCTTTTTCACTAAATACAACATTTTTAAAAGTAATTTTTTGATTTTCTACATATGCATAAATAAATTCTTTTCCAGATAAATTCTTTTCATAATTTAATTTTTGATTTTCTGCTCTATCTAATGCCAATTTTACTGTTGGATATTTCGGAACAGATTTTGGTTTTGCCATTATGCCACCTCTTTTCTTTATCCAAATATAAAAATAACCGTCAGCTTTCACTGACGGTTATTATGCTGATTTTTATAGTCGCTCCCTCGACCAACTCTTACACAAATATATAAATGTGCAGCACTGCTATGCTTTCAAGCAGTAGTCCCATAGGAGTTGCGGTACGCTGTTACCTGTACCTAAAGTGTCAGCACACTAATGAGGAAGTCGGAACGTCCCCATCATTTATATTATAGCACATTTTTCAAAATTTGTCAAGTATTTTTTATATTCTTTAAAAATAAATTTCAAAAGAAATTGCAGTGAATTGTTCCTCTGCTGTCAAAACCTGCTTTTTTCAGTTCTGAATCCAGAATCGTGATTTCTTCAGGCACTATCTTTATCAGAAACATGGGACGTTCCATTTTTTTCAGATAGTCTACAGAAATTCCTCTGATTCCGGCAAGCTGATTATATTCCTCTGAAAAATTTTTTACAAGTTCAAAATTGCCAGAAAGCTGTACACTTTTCAGATTGCCGAATGTGCCGTCCTGATTATAAACTGTAAAGCCGACTTTCTGCTGAACGGATGCAAACTTTTTTCCGCCCTCTGAAAAAATGTAAATTGCATGGTTATGATAACTGTAATCGACAGGAGTTGCCCTTGCCTGATTTTTGTATGATGTTGCAAGTACAGTATATAGAAATGTAGAAAAACATAGAAATCCACATTTCGGTTCATACTGTTGAACCATAATTATCATTCATAGTTTCTATTCTCCATAATAAAATTCAGAATTTATATGGTGAGTACATAGCTGTTCTGAATGATAATTTATATTCAAGGATTAAAGTTCTGTAAGCCACAGACCAAACTCACTTGGTATTTGTGCCTGCCTTACAGAACACCTTAAAATCAAACTGCTAATTTGTCAATATAGCCTTGTGCTTTTCGTGCAATTACAAAAGCTGCTGACTGATGAACTGTCAATTTTTTCTTATATGCATATTTCTGTTTTCCAATTTTACTTGTATTTTTTGGGTTTACAAAAATCACTCTTACTCTGTGATTTAAGGCTGTATTTTGCATTGTTTCCATATATCTGTGGTAATCAAAAATATGAAGCATTCTGTTATAGTTTTTTATTCTTGAATTTCTGCTTTTATCCTGTTTGGCTTTTGTTCTTTTAAAATCAAGTTTCTCCAAACTGATGTCTTTTCCCTTGCTTTCAGCGTATTTCACTATTTTTGAAATGACTTGTCTTATTTCGGTTTCTGCTTTGTTTCCTGTATCGTGTTCATGCAAATCATAGTGTATGGTATTGATAAGATTTCCGCTTTCATTTGTTTCAGCCATTTCAATAAATCCGTCATTGTAATCCAGACCGCACACACCAAATCTGCTTGTTGTACAATACACTGATTCTTCAAATTCAAAGGAAAAAATCACCTGAATATACCATTTGTTTTTCTCATGGTGAAAACGGTAAGTAAGAGGAATTTTATTTTCTGTTCTGTTTGCATAATTCTGAATGATTTCTTTAATTTCTTCTTTTCTGTACTTAAAATTGATATGTTCAATTGTGATATATTTTTCATCTTGGCAGTATAAGTTTTCTTTTCGTATTTTCAGTGAAAAATCATCTGTATCTGCATGATATGTCATCTGTACCATTTGATTTCCGAAAGATTCATTTGAAGCACCAATATACAGAATATTCTTATCCCTTGACTTTACAAAATCATTATACCATTTTAGGTGCGATTTATAGCCGTTTTCAGAAAGTCGATACTGCTTTGAATACTGTGATTTTGTGCCGAAACAGATGTCATATATTTTATTTTCAATTTGATATATCAGATTTTTCTTTTTCTGATTCATCTTATTCAATTTATTTTTCTGAAAATACAGACTTTGTTTCAGATTCCGATAGCAACACAGTTTTTTCTTTGTAATACAATGACTGACTGCAAGAATCTTTAATCTGTCAAGTTTTGCTTTTATGCCAGAAATCTTCCTGATTTTGTTGTTTATCTTAATTTCCAGTGCTTTCAATTCCGCTTTTTTCAGTTCCATGTATGCAAGCATTGTTCCCTGTATTTCAAACACAAGCGAATTGACAGTACGCCCAAGCAAACTGTAATGTTCACGGCAGTATTTTTTATATTCTGCAAGGCTTTTAAATCTTTTGCTGTAATTTCCTGCTGTCATTTCATACCACATTTTTCGCTTTATGTGGCTGTATTCTGTAACATAATCGTTCAGATACGAAAATACAGCAGGGTCTTTTCCAAGCCTTGTTTCTATTGTCACCTGACGTTTAGGCATAATTTATCATTCCTTTTCATCATCATTTATGATGTGGCGAATGTCATCAACGGAAGTATTTTTGTGTTTCAGAGCTTCAACTACCTTGTCAAGAATGTCCGCTTTTGCACTAATAAGGAAGTCGGAACGCCATCATCATTTCTATTATACCACAAAGAATATATTTTTTTCAAAGTTTTACGATTCCTCTGCTGTCAAATTTCTGATTTCTCAGTTCTGAATCCAGTATCGTCATTTCTTTCGGAATGATTTTGATAAGATGCATATGAAGATTCTGCAAAGCCGAACAGGAATATCCTCTGACTTCTGCATTTTTCCTGTATTCTTCCGAATTATGAGAAACCATTTCTGCAATTCCGTTTATCTGTACGCTTTTCAGATTGCCGAATGTTCCGTCAGGAAAATAAACAGCAAACGAAACCTGTTTATTCTGTTCCAATCCCTGATATTTCAGACCGCCTTCTGACAGAATATAAATTGCTCCGTCAAAATAAGCATAATCCACAGGAGTACATCTCGGCTGATTTTCAAAAGCAGTGCCTAAAACACCATTTTTCCGTTCTTTCAGAATTGTTTCAGCGGAATGTAGCAATGTTTTTCTGTCTGCCTTTACAGCAGTTTTGTCTTTTTCATTCCAGTGACTGATTGCCTTCTGATATTCTTCCTTTGTCATAGAACCACTTTCTTTCTTCTAAATTGTAAACTGCGACTGGTTTACAAATATTATTATATCACATTTTGATTATTTTGTCAATATTTTTAATTGTTTTTAATGAAATTACTGATTTCCTGCACAGCCTGTAAAATTTGCTGTTCACTGCTGATTTCAGCTTTGCCGTCATTTTTCTGGATGCCGTAGTTTCCGAAACCTGCATGATTTCCGCCTTTGATTTCAACAACAGTCATGTTTTTTTCTGCTTTCTGTTCCTGCTCCAAATCCTGTTTCAGATTATCCTGATTCAGAATACCGTCACATTCACCATAGACATACAGTAAATTTTCAATGCTGTCAGGTACAATATCCGTGCTGTATGATGCAAGAAAAATCAAGCCCTTGATATTATCATACTGATGTTCTGCCACATACATTCCAGCAACAGAACCGCCCAGAGAATGACCGCCAAAATAGATAGTTTCATACTGGTCTGCATACTGATTCATGATGATTTCTGCGTTGTCTTTGCCAAACAGCGGAATGTTGGCAGGAGCATCTATCAGAAACACATCAGCCGTACCAGATTCTGCAATTTCATTCAGCAGTCCGCTGTATGCCAGTTCTTCTATCTTTGCACCACCATAAAATATCAGTACCGTATCAGTACAAGCTTTGCTGTCAAACAGCCAGTAACCTTTTTCCTGCTGAAATGTGACATTTTCATCTGATTCTGTTTTTACCATACTTGCTTCTGCTGCATACTGTCCGCTAAACAAAAAACAGCCCAAACCAAGAGCAGCGGTTGTCAGTGTACCTGCAAATATGGTAAATGCTTTCTTCTTCATGACAATCAAATCCTTTCTAAAAACAGGTGCAGAATGGAGAAATAAACTGCACCTGTTCTGTTGAATTATTTTGTTTCGGCAGGAGATTCTTCTGCTGTTCTGCTGTTGATTAACTGTTTTTTCAGCAAAGCCAAATCAAAGATATTTACCTTGCCGTCTGCATTGACATCTGCGTTCAGGTAGCTTCCGAAACTGATAGTTTCCTTGCCGAGCAGATACTTATGAAGAGCAACAACATCCGTTACATTGGTTTCTCCGTCCATATTAACATCTGTTTTCTGAATGATTCCGCTGTGTTCGGGCTGCGGAACTTCAAATGTACCGTCCGGTACTTCTTCACCGTTTTCATCAATTTTTGTAATCGGCACTTCTTTTGTCCAGAAATAATCCTTCATCTGCGGTGTTTCATCCATGACAAGGGTCAGTCCTGCTTTGCCGTCCGGAGAAATCATACCGCTTCTTTCTACAAATCTGTCTTTTACATTGCCGTTTTCATCAAAGCGGATATATCCGTCTTCAAACATCATAGTATCGTAAAAGTCCACCATTCTGTAATGAATGATTTCATTCTGATATTCTTCCGGCAGTTCAGAATCAGAGAATTTGTACAGAGTGGGCTGACGGAAATTTCCCTCATAGACAATGCTGTAAGAATTGCTGAATCCTCTCATACTTGACAGATACAGGTCACGTTCCACAAGGCTTTTGAAAATATGTGTATCAATCGGCAGAGGTTCGCTGTCGTTTCTGGTGTATGTTACACATTCCAGTTTTGTTGCAAGAACTGTATAACATACGTCAAGTTCAGGTCGGCTCTGGATTCCGTTTGTCCAGAACAGCGTACCGTCTTCCTGACGGATAAAATGATAATCGGTTTTGTCGGAAATCTTCGTCTGGTTTTCAGTGCCGTAATTTTCCCATACACCGCTGTCTGTTACTTCTTTTTCAAGCGGAAAATCAGGCATGGAACGATATTTTCCTTCTTCCCAGAATGCTTCCCCTGTTTCATTGCGGACACAGGTCAGTTCATAGATACCATATACCCAGTCGCCCCATTTATAATCAGGGTTCTTTTCACCACCGAAATATTTGTCCCAGAGTTCCACCATGTTTTCAGCAGTAATGGTTTCACCGTCTGCCTTGTTTGTCATGCCGTAAAAGTCGGACAAATCATCAAAAATACCGTCTTTGACTTCTGCGTTTTCAATTACAAGGCTTCCATCTGTATTGGAAAAATTCAGATACAGTGTGATTCTGCTGACATCAGGCGGAGTGCCGTTGAAGCAGTCATAGGCAGATGCAGGGACTGCGGTCATGCTTGCTGTCATAGCAGTCAGGACAGCAAGGGCGGTCAGTTTCTTTTTCAGATTCATAATGAAAAATCCTTTCAAAAATTTATTTCAAACAGTGAGATTTTCACTGATTTGATTCTGCTTTTTTTCTGCATGAACATATCACAAGATATGCACCGCCAATCACAGACAAAGCAGCACAGCCTGCCAGAGCAGCAGTACCGAAGGAATTGTTTCCTGTCTGCGGAAGATTTATTTCTGCATTTCCGGAATCCGTGCCGATACCTGTTTTTGCGTTGAGCTTATAGGTTTCAAGCAGATTTCCGTCAGCATCTTTCAGCAGTATGGTAACAATATCATTTTCAGCGGAAACTTCAGGATAAACTGCAATGCCTTTTTTCTTCTCATAATCAATTTTTGCCATTTCCGCAAAACGTTCCAATGATGCATAATCCTGCTGATATTTGGTTTCAATTTCAAAGCTGTTCATATTGCCTGTCTTAATATTTATCAACTGATATACATATTTGTTACTGTCACGTTTTATCACTGCAAAGTTTCCGTCTGAACTTCCTCTGCCAATGGATAAATACCCTGCGTGTGCATAGGTAAAATGCAAAGTCTGTTCACCGAAACTCTTGTCAGCAAAACTTTTGGTGCTGTAAAGGGTATCTCCTTCTTTGAGGAACATTTCTGTTTCTGTTTTGGAATGGTTGTGTCCGAACAGATATAGAATATCCATGTTGTATTCTTCCGCATATCTGTTAATCAGTTCAGCCAGTTCATAGGACATATCCACATTGTACAGATTATCGCCAGCCCATTCGTCAACGGATTCTCCTGCTGCATTGACAGATTCAGGCTGTACACCAAGAACATGAAGTCCGGAGTGTGCGGAAATGACAACAAGCTCTCCATGATAATTTTCCGCTGTTTCCTGTAAAAATTTTTCCATATCGGCAAGCACATTTCCGTATGTGTATACATCTTCTGTGTCTGTTGCAACGGCATCAAAATTCAAGCCGTATACAATCAAATTTTCCATGTTCAGGCTGTTTTTGCCGTTTGCTTTCACGTTGTCAGAACTGCTGTCAAAAATAATTCCGCCATTCGGAGACAAATCAGAAGAAAGTCCGGTCTGCATATCTATATTAGAAGCTGCTGATGCTTCTTCATGATTTCCTGCGACAAAAACGGCATCCAAACCGCCCAGAGCTGCAATCATTTTCGGATAGCTGTCAGCAAGCGTTGTCTCTGCATCAACCTGTTTTCCTGATGTTGCCAAATCTCCTGCGAAAACCACAAGGGAAGGAATACAACCGTCATTCTGCTGCATGATTCTTTCAATGGCTTTTCCGATATTTCCGTACTGTGCATGAATATCGGAAAATGTCATCACAGAATCGGGAATAACACCTTTTGCAATGACAAAACTTGCAGGTTCTGTTACTTCACGATAATGTATTCCTGTTTCATCATGTCCTTCTACCAGACAGGTGACATAATGGACACCACACGGCAGACCTGCCAGATTTTCAGCGGTAAAACTGTTTTCACTGCACGGCTGTTCTTCACCGTCTGTATACCAGTGAATGTTGTCAATGGCAATATCAGAAGTGCTGACGGTAAATGTCGGTGCGGAATAATCACTGTTTTCAAGAACATAGCTTTCTGCGTGTGGTTGTTCTGTAATGCAGTGTGCCAGTTTGTCACCGTTTGTATAGATTGTGATATTTGCTGCTTCTCTTGGATTCTGGACAAAGCTGAACGGCTGTTCACTGTTTTCCTCATATTTCAGGAAATTCCCCTGTCCGTTGACAGCACAAATCAGCAATGAACCGTCATGAATCCACAGCTTTGCCCCTCTCGGAAACAGAGAATCATCAGATTCCAGTTGTCCATCACTGCATACCAGTTCATACTCTCCGCAGGACAGTCCTAAATACGGTGCGGACGTTTTTGGGTCAGGACTGCTGAAATGCTTCCATGCAAAACAAAGATTGTCACCGTCACGGAATGTTATCATGCCTTTTGTACCGTCAGGCTGGCTGACAACAAGCAGATATTCCTGTCCGACTTCAAATTCTGTAACCTTGTACCATTCCTGACCGTCATTCAGAGTGATAACTCCGTCCTGCTCCGTTACTTCCTGCAAGGAAAAACCTGTATTCTGTTCTGCTTCTTCCTGTGGCAGTTCTTCTTCCGGAACAGCTTCAGCTTCTTCCTGTATCAGAATTTCTTCTTCGGCAGGAGATTCTTCGGTGGGAGATTCTTCGGCAGAAATTTCTTCCTCTGAAACAGTGATTTCCTCTGATACTGTTTCTTCCTGTTCCTGATTTTCAGTTGTTTCTTCATCAGCAGAAACAGGCATTTCCACATCAGCAGTTTCTTCAGCAGAAGCATACATCATACTGCCGGAGCTGACAGGTGTTTTTCCTGCTGTACTGCAAACCGTCAGCAGTGCAAAAATAAAAGCGGTTGTCTGTAAGAGTTTTCTTTTCTTCATCATAATATAAAAAATTTCCTTTCTGAAACAAGTGCAGTCAATATTTTGAAATATACTAACTGCACTTTTTTGAAAATACAGGCAGAAATTATTCTGCCTGCATTTCCTATATTGGATTGATTGATTATAAGCTTACTGATTCAGCAGTTTTCTTTTCAGCAGAGCCAAATCGAAAACATTCACCTTACCGTCCTGATTCATGTCGGCATTGATGAAGTTTTCTGCCTGACAGCTTTGCTTGTTCAGAAGATATTTCTGAAGCATTACGGCATCTGTTACATTTACCTTGCCGTCAAGGTTGACATCACCTTTTTCTGCATTTTCAAATGTAAGCTTCTGGATTTCGTCATTGGCAACTGCCAGATAGCCGTTTTCAGTTACTTCTGTCATTGCACCGCCTGATGCAGAATTGATGATACCGCTTTCAGCAGTGAATGTTGCATATGCTGTTTCCTTTTTCAGTTCATCAGCACTGATATTCAGGTCGCTGATTTCCAGTGATTTGCCTTTCATATAACCACTGTCAAGCGTTTTGCCGTTCAATGCAGAAACAGTATAATCATTGACTTCAACCGGAACTGTAACATTGACATATCTGTCATCAACAGAAGACCTGTCTGTTACCTGTGCCTGAAGCAACCCTTCCGCATTTCTGCTGACAGCAACATCAGCCTTGTATTTTGTGGTTGTATCAGTAACAGTATATTCGCCTTCCGGCAGATTGACAGTATCATTGTTCCATTCCTGTGTCAGTTCATAATGTACTGCATTGCCGTCAGCCGCTGTGCCGTCAATACTGATTGTATCTCCCTTTTCTGCATTGGTAATCGGATTGACTTCCAGAACAGGAAGGTCTACATAAGGAGAAGGACTGCCGATAATATATCCGGTATTGAAATGATACACTTTCAAATCTTCCGGCTTTATGGAATAGTCAATGCTTACAGGGTCAATGCCGACATACTGATAAGTATCATACGAGCCGTTTTCTGTACGGAATGTCAGCTGATACTCTCCTGCATTCATCAGTAACAGCAATGCCTTGATGTTTCCTTCATCAAAATCTTTTTTCGTCCATGTACTGATTGTGGTAGATACATTTCCGGAAACAAGATTCAGTTCTGCTGTAAAATCAGAATCCATATAGGGCGTAAATTCCGTATGAGTAATCGGAACATTGACAGCAGGTGTTGCTTCATTGTTCACTCTGAATTTCCATTTTCCTGCATCTTCGTCCCACTTATAGTAGGTATAATAATCATTGAAATTATCATCTGCATGAGCGACTTTCAGGAAATAATCAGAATTCTTGTCAAATTCCGGAATGGTAAATGCTGCTTTGTCAAATTCCTGTGCAGTATAGGAATCAATAATCTCTGTTCCTTTCATGAGATATACATTGCCGTGTTCTCCTGCTTCCAGTTCTTCATATTCAGAATTTCCTCTGATAGCATAATCATCTACTGCACTGATAGAAACGGCACGGAAATTGTTATCCGTATCTTCTTCATCATAAGCAGGGGGCGGAAGTTCCGGCAGAATTTTTGTACCCTCTTCATCTGCAATTGCTTCCGGCAGTTCAGGAACAAGTTCTTCGTATGCTTCTGCTGTCGATACTGCTTCTGTAACATACGGAACATTGGCAAAAAATTTACCGCTGATAGTCGTATCTTTTGTTGTCTGGCTCTTAGAAGATGCAAATTGAGAAATGACATCTGCTTCCCAGCGGCAGTTCTGATATTCATTTCCATAGCACAGACCAATTCCGGTACTTTCTTCTGAAAGTTTGAAATCCACTCCGCCGCTTCCTCTGTAAAATGTTTCCCTGTCAAATACTTTGACATTATCACCGTTGTAAATACGCAGTTCCTGTACATCCAGTCCCTGAAGCATAGGGAATGTCGATTCTTTCGGAAACAGTGTCAGAATAGTAGGAGCAACATGCTTTCCGCTTGCATAAAAAGCTTTCCACTCACCGGAATCCGTATATCTGTAAAGGGAAACTACCTGATAATACGAATCAAAATAATTACCGCCTTGTGTACGGACAGCAATATATCCGGTATTTTTATTTTTGGAAAACAGCACTGACAGATTATAGTCATCATT
>OCVV011329568.1_pt1 | contig 10168 bp, 5 predicted proteins | sample 1539721 | NCBI WGS metagenome assembly OCVV01 (sample SAMN02144230, study PRJEB22623) | gut metagenome | biome: sheep rumen | host: Ovis aries | place: New Zealand
ATATCAGGGACTGCCCTTTGATGAAAATGATAAAACGGAGTTCTACACCAACCGGGGTGAGCGTGTTCGATCAAAATCGGAAAAGATCATTGCAGATGAGTTAAACAGACTGGGTATACCGTATAGGTATGAGAAACCATTGAAACTAATTGCAGATGGCAGGATAAAAGAGTTTTATCCTGATTTTACAGCCATGAATATTTCAACAGGAGAGTTGAAATATGTGGAGCATTTGGGAATGCTGGATTCCCCCGTTTACTTCAAAAATACACTCAGCAAATTGGATGTGTATGAGAAAAATGATCTGCTGATCGGACGGGATGTGATATTGATTCATGAGAGTTCTTATCGGCCGCTGAATACAAGAGTCATTGCAAATTATATAAACGAATTCTTTATGTGATATATTTCATCAATATTTAATGCTTTATCGGAAAGCCGTTTACTTTTTGAAAGTAGATCATTTTGCATGAGACCGCAGACAGCCTGCTCGACAAATGAATTATGGATAAATATACTAAAGAATATCTGAGATAAAACATTTCGATAATAATCAGAAAATAATCCAAAAATATTCCGAAAACAATAAAAACCATTTCAAAACCATTTCAAAATTGTCAATGACAGATTGTGTTTTGCGGCGAAGGTTCTTTGACCTGCTAATTATTTATTGATATAATCTTTAATAGGGGTATATCGCATGGTCAAGAGGGGTAAACGTCACGTCTTCTATCGCATGATGTTAAGACGGATCATCGCATGGATGATCCTTGGCTTGATGCTTTCTTTTGCATTTATTTCTTTCTTTCCGATCACAGCCCTTGCTGATGGAGAGGGCTTTAATATGCAGTTTTCCCAGACAATTGTATATAATCAGGAAGATATCTGGAGTAACGGTACCGGTAACTCCAGACATTTTTTTGCTATCTGGGAAAAAGGTCCGTATCTTTTCTTAAATAACGATCTTATAGAAGCCGGAGTCATACATGTTTCCAAGAATGATGCAGGGTATCAGTTCAGTCTGCCTGCCGTTAATTTTGATGAAATGACAGGGGATCCCGAATTGTACTATCTGGAGAATATCCAGATGGGATCGATGACCTTTACCTGCAGGGAGCCTAAGTTTCTTACTGAGGAAGAGTGTTATACGGATGATGTCGTCGCGTTTAATTTCATGCTGGATAATCCGGTCAGGATATATCAGAAAAGGGAAGTATATTATTCCGATGACAGATATCAGTGCACTTATGAGTATGAACTGAATCTTGAAGAATTCAGAGTGACGATCCTTATGGGAGTAATTGACGGAGAACTTCAGGCAGATACAGCTCAGTATATGCTTAATTTTAAAGGAACTTCACGCTTTATAAATACCGATATGGGAACAGATGAGACAAAGCCTGTAGGAGAGGATTATGAGGAGGAGCCTTCATACTATAGTTTTAACTGGACTTACACAGATCATCCGGTCAAAGTTACCGATCTGGGAGTATCTTCTGCTTCCCCTTCGGAGCCGAAAAATGATGAGGTGACGCAGAATGCTTCGGAAACCGAAGGCGAAACCGGAACAGATATAAGCAGCGAGATAGTTGAAGGAAAAGATAACGGAAAAAATAACGGAAAAGATAATTCCAAGGATGAGAAGGGTAAACTCTCACTTCCCGGTGCGATCGCGGTAGGTGTCGGCGCGGGCGCTGCAGGTGCGGCCGGAGCTGCGGCGGCAGGCAGTGCATTAAAAGGTAATCCTCAGGAGGCTGAGGAAGAAAAAAAGCGCTACCGGATGTATGTCGGAAAGGACTTCGGGGATACGATAAGAAAGGGCGCTGCTCCCGTAGTTGTCCGGGCACGGATTGCCGAGATAGGAAGAGACAATATCGAGAAATACCGCCCTGACCTTTCTGAAAGGATAAGTGTCATGGGCAATGGTATAAACCTGGCTTCTGCCAGAGTAAACGGCTATTATCTGGAGGCTTATGTATATGTTGATGAAAACAGCACTTTAAGTGAGGGGACACTCACCTTTACATACGCAGGAGAAGGCGGGACTTTTAAGAACAACATCATATTCAAACTGGCAGGTAAGCCTTATTTAAGATTCCCCGAATTTACCGCAGGCGGAACGACATGGATCTTAAATGCGGATATATATGTGGATATGATAGCGGGAGATAATAAGACCTATCCCGTCATGTTCTATTTTGAAGATGCGGTAAGTAAGCCCAGGGTGATCAGATTTGGCAATGATGATGTGTTTGATGTTTCCGCAAGAGAAGCGGAAAGAATAAATACCTACTATGCTGATATCGTAAATCATTCGAGCATGCAGGACGAGAGCGGATTTTCATTTCCTTCGTTAACGGAAAAGACCGTGCACATCTATGCTGAGTTTGAGAACGGTGATACAGCGGAAGGAGATATAAATATAAGGATATATCCCGAGGGACTGTTTATAAAAGCATCGCAGGATCGAATCGAAAATGAAAGGCTTTTGATAAATGCTTATGAGGATAAGATCTTCTACGGGGATGATGTGGAGCCTACCCCGAGATTTGTACCTACCAGGTTAAATGTAATGCTCGCTCTTTCAACTGATGAGGGAGCTAAGGTGATAGACGCAGATGAGGCCGGAGTAAAGATCGGAAGCTTTATCGGGGAAGAGGGCCCGGGCACGGGTCTTGCCGAAAAAATGGAGTCCGAAATCTCAAATGTGGGATCGGAATACAGCATCGTATCAAAGAAAGCATTTGTGGAAGGTGATAAACCTTTTTATATGCTGCTTCCCGTGTCTTGCGAATATCAGGGAAGAAGCTATGAAAGAAATATCCCCGTAAGAGTCATCGGTGCAAAGCCCGAACCCATGCAGGACTGGGAAAAGGAATATAGAAAAGTCCTTTATGCGATAAAAAGATATATTGAGGACGGAGAAAGACGCGCTTACTGGGTGATGCTCCTTAAGGAGCATAAAGACAACGGCAGGTTTTCCGCATATACTTTAAGGATGATGTGGTGGAGCATCTACTACGAATACTATGATTATGAGATCTCGGTAGGTGCCGGATATAATTTTCAGGCAGAAGCAGTCGACTGGATGCTCTCCGGCACAGAGTGGATAAAGTGGGTATGCGGAGTGACGTTTTCCTACTGCGCGGACGGGGTTACGGGTAATCCGGTCGGAGGTGCACTCGTCCAGATGGTCTATGAGGTCGTGATGGACGCTATCGAAGAGCTTACGGACTGCATTATAAATGACCGTGATTTTAATTACCAGAAGCTAAACAGTTATAAACACCTGATGAATGCCGGAGACAATGCGGCCGGAGGACTTGTAAAAGACAGCCTGATCAAGACGTTTGAAGGTGGATTTACAGGAACTGCACAGCTTAAGAAAGCAACTATGTATGTCGGAACTTACATGGGCTTTCTCGTATTTAAGAACTTAAAACTCATTCATGATAAGACAAAAGAGTGGGATCTGCCCGGAGCGATATTTGCGACATTTAAGGATCTTACCGTAAACTTCTTTAAGACGGTAGGAGCAGAGCTTTTCGGCAACTGGCTAAAGAGTAAGAAATTCCAGACAGAGGCGGGCAAGATCGTCGCCGATGCAGCTAGAGAAGTCTTCGAAAAATACAGGACGCTAAGGCCGGTAGATACGGCGGATCTTGCTGCGAAATTTGTTGAAGAAGCGATAGCAGGCGGAACGGGCTTTCTTGTGGACTGGGCAAAAGGAAAATATGAGACAACGGAATTTAATATCCGTGACGATAATCATGTGGTTATCATATTCAGGCTGTGGGAAAGAGAAGGAAGAGAGCCGGTATGCTGCGGCATAGACTTAACGAGATCTCTTACTTATATAGGAAGCGGTATGTTCTCGCCGTTTGTGGTCATATATGATATGCTCTTCGGAAATCTCGTGGGAGCGCAGGGAACGATATCATTCCCGAGAGATCCGAAGGCTGTAAGGCAGAAAAGGATAAGAGACAGGGCAAGATCCTGGGATCTTGATCTAAAGTCGGATCAGGCATGAAGATCAGGCAAGATGATCATGAGCGATGATGAGATTTGAGATGATTGACATATCCGGAAGTACGGATGTGGTCCTGAAAAGGGAGGAATCATATGGCTAAATTTTGCGCGCAGTGCGGTAATAAATTAGTTCCGGATTCTAAATTCTGTAACATATGCGGAGCGATCATTCCCGTCGCTGCGCCGGCAAATACATATCAGGGAGCCCCGGCAAATGTGCAGGCACCAAATGCATATCAGGGAGCCCCGGTAAATGTGCAGGCACCAAATGCATATCAGGGAACCCCGGCAAATGTGCAGGCATCAAATGCATATCAGCAGACTTCGAGAAACGTTCAAACTTCAAATGCATATGCGGGAATGAGGCCCGCGGTTGCAGGCGCCGTAAATACGGCTGTTAACGATATGTTTAAGGTAAGGGCGTCGGGAGCAGCGGGTGAGGTCGTCGCAGGAGATTTCGGAGGAGTCGCAGGACTTGTCGGAAATATAGCCGGAGCCGTGGGAAATCTCACCGGAGCCGGGAAAGTTAATCCGATCAGGATCGTTTTAAGCTGCCTGGCGATAGTCGTGCTCTGGATAGTGCAGATAATCCTTATAAGGAAAGGAATAGAGAATCCTTTTACAAAAATACTTAACTTTTTAACCTTTGCGAAGGGAAACATGAGCAGGGGAATAGCGGGATATATTGGCGGTACGCTCGGAATGGGTGTTGTTGCCTCCGCTTTTGTGACGCTTTTCGGAGGAGGATTTAAATCGATCATAGGCGGGATAAAGAGGATGTTTTCTTCAGGCGGCAGCGCACAGCGATCAGGTGGATATCTTGACGGCACTGCTTCTAAGGGCAGCATCGGATTTGCGATCTTAGGCGCGATAGCTGCGATCATCCTGTATTTTATCTATACGGGAAATATGTTCATTTCCGGAACCATGGCCGGTGTAGCCGGGATCATTGTATGCTTAAGATCTATTGGAAGCAGGGGAGGAGCTATTTACAGATTTATATCCGGCCTTACTTCAAAAAAGATAAACGGGATAAAGAGCAAATCGCCGGCGGCCGCGAAAAGCCTTTTATCGGGAGCAACGTTCGGATTTGCGATCGCCCTTGTGATATCAGGTATATTAAGCGCTGCGGGAATGGGAAATATGTCCGGATCGGATAATAATGACCCGATGGTCTCTGTTCTTGGGCAGGACGCAGAAGAAGATGAAAATGATAAAGACGCAGAATCTGAAATTGCTGATGAAGATGAGGATGGCAGTGACATGACAGATGAATATGCTAAAGCAGATGATGCTGAGAAAGACGAAGCAAAGGCAGAAAATACTGAGGCAGATGATGCGGATGCTTCTGACGTTTCGGGAACGGATACATCCGACGGAGATAAAACCGGAGATAAAACCGGAGATAAAACCGGAGATAAAAACGGAGACGAAAATACAGATAAGGCAGCATTAAATCAGAGCCGGGTTAATCTTACTCCCGCAGATGATGCGATATCGGGAGGAAGCTGGGATATAATGCAGTCCGGGGAGAAGATATATACGCTTTCCGACGGAAGTTATGTGATGAACGTCTGGGTAGAAGATAATGGCAAATACTACTATGTGGATTACAGCGGATGTCTTATGAAGAATAATTATACACCCGAGGGATTCTGGGCCGGGGAGGATGGATCGTGGTACGAAAGCGTGCCGCAAAGGACCGAAGATCTTGAGCCGGAGACAGGAACGGATTACGGAAAAGATCCGATCCTTCGGATAGATAAGACGGGAGATATGAGCGATGGAAGCTATGGAAAAGCAGTAAGGAGCTATTCTTTCGGACATTCGGAAGAGTACAATGTTATTTCTCTTGGATGCGGAACTTACTTACTTGAGGGTAAGGATGATTTTAATTCAGGACTCCTCATGTCCGTTTCGGATGATAGAAAGACGCTTACGATATCGGGCGGCGGAATTACCGAGAGCTATACCATAGGATTTTGAGATTACTCTTGCTTTGCAGGATCAATATAATACCATGACATAATGAGATGAAGGGAGAGAAGGTATGAGAAAAAGCAGAGGTTTGAGACAAATAAGGAGGATCACGGCGGCTTTCCTTAGCCTTGTCATTTTCGCTGCGCTGACCAGGGAAAATGTTTATGCGCAAAGCCCGGCAGATCAGAGCGGAGAAATTGTTTACACAGGAAGCGTGGCAGATCTGATCGGAGAAAACGAGGATGACGGAAGTGTGGTAAATGAGGCCGGAGAAAGTGATAATGGGGATACCACTGCGACGGTATCGGAATGTGATATCAGCACGGCGCCGATAAGTGATAAGGAAGAGGAACTTTCTGAAGAGGATGGCATCATTTCCGATAACGGAAAGTCAATGGAAGTAAATGTAAATGCCACGATCGACAGCATTCCCGATTCCGTTCAGGCAATACTTATAAAGAGCGGGAAAACGCTTACCGTAAACGGGGATGTTACCTTAAAGGATAAATACCTTGAGATAGAGGAAGGAGGTATCCTTAATGTAAAGGGTAATATGAGCGTGTACGGTGACAGAGTTCCGGGTTCTTATAATGCCGGGATGTACGGGCAGGAGCAGATTAAGGCCTGGCAGGAGCTTCCGTCATGGGGCAGGGATCAGTACGGTGTGTTTACCAGAGGACGCGAAGGCAAAAGGGTAAAGATAAACATAGACGGGAATCTCTCGGTAGGAGATCATTATAACGGGATAAACGGTGCCAATACCGACCTTTATGTCGGAGGAAACGTCATATGTACAGATGATGCATTTATTACCATCGGCCATTATCAGGACGGCGATCAGGGAAGTACCATGACCGTTAAAGGAAGTGTACTCTGGAATGTAAGTAAGTCGCCGAGCAGGCTCTATGTTAACGGCGAGGATCCCCGCTGCATGACGGTCTACGGTGATATAATTGACAGCACATACAGGACCGAAGAGGAGCACGGCGAGCTGATCTTTGACAATCTTTATCTTCCGACTCCCGGTTCGATGTGCATAAACGGTTATGCAAGGTACACACTTGAACTTGAAGGCCCATTAAGCATGTATGCCATTTATCCGGATCATATATATAAATATGTGGATAACCCTGTAATTGAAAAACAGGCGGCATTTGACCCTGATATTGGAATAAAGATGTTTGTAATAAGGATGTATGCGGAAGTCCTTGACAGGATGCCCGATAAGGCCGGTCTTGATGACTGGACCGGAAGTCTTAAGAATAAAACCAAAAACGGAGCGGATATCGCGCAGGGATTCATAATGAGTGATGAGTTCCTTTTAAACAGCGATCTTACTGCTGATGAATATGTAAGACTGCTTTACAAAGTATTCTTTGACAGGGAACCTTCCGATGATGAAGTCGCAGGCTGGAAAAGGCAGATGATGCTGGAGGATAAGAGCCGAAAGTATGTGCTCGCAGGTTTTGTAAATTCAGCGGAATTTGAAAATCTCTGTAAAAGGTACGGTATCGAGTCGGGCCATATGGAAGCCTCACTGCCCGTGCAGATCGAGGTATCAAAAATGAAAGTTGATGCTTCCGGAGTAGACCGCAGTGCGATAGAAGACTATGTTGACAGATTCTATTTACAGCTTTTGGGAAGACCGGCCGAATGGGAAGGAAAGAATTACTGGGTCAACAATATACTTTCCGGGGAACAGTATGATGCCGCTTCGGCGATAAAAGTCGGGATAATCGAGTCAGTGGAATTCAGGAACAGAGACATCTCCGATCAGGAATTCTTAAGATGTGCTTATTACGGTTTCTTTGACAGGGAACCCGATGATGCAGGATATTTATACTGGCTCAGGAATCTGGCAGAAGGATCTTATACCAAGTCGAGCGTTATAGAAGTGGGATTCGGAAGATCGGAAGAATTCAGCAATCTGCTTAAAAGGGTAGGATTTATCATAAAGTAAAGAGGAAGATCGTAAGGAAGATCACCGGTAAAGAGGAGAGTATATGGAATATGCATATGTGTTGATCATGTTCATATTTTCGGCATTATTATTCTTATATTCATTTATCGTCGGGGCAGGAAGATTTGAACTGATACCCCGTGGCTATGCTGCTAAAACGAATGATAAAAAAGAATATGCACGGCGGTTCGGAAAGGTCCTTCGTATCGTTGCCTTATCGCCTGTGATAAGCGGAGTGATCTTCCTTATCTGCGCTCTTTTTACGGATAACGGCGATATACTCGTACTTGCGGCTGTGATCAGCCTTATCGTGTCATTCATGATCACTCTGGGAATTGGCGCGGGCCTTATGTATAAAGATGATCCGGACAGATCCGGTGATCAGCCCAAGGAATTATAAGGGAGTAAGTCCATAGGTAATAATGCTTGACAACTGTTTTTTTTTTTTATAATGGATTGCTGATGTGATGGTTTAAAGTTAGCTTACATGCCGTAAGCAAGGAGGAAAGAAATGAAAAACAAACTTGCAGCAAGATTAACCTCGCTTTTAGCAGTCACTGTTATGACAGGATCATTACTTACAGGGTGCGGAGCAAAGCCTGATGAGGCAAATAGCGAGGAACCGGCCGCGGAAGTGACAGAAGAAGCGCCCAAAGCCGATGAAGAGGGCGAAGTTCCCGGAGCACCTTATTTTACAAAGGGTGTATATAAGAGCTATGCGGACGGAGCGACCGATCCCGATCCCTACTTCTACGTATTTGACAGTGAATCCGCCGGTCATACCGATGACGGCAATACCGGGACAGGACTTCCTTTTGATGCAGAGCAGAAGGACGGAAGCGTTTCCTTTACTTTTGGCGGAGAGGGTGAGTCAAAGACCGTATTTACCGTTACTGATGTAAAAGACGGACTTATAACCGGATATTTTGATGATGATAAGGATCTCGTAATGATCTTTGAACTGCTTGACGGCGAGGATCCCGCAACTTTCAGTGCACAGAATTTTGTTAACGGTCCCGAGAACAGCGTTTATAACGATGCAAACGGATGGAGCGTTAAATACAATGCTGATGTGTTTGAAGTAAATCAGGAAAACGGAAGCGTATCCTTTGTTTATACCGGAGAGTCTGCAGGAACGAATATGATCACCGTTACCTATACGGTTGACAACAAGGGCGAGGCTGCCATAAAGGAGCTTGGAGAGTCCTGGGGTAAAGACACCGAGTTTCATGATGGACCCTTCCCCGGTGCTGAAGATGTAACAGGTTACTGGGCTACACTTACTTCTTCCGGAGATGATTCTGGATTATGCATGACCGCAGTGGGAAGAGATTATATGGAAGGTGCGCTCATATTTGAAATGACCGAGCATCAGAGCGGTGATGATGAGCTTGATATGGGAGTATCCGATCAGCTTTCGGCGATCATTGATTCCCTTACATTTGAGACATACGAAGATTCCGAAGACGGAGACGGGGAAGCTTTATCTCCCATTGAAAAGGATATGGAAACATACAAGGAAGTTATCGACGGCCTTAAAGAAGGAACCTATTATGCATTTGCCGATATGGATAAAGATTTTGATGCACTTCTTGTTGCTGACGCAGATCTTGTCTATGAGGATGAAGACGGCAATATGACAGCCAGTGAGGCAAAGGTTTACGGACTTGATAAGGACGGAAAGGTAAAGGAATACGGCGAAGTTAAAGGAGGCGGAACCGCTACACCTTTGGCATGTGCCGATTCCACTTTATTCTACGGCGGACGCGATTATATGAACAAGGTTCATATCGATGAAGCTAAGTCCGAGATGGTCGTTGAAGAGGGCGAGTTCTTTGACGAATATGAAAAAGCAGTTCACGTGGTATTTACCGCAAAATGATGAAGCGGTTTTAAAACAGTGAAAACAAGGCGGCCCGGCAAGTTACGGACCGCTTTTTTATTGTTTTTTATATGTGTTTATGATAACATACAGGGTAACCGGGTTTAATAAGATATTCCGGTAAAGATCATCATAAAGAGGGCAGGATAAATGTCGGTTAAGGTATTTATAGACGGAAGTGAAGGAACTACCGGATTAAGGATAAATGAGCGTTTTCTTAAAAGAGACGATATCGAGCTCTTAAAGATCCCTTCGGAATTAAGAAAAGATCCGGATGAGATCAAAAAATATATAGACAGATCTGATATAACATTTCT
>OCVV012822338.1_pt1 | contig 10163 bp, 5 predicted proteins | sample 1539721 | NCBI WGS metagenome assembly OCVV01 (sample SAMN02144230, study PRJEB22623) | gut metagenome | biome: sheep rumen | host: Ovis aries | place: New Zealand
GAAAAGATGAGAAGGAAGGGGCTCATATTGGTGTTCATGCTTGCCGCAGCGCTTGTGGCAGGGTGCCGGATTGAGCCGCCGCTGCATCTGCGTAAAGCCGTGGCAACCAAGGTTGTGGTTGAGACCAAAGTGAACCTGAATGTTATGTGGCAGGTGAACTGGAGCGCCCAGTGGCAGTTTGGCTGGAACGTCTCCGCCCTGGGCCCCCTGGGCTATAAAGACCCGGCCAGTATGCGTCTACACATATATACACAGGATTCCGATGGCATGCCCGTTGCTCACGCCATACACAATTTCGTAGGTAGCGAAGCCAGCATGGAGGTCTTTGTAGGTACGCACAACCTCCTATTCCACAACAATGACTCAGAGGCCCTCCTGTTTAAGTCCGACGGAGACCTGGAGCCCATCCAGTGTTATACGCGTCAGATATCCAAAGGCCTGAAATCATCGGCCCCCGTATATACCATAATGCAGAAAGCGGCTGGCGTCACAAAGGCCGATGACCCCGAGGAAGAACCCGTTTCCCTGGAACCGGAGAATCTGTTCTCCCTATATGACATAAACCGCCACATAACGGAGAATCCGGAAGACTATGTTTATGAGAATGGCCGATACATTCTTAAGATTGAAGGAGAACTTTCGCCCACAACATACATTTATCTCATTCAGGTTAAGTTGCTTAACAATGAAGGCAGGGTTATAGGTAGTTCAGGCGGCGGGGCAATCACAGGTATGGCTGAAGGAGTGGACCTCCCCTCCAGAATGACCTGGACAAGCACCGTAAGCGTTCCTATGGACGTATATCTGGACAAGGAGCAGGATATGCTGGGAGCCAAGGTGTTCACATTCGGTATCCCCGGATGCAACCCCTACGACGACGCTTCCGTTGCCTCCGCTCCAGACGGGAAACACTTTTTTGTGCTGAATGTAAGTTATGCGAACGGCAGTTGGCGCAATATCCGAATGGATATAACGGATCAGGTGCGGGCTCTGCCCCTTGGCGGTGTAATCACGCTTGAAATTGATGTTGACGATTTCCCGCCGGATGAAAGCAGTGGAGGTGACGGAGGATTCAACGCGCTGATTGGCGGTTGGGACGAGGAAACAGGAAGTACAACGATAATCAACTAATTTTTAACTTTATACATTAAGCTTTTTAATTTTCATGCGTATGAAAAAAATTTTGATCCTTGCAGTCGCAGCCACAGCGCTGGTTGCCTGCGCAAAGAGCTTTGACAAAAGCACTTCCCAGGGACAGGCCATCGGGTTTGGAACTTGGGCAGAAACCATGACAAAGGCCCGCACCCAGGGCTCCAGCACGTTCGTAAATGGAGATGACTTCAATGTTTACGGTTTCAAGACCATCAGTTCAGCGAACACGACCGTATTCAATGGTGATGTCGTTTCCTACGACGGCACGGACTGGACCTATAATAACCTCCGCTTCTGGGACCCCAACGCCACCAGTTATACGTTCTATGCCGTTTCCCCTGCCGGCAAGATCGCTTCGGCAGATGCTCAGACGGGTGAGTTCACCAGTAGCTCCATCACCTTCGCAGGCAACGACAACGATGTCCTCGTCGCTGACAAGAAGGAAGTAACGAAGACCGGCTCTCCTGCGGCATTTGCAAATACTCCCGTCCCCCTGGTATTCAACCACATCGCCTCCCTGGTGGACTTCAAGGTCAAGAAGCACGCCGAGATAGCTGCGGCTACCGTTGCCATTACCAGCTTCCAGATCAGCAATATCGACAACGTCGGTACTTTCAGCGTGAATGACGCCTACACCGATACACATCCTGTAGTTACCTGGAACGCTACCGCGCACGCCGGCACCTACAGCAACACCAGCGGTGTCACCTCCGTTGCTACGCTGCCGGACGACATCGGCACAGACGGCTCCGACTTCCTGATCAACAACCTGGTTGCAATGCCTCAGACTTTCCGCACCGACAGTAACATCCAGACCGTCTCCATCGAATACGAAATCACCTCTGGCGGCGACACCATCCAGAACACTGCTTCCTTCAACCTCAAGCTTTTTGATAAAACAGACGATAAAGGCAACAACGACATCCTCATCAGTGGATGGGAAGCAGGCAAGCACTACACCTTCTACATCACCATCAACGCCAACGCTATCGTGTTCACGGCCAGCATCACCGACTGGGTGACACCTAACAACGGCTACAACTACCTTCTTCAGTAATAATGCTTAACCACATCATACGCATAGCGGCCGCGGTGTGCACCCTGTGTCTTGCAGGGTGCGCCGCAAGGCTGGGCCCGGCGGATAATTCCGATGAAGCAATCCGCTTCACCGCCGGGTCCCTGCTGCTGCGTGATGATGCAAACACCAAAGCTACGACAGATAGTTTTGTCTCTAACGACGACACATTTTCAGTCTTCGGGGAAAAAGTATCTGGAGCAGGCACACACACAGAGGTCTTTGATGGAACCACGGTAAGTCATTCATACCTGGAAGAAGGCGGCATTGTCAAAAAAAACTCATGGAGTTACACTCCAACGAAGTCTTGGGACTGGAGCAGTATGTCTGATTACTACGACTTTGTTGCCGTATCGCCGGCCGGTATTGGAACAACCAAAGAGGGCGCAGTAGGAAACCTTTCAGTCACTACGCACTATGATTATGACAACCCGTCCGGGGCCGCTCCTGCCGGAGGTGACAAGTATGACATCCTTGCTACAACCTACAGACGCAGTGGTACTGACTGGGAACATCGGCATGATAGAGTTGACTTTGCTTTCTCACATATGGGAAGCGCTATATCCATAAAGATTATTAACAACTCTACCAGCGCCAGCGTTACTCTGAACTACATACAGTTCAAGAACTTGGTAGTGAGTGCCGATGCAAAAGTGAGCCTTGACAATTATGGAGGCACGATTTTGAGATGGGCGAACCTTATGCCCAGCGCAAATTCAGTCCGTCGGTTGTCCCCTGTAGAGACCATTGCTCCTGGAAATGAATGGACCAGCGAGTTCCAAATAATGATTCCCCAGAATTTGACTTTTTATGAGCCCAAGTTATTGTTGAACTATACGGTTGGTGAAACGACAACTAATCCTGATATAGAGATACCTCTTAACGGGATTGAACGCGCCGATGGTACCCCTATCAATTCTTGGGAAATAGGTGTCAAGTACATCTACAATATTTCCATGCGACTGGATGGTGGCTTGTTGGTAACGGTCACTACTACGCCGTGGGATTCTGTAGAAGCGGAAACTCCCGGTATTCTCATCTAATGCGAAGAAAACTGTTCATATGGTTTCTTATATGCTGGAGCGCTTTTTCTTGTGCCCCGGAGGATAAACCACACGGCAGCCTGCGCATCTTGTTTGAGACCGGAGCGCTTCAGACCAAGGCTGATGAGCCTGACGGAGTGGTAGCCGACGGTGGCGGGATTTTTATCAACGAGGGAGTTCCCGACCTTGTAATCCTGATTGCCGATAACAGTGGAAACATTGCGGCCACCTATCCTGACAGTGGAAGAGGTGGAATTATAACCGGCAGCGTGGAAGGCACCCCTGGCGCCACCCGAATGTCCGTTTCATTCAGTGGCCTTGTGGGGGACGCTACATATACCGTTTATGCCTTTGCCAATACGCAAGGTCTTTGGACCATGAAATCCGGGGGCGCCACTGTGAGCAGTCTCACTGCTCTCATTTCCGTAACCCAAGTTGAAGGGCTGCAGTTTGAGCCTGTCGCGGAAGATTTGGATGCGGATTCCTGCCCTAAAGTAAAGAATTCCCGCCTTCCCCTTTCGGCTAAAGGTTCTGTTACCCTTCAAAGTTCCGGGAACGGTGAGATTTCGCTGGCCATGCTACGTTGCGTTGCAAAGGTTACGGCGGTTTTCGAGAATCAGTACGGGAGCGCACTCACTTTGTATGATTTCAACAATACCCTTTTCCACATGCGCCCGGAAACAGGATATGTCATTCCTCACAGCAGTGACTTTGCCGTTGCCTACGCCAGTGAAGGGAACCTTGCCGCCAGCGAAACGGAGCCTCTGACAATTAACAAAGATGACGAAGTGTCCAAGTCATGGTACGTCTTCCCCAGCATCGGCCCATATACCTGTAACATCAGTTTTTATCTGGATTCGGAAAGAACGGATTATCACAGCTACTCCGACCTCCCGGTCCACGACGACCACGCCCGGGACATTCCCCAATTGGCCCGGAACCAGCATTTGACCATTACCACCCGTATCGGAAAGGGCAAAAGCGTTTCCTTCAACTTCGAGGTTGCGGACTGGGGCGAAAAAACCGAAACGGTCACTTTTAATTAAACGTGAAAAGATATTCTTTCATATCGGCCTTGACTATGGCGGCGCTTGCGCTCCTGGTGCCATCATGCTCCCGCACTATGGAGGAGGAGATACCCGGATCTAATCTCCCAGAGGGCGCGCCTATTACCATGCGCATCGACTTTGGGGCCGGTGATGTGGTGAATCTTGATGTTTCTACCAAGGCAGAGGCTGCTCCGGCCGATGAAGAACGCATCCACGATCTGTATGTGATGATTTTCTGCGATGGCGAAGGAGACGGACATGTCACCCGTGGGCAGAAGATTTATGGCCGATACTTTTCTTATGAACATTTACAGTCCAGCTTGAGTGCATTGGACAGCAGTCCAAACGAAGGCTGGTATGTAGAGAACCGTTCAGTCGATGGCACGGTGACAAAGACGCGTGGCGCGGTGAAAATCTCTACCAAAGTCTGTTCCAGCGCTAAACTGGTGGTAATTGCCAATGTGGATAATGGTATCTGCAAATTAGGCGACCAAGAAGATGTGCTGGACTTCTTGAATGGTATCCGCACATATGATCAATTGAGACAGACGCAGGTGAAGCTGACACAGGATATAGTCAATCGCAAAGACTTGTTCCTTATGCTGGGAGTTCCGGAAGACGGATCCGGGAATCCGAAGAATGTGAACACCAGCGAAATGGTGTGGGGAACAACTTCTCCCTCCACCTCATACAACCCTGAGTATAGGGTTTATCTCAGGCCGGTGGATGCCAAGGTCAAGTTCAAGATTCGCGTCAACGAAACTAATATCAGCGCCGCAAAGGCAGTCTACTGGGAGGTTTGCAACGTTCCCAACCGCTGCTATTTGTTCTCCGATTACGATGAAGGCCGTGCTCCGGATGGAACAGTTTATTTCGGCACTGAGCAGGCATACTTTGAAGGAACTGTCGAGGAAGGAGGCAGCACGTGGTACGTCTTCTCTTTCTATATGCTGGAAAGCCGTTTTGCGGCAAAAGCTCACGCAGACGAGTACTATAAGCGTGAAAAGCAGACCAAGACCAATACCGACAAAACCGGTTACGGAGGAGATCCCAGCGAGTATTATGTAGAAAACGGAGAATGGATTTACGCCCTTCCCAATGCCCCTTTCGTGAAGTTTGACATGATTCTCACCCTCACCCCGGATGGCATTATCTCCTTGGGCGGAAGTTCTAACCATGCACTTACTTCAGACACCATTTTTACGGTACATCTGGGAGATTTTTCCAACGCCGGCTTTGACGATTATAATACACTGCGCGGGACAAACTACACCTACGAGATTACCATCGTCAACTCCAGCAGCATTTATGCTGAGGTGAAGAATGACAATGAGGTTCAGCCCGGTCAGGAAGGTTACCTTCTGCTTACGGATGATGAGATTGTAAATGCCGACTGTCACTACGAATATCACTCCATTACCTTTACCTATGATCCAGAGACCTCTCCCGAGAAATTCTCCTGGTATGTGAAGACTCCTTTTACTTCTGCCGTTGGCGGCGGGCCGCAGAAGAGCTATAAAACCGTGGGTGGAGTTGACTACCCCATATACGACCCTCACGATACAGACGGTACTCTGTTGGATTACCGGTGGGTGAAGTTCGGTATTAATAAGATAGTAAGCGACGAATATAGCACAAACCGTTTGGCCTATCCAGGCGATTCGGCTTATGATAAAGACTGGGGTATGGGAGAACACGGGCCCTGGGACAGCACTCCGCACCCAGAGTTGATGGATATCAGTCAGTTTATCCAGTATATTTTTGAGGAGACTAAAAAAGAGACCGCATCTACAGGCAGCAGTGATTTTAAGACTGATCCCAGTACTGGTGAAAAGGTCATCCGGGCTACTATATTCATTGACGAATTCTACTATGAATCGGATCCACGTATTGAGACTGACAGCCCCAAGGCCGACCCTAACCTTTGGCGCCAGTTTGTAAACGCGCATCCCCGCGAGATGCATATCCTTTCCAAGACCGTCCAGAGCCGGGACCGCAAGAGTGACGTTATCGAGTCCAGCCACTCGGTCATTCAGCAGTCCATCCAGACTATCTATAATGTTTATGAACCCACTCTCCGTTCCATTTGGGGCTGCGAGCATCTGGATGAGATTAAGCAGAAGGAGCCTGCTGGCGCAGGTGACTGGCTGTATTGGCCATCAGGATGCAGCGATTCAGAAAGGTCTGGAGCCAACTCGGAGATCGGTAAAGAAAACGGGCGCTTGAATTCGGCCTACATTTGGGGATTATACAACAAGCAGGATAATTCGGGCTCGATGACAACACCACTTCGTGAGTGGAATAAATTCCTGAATTACGAGGTTGATAATAAAGTCCCGGAATTGCGAGATGATAGTGAGGAGCATTACCATGGTATGGCATGGTCATGCCTCACCCGTAACCGCGACAATAACGGGAATGGTGTAATCGACCCTGAAGAAATCCGCTGGTATATGGCGGCATCTCAGCAGTTGATCGGTATGTGGGTGGGTACAGAGTCTCTTTCCACCAGTGCACGCCTATACCAGCCTGCGCCGGGACAGTGGCGCGCCCATGTTGTATCCAGTACCGCCAAACGTTTGGCCTGGTCTGAAGAGGGAGCCGGAGCCACGGAATATAAATTTGACTTCCCGCCGAGTGGCGGTCCTAGCACAGACTATCATACTTGGGCTACTGCCAATGAAGCAGCGGTGGGTGAAAGTGTCCGTTGTCTCCGGAATATCGGCACTTATGATGATGGCGGCGAGGTGAAAGATATTTCTTATGCTCCGGTTACTGTTGTTCCGGATAGGTATTTTACCCTTGAGCGCAACTCCGGTGAATCCGTCAGCTCTTACCATTCCAAGATTACGGACCCTGGTACCGGCAGCGAGTATTATTCCGACGATTTCTTTATATTTAGTTTCAACCGGCTGAATACAAAATCTATCCGTGAGTTTTCCCCCGGTGAGTTACCCTACCATGACCAGATGTCACTGAACAACCGTGTGTATGTAAAACTGGTAACCCAGCCTTATAGCACGATTCTAGACGCATTCAGTGTAAAGAATGGGGAGGTAAATAATTTTATAACCCAAAAAGGATACAACGAGTATTGCCCCCCGGGCTATCGTTTCCCCAATCATACGGAATGGCTTTTGATGGAACTATATCTGCCATCTCAATATTTGCAAGGAGACAAGAAAGGGAATTGCCCTTCCCGGACATATTACAACAGAGGCTTGTTTGGCGATCTTCGTTCAGATACTGCACCCTGGAGCACAGAAAAAGACAAAGTGGGCTGGATTTACTCAGACAAAATGCATTGCTCACCTTATAATCAAACATTGACCCGCTCCCGTTGCGTTAAAGACGAAGATCAGACGGGTGTAATTTCCGGACAGATAGCGGTTGAGGGCAATACCATTTATCCTGGTGAAGTGGTCTCTGTCGACTTCAAGTTCTCCTCCACGGCTTCAACCTTCAACAGTGCTACGCTGACGCTCTGGTACACAAAGAACGGTTTCCGTACTCCCTACGACCTCACATCCCAGTTAAGGACACCTACTGGTTTGCAGTACAAGGGAGTTCAGTCTATCATGATACCCTCACTCTCTGATTTGGGCCTGTCTGTTGCCGGATTCTCTTCGGCCGATATGTCCATTGAAGCTTCATTTACCAACCTAAACGGGCTCTCCGGCAGTCATGAATTGGCCGTTACAATGAAGAATCCAATAAGCGGCACAATAAATGCCAGTGAACACTTGTATCCGAATGATGCACAGGGTGGCAGTTTTACTTACAACTTCTCCACCGTGTCCCGTTCTGTAGATCTGGCCAGTGCTTCGTTCAAACTTTGTTATACAGACCAGACCGGCAATCCCCAGGAAGTGGACATTTCAACAATTACCCTTTCCGGGAAAACGTCTTCAGGAGGATCTGAAATCTCGGTGCCAGCACTATCCACACTGGGCCTTGATACATTTGGAGCCAATCTTAATCACCCTATGACCATTGATGCTACTATCACGGCAGCGAATGGACTGACCTATACCACATCTTCTTCCGTCGTGTCGCTGGTTTCTCACCTGACAGGATCTTCAATGCAGTTCCCCACAGCCTACGACAATGAAAACGGTATTCCGGTCAATGTGACCGTGGAGAGTGTAAATGACCGCGCCTCCGCTACTTCAGCAACCTTCTATTGGAAGCGGGAGGGCGATGCGTCGTATACTGTCGGCACTCCCATCACCGGAACACTAAGCACCTACGTGAAGGATATTATCGGTGAAGACCTGTCGGAAGACAATAAGGGTAAATTTTACTTTTACTTTACCGCTGGCTGTAGTGATGGAACAAGCATCACCTCCGATGTCTGGTCAATGGATATCCTATATTATGGAAAGAACTGGAATCCTGGTCCGTGGACTCAGGATAACAAACCGAGCGACATTAAAAATAAGTGGAATGCGGAGGCAGTGAGCGGCTTGGATTTCAATGGGGGAGACTTTTTGGATGCCTTTATAGATGTTTCGAACTGCGGGTATATTCATAAGGATGGTACATCAAATAACGATATTGGTATGGACAACCTGCTCACTGTGGGCTCGACTTCTGATCTGTTATGGAGGTCGGGTAATATGTTTTTCTACTATCCCGCCCATAACCCGGTTGAAGCGCCCGGTGAAGACCGCCTGCAGATCGCAGCATACAACAGCAAGATTACCCGTATCCGTCCATTCGACCTGGATGGCACTCTTTCTGTACGATTTAAATCAGGCCATGTACTTGTGAACGGCCGGGATATGGACTGGTCGCAGGATGTTGGCGGCTCCAACCCTGCAGGAACAAGTGCCCAGAGTTTGTCCCAGGGATTAATCGACAGTTTGACATCCCAAAGCACTTTGTATATTGGATCTATTGAAGGCGGTCACCGCTCCCGCGCTACGTACAATTATGTCCGTGTCGTAAGAAATGAGGGTACGTTGACTCCATAGCTTCCACTTTCCTCGCCGTGTCGACACGCAGAACGCGTGTAACGGGGTTTTGGGGACCGACACGGCAGCGTTTTGACGGAAAAAGGCCGATTTCCTTGCCGTGTGGGCAGTGAAATCGGCCTTATACGTGTTTTAACTGTCAACACGGCCAGGAGACAGAACGGCAGCGCAAAGCACTACCCCCTACATCCCCATGGCGGCAAAGAACTGCTCCGTGGTGGCGTCCTTGAGGAGGACGGTTTTATCGGCCGATAGAAGATACAGAGACGGCACGGCGCGGACGTCGTACACAAGGTCCGTGCGGATCACAAAGTCCGGGTCATACCCGTTGATCCAGGAGGCGGGATACTGGGGGGATGTGCTCCTTCCAGGCGTCGATGTCCTTGTCTATATAGATATCCACCACCTTCAGTTCCCCAGAGGCAATGGCTGCAGAAAGGTCCTGAGAGCCCTCCGGAGCACCCTGCTGGAGCAAGGTGGCGAAGATGCCCACCTGCTTCTCAAGGTCATCCATGGATACTCCGTTCACGGTGACGGAATCGGAGAAGTAAAGGTGGTCCATAGCGGTATAGCGGTCCCAGAAATGCGCCCCCAGCCACGCGATGCGCTCTTCGGGCTCGGTAATCATCATGGGCACTTCTGCTGCAGGAAACGCGCGGGTCTGGCTTACCGAAGCCTGCACTTTCCTTGGCCCGCAGGCCACCGCCAGCACGCACGCACTGGCTAATACTAATTCTCTCACATTCATAATATGCAAATGTACAAAAAAGCCAGGCGGTTTGCCTGGCTTTTTCTGTAGCCCGGAGGGGAATCGAACCTCTATTTAAAGTTTAGGAAACTTCCGTTCTATCCGTTGAACTACCGGGCC
>OCVV011347695.1_pt1 | contig 10161 bp, 7 predicted proteins | sample 1539721 | NCBI WGS metagenome assembly OCVV01 (sample SAMN02144230, study PRJEB22623) | gut metagenome | biome: sheep rumen | host: Ovis aries | place: New Zealand
AGGTTGAGGTCGCCTTCTTCGGTCACCTGCTCCAGTTTGGTGAGCTTGCGGAATTTGTCGTTGAGCTCCTCGGTGATCTGGTTGGCCAGGGACGGGTTGATCTTGGTGGCCTTGTTGACAACGGGTTCGATGCAGATGGTCTTGACATCGGGCTGGATGGAGGTCCCGCTGAACGAGTAGATGCCGCAGGCGGCCAGCGTCGCGAGGGCGGCGGCAAGGACCAGGGCGATACGGGTGGTCTTTTTCATTGGATGCCGAGTTCTTTGATTTTGCGGTAGAGGGTCCGTTCGGAAATGCCGAGTTCCTCGGCGGCTTTTTTCCGCCGTCCGCCGTGGCGCTCCAGGGCCTTGCGGATGAGTTCGGCGCTGACTTCCTGGATGGAAACGGGTTCGGCGCTTTCCGTGCTGCTGGAATGGACGTCTTCCGGACTGATAAGCAGATGGCCCGGGCCGCTTGGCATTTCTTCCGGCTCGTGCGGCAGCGGGCTTTCGTCGAGCCGCGCCTTGATCTCATCGATTTCGTGGCGCAGCTGGTAGAGGATCTTGAAGATGATGTCGCGGTCGCTCAGGTAGTCGGCGCCGGACTCGCCGGTGCGTACGGGCAGGGTGGAGGAGCCTTCCGACGGGAGGTAGCGGGCCAGGACTTCGGCCGAGACCGTGCGGTTGGTCTCCAGGACGGAGATGCGGTTGACCACGCTCTGGAGCTGCCGCACGTTGCCGGGCCAGCGGTAGGTGCGGAGCATTTCCTGGGCGTCAGGCGTCAGCCGGATGGCCGGCACCATATTCTGGTCGGCGAAGTCGAGGGCGAATTTCTTGAAAAGAAGGTGGATGTCACCCTTGCGTTCGCGCAGCGGCGGTACGGTGATGGGCACCGTGCACAGGCGGTAGTAGAGGTCTTCGCGGAATTTGCCGTCGCGGATGGCGTTCAGCAGGTTGACGTTGGTGGCGGCCACCACGCGGACGTTGGTCTTCTGCACCTTGGCCGAGCCGACCTTGATGAATTCGCCGGTCTGCAGGACGCGGAGCAGGCGCACCTGGGTGGAGAGGGGGAGTTCCGCCACCTCGTCGAGGAAGAGGGTGCCGCCGTCGGCTTCCTCGAAATAGCCTTTGCGGGTTTCGATGGCGCCGGTGAAGGAGCCTTTCTCGTGACCGAAAAGTTCGGAGTCGATGGTTCCTTCGGGAATGCCGCCGCAGTTGATGGCCAGATAGACGTTATGTTTGCGTGCGCTGTACTGGTGGATGATCTGCGGAATGACCTCCTTGCCCACGCCGCTCTCGCCCGTGACCAGCACGGAGAGGTTGGTGGGCGCCACCTGACGGGCGATTTCCAGGGCCCGTTCCAGCTCGGGGTCGCTGCCGATGATACCGAAGCGCTGCTTGATCTGATTCAAATCCATAGTTGCAAAGTTACGAAAAAATGTATTATATTTGTGAGATATTACCAGACGAATGAACTAAACCAACAATTCTCAAATAAAAACGTTTTTATGAAAAAATCACTCATCAGCCTGCTGCTCATCGCAGTTGTTTCGTTCGGGCTTGCTTCCTGCAATCAGGCCCAGAAGATGATCGATGCGGCCGACTCGATCACCATCAAGTGCAATCCGGAAGTGCTTGAGGTCGTCGACGGCAAGATCGATGCTACCGTTTCCGTGACCTTCCCGCCGGAGTATTTCCTCCCGAAGGCCACCCTCGAAGTTACCCCGGTCATCCTTTATGTCGGCGGTGAAGCCGTCGGCAAGCCGTTCACCTATCAGGGTGAAAAGATCACCGACAACTTCAAGACCGTCACCCGCGACGGCGCCACCATCACCGAGAAGGTGCACTTCGACTATGTGCCGGGTATGGAGAAATCCGAACTTGTCGGCCGTGCGAAGGTTTATTACAAAGGTAACGAGTATGAATATCCCGCCGACATCAAGATCGCGGACGGTGCCAACACCACCTATATGCTCGCCGACTGCGAAGGCAGCTACCACTATCTGGCCGATGGCTACCAGGAAGTGATCCCGGAGACCGCCGAGGCCCAGATCATGTATCTGATCAACAGCTCCGACGTCCGTAACTCCGAGCTCAAGAGCAACGACGTGAAAGACTTCCAGGAAGCTCTCAAGGCGCTCGCAAGCGATGACCGCCGCGAGATCAAGGGCACCGAGATCGTTGCCTACGCTTCCCCGGACGGCCCCGAGGCCCTCAACAACAAGCTCTCCGCCAACCGTGAGAAGAGCGCTTCCAAGGCTTTCGACAAGATCACCAAGAAGCTCAACGCCGGCGAAGTCTCTTCCCGCACCATCGGTGAGGACTGGGAAGGCTTCCAGGAACTGGTGAACAACTCCAACATCGAAGACAAGGAACTCATCCTCCGCGTCCTGTCGATGTACAGCGACCCGAATGTCCGCGAACGTGAGATCAAGAACATGTCGTCGGTCTATTCCGCACTGAAGACCAACATCCTCCCGCAGCTGCGCCGCGCCCGCTTCATCACCAACGTGGAGTACACCAACTACACCGCTGAAGAACTGGCCGACCTGGTTGAGAACAACATCGACGTGCTCGACGAGCCCGCCCTCCTGCGTGCCGCCGCCAACGCCAAGGATATCGACGCCAAGATCGCCATCTACAAGAAGGCCGTTGACAAATACGGCACCGACAAGGCCAAATACAACCTCGGCGTGGCTTACCTCGACAAGGGTGACAACAAGGCCGCCAAGGATGCTTTCGCCAAGATGGACAAGAAGGAAGGCAACTGCTACAACAACGTGATGGGTGTCCTCGCCATGCGCGACGGCAAACTCGACGAAGCTGCTAACTGGTTCTCCAAGGTCAGCTGCAAGCACGGCAAGATCAATCAGGGCACGATCGACATCTTCAAGGGCAAGTACAACGACGCCGCCACCAAGCTGGCCGGCAGCGGTACGCACAACGAGACCATCGCTTACATCCTGACCAACCAGCTCGACAAGGCCTCCGAGACCATCAAGGGCAACTGCCCGTACTGCAACTACAAGAAGGCCATCATCGCTGCCCGCAAGGGTGACGTGAACGCCTACAATGCAGCCATGGAGATCGTCAAGAAGAACGAGAAACTCGCTGAGCGCGCTTCGAAGGACGTTGAATTCCTGAAGTTCAGATAACAAAAACATTTTTGTTACAAAATTTAGCCGGTTGGAGTACCAACCGGCTATTTTTTGTTTAACTTTGTAAACCCGACAACACATCACATTTACCCCCGTTGGGATATAACTATGGAATATACTGACCTTTACATCATCAAAAGGGACGGTAAACGCGCCCCTTTCTCGCTTGACAAGATCAAGAACGCCATCCGGAAGGCTTTCCTGGCTTCCGGCAGTTTCGCAACTGAAGAGACCCTGACCAACATCCTCAGCCGCGTGCACATTTCCAACGGGATGCACGTCGAAGAAATCCAGAACCAGGTGGAAGTCTCGCTGATGAGCGAGCGCTACTTCGCCGTGGCGAAAGCCTACATGCTCTACCGGCAGCACCACACCGAAGACCGCGAAGTCCGCGACCGCCTGAACTTCCTGATCGACTACTGCTCGGCCTCGAACCCGGCCACCGGCAGCAAATACGACGCCAACGCCAACGTCGAGAAGAAGAACATCGCCACCCTCATCGGCGAACTGCCCAAGGCCAGCTTCATCCGGCTCAACCGCCGCCTGCTGACCGACCGCATCCGCGAGATGTACGGCAAGGAACTGTCGGACCGCTACCTTGACCTGCTCAACAAGCACTACATCTACAAGAACGACGAGACCAGCCTGGCCAACTACTGCGCCAGCATCACGATGTACCCCTGGCTCCTCCAGGGCACCATTCCCCTGGGCGGCAACTCCACGCCGCCGACCAACCTCAAGAGCTTCTGCGGCGGATTCGTGAACCTGGTGTTCATCGTCTCCAGTATGTTGAGCGGCGCCTGCGCCACGCCGGAATTCCTGATGTACATGAACTATTTCATCGAACAGGAATACGGGGAAGACTACTACCAGCGTGCCGACGAGGTCGTGGACCTGTCCAAAAAGCGCCGCACCATCGACAAGGTCATTACCGACTGCTTCGAGCAGATCGTCTATTCCATCAACCAGCCGACCGGCGCCCGCAATTTCCAGTCCGTGTTCTGGAACATTTCCTACTACGACCGCTTCTATTTCCAGAGCATCTTCGGCGATTTCATCTTCCCCGACGGCAGCCGTCCGCACTGGGATTCGCTTTCCTGGCTCCAGAAGCGCTTTATGAAATGGTTCAATGCCGAGCGCACGAAGACCATCCTCACCTTCCCGGTCGAGACGATGGCCCTGCTGACGGAAAACGGCGACGCCAAAGATCCCGAATACGCCGACTGGACCGCGAAGATGTACAGCGAAGGCCACAGCTTCTTCACCTATATGAGCGACAACGCCGACTCGCTGGCCTCCTGCTGCCGCCTGCGCAACGAGATCCAGGACAACGGCTTCAGCTACACCCTCGGCGCCGGCGGCGTGAGCACCGGCAGCAAGAGCGTGCTGACGATCAATCTCAACCGCTGCGTCCAGCACGCCTTCAAGAAAGGCATCCCCTATATGGAATTCCTCGAGGAGGTCGTGGAACTGATGCACAAGGTGCAGCTGGCCTACAATGCCAACCTGGCCGACCTGCAGGCCAAGGGTATGCTGCCGCTCTTCGACGCGGGCTTCATCAACATCGGCCGCCAGTACCTGACCATCGGCGTGAACGGCCTGGTGGAAGCCGCCGAGTTCCTGGGCATCCGCATCACTGACAACCCGGACTACGTGGCCTTCGTCCAGGAAGTCCTCGGGATGATCGAACGCCTCAACAAGAAATACCGCAGCAAGGACGTGATGTTCAACTGCGAGATGATCCCGGCCGAGAACGTCGGTGTCAAACACGCCAAATGGGACAAGGAAGACGGGTACATCGTGCCGCGTGACTGCTACAACAGCTACTTCTACATCGTGGAGGACCAGAACCTGAACATTCTCGACAAGTTCCGGCTCCACGGCAGCAAGTACATCGAACACCTGACGGGGGGCAGCGCCCTGCACATGAACCTGGAAGAGCACCTGAGCGAAGGCCAGTACCGCCAGCTGCTGCGCGTGGCCGCCAAGGAAGGGTGCAACTATTTCACCTTCAACATCCCCAATACCATCTGCAACACTTGCGGCCACATCGACAAGCGCTATCTGCACGAATGTCCCAAATGCGGCAGCCATGACATTGACTACGCGACCCGCATCATCGGCTATATGAAGCGCGTGAGCAGCTTCTCGCAGCCGCGCCAGAAAGAGGCGGCCCGCCGCTTCTACTACAACGGCAACCGTCCGGACGCCGTGCAGCTGACGCCCGAGCCGGTCGCCGAGCCCGTGGCCCAGGATGCTTAAGTACTACAACTACGATATCGTATTCCAGGAGATACCCGATGAGGTGACGCTGGCCGTCAACCTCACCGGGTGTCCGGTTCATTGCCCCGGCTGCCACAGCCCGCATCTGTGGGAAGACATCGGTGAAGCGCTCGACGAGGAGGAGCTGCGGCGCCTGTACGCCGGGTATGCCGGCGAAGTGACCTGCATCTGCCTGATGGGCGGCGATGCCGATCCGGCCGCAGTGGACCGCCTCTGCGCCTACATCAAACAGGAAATGGGCCTGCGCAGCGCCTGGTGGTCCGGCCGCGACGCGCTCCCCGCGGGCGAGTCCCTCGGCCACTTCGACTACGTCAAGACCGGCCCTTACATCGCGGCCCGCGGCGGCCTCAAGTCGCCCACCACCAACCAGCGCCTCTACCGCATCCGTCATAGCGAAGCGCCCGCTGCCGGAAGCGTCCCCGAGGATATCACCCGCCGCTTCTGGCGGAGTAACGATCTGTCCTTCTCCTGACCCCTCTTGGGTAGCCTTCGGCTCTGGCCGGACACAGAATGCGTGCAGGCAGGGAAAAATGCATTCTGTGTCCAGAAAAGGCGGGGATTCGGCTGATTCGTGGACACAGGATGCGCCCAGCAGGCCAAAAACGCATTCTGTGTCCAGTGCCGTTCGGGGGCGGAGTGAGGCGGCGAAGCGGATTCTCCCATATCTTTGTATCTTTGTAAAATGTAATTGAAAAATATGAGACACAAACGCTTACTGATACGCCTGTTGGGACTGGGGTTGGGCGTCGCCCTCGCGATGACTACCGCTGCTTGTGACCGGAAGACGGCGGCCGCACTCGATGCGGCTGCGGCCTGCATCGACGCGCGGCCCGACAGCGCCCTGACCATCATCCGCGCCATTGACACCACCCGCCTGGGCTCGCGTGCGCTTCGCGCCCGCTACGCCCTGCTCCACGCCATCGCCCTCGACAAAAACTGGATCGACACCACCGACGTCGGGGTCGTGATGCCGGCGGTAGAGTACTACGAGAGATATGGCACGGCAGACCAAAAAATGAAAGCGTATTTTTATCTGGGGCGGATTCAGTATACCAAAAAGGCTAAGGATTCGGCTATCATTTCTTATATGAAAGCAGAAGCGTTCTCCAATCATTCACAAGATGAACTGTCAAAGGGATTGCTTTCCCTGGCTATCGCGGACATTTACTATGATGCACATTCTCTGGAGAAAGCGCAGGCGTATACGGAAGAAGGGGAAGATCATTTCGCTAAGGCAAAAGATACACTGCGCGTTCATCTGGCAGAAGGCCGACTGGCTATGATTTATCAAGAGCGACAGGAATGGGGCATAGCCGATTCTTTGTTCAGATCCTGTATAGGTCATTTGCCGGAGGGATCCGTTTATCGCTGGATGTTTCTTTCTCAGTATGCGGCAATGAAAGTTGTACAGTCCGATCCGGATCCAGCTGGAGCCATTTCTTTGTTGAGCCAGAAATATAAGGGACAAGGGTCCTTGAATGCAAGAGATTATGGCGTTTATGCCTATGCGTCTGCTTTGTCCGGTGATGACAGCAGATGCAACCAGATACTTGCTATGCTGGAACAACACCAAAGCGGCAGCCATAATCAGGCTGAATATATGGAGTATCGCATAGCGGCCTATCGAAAAAACTATGCGCAAGCGCTGTCCTTGCTCAGGAATATATATAGCAGGCAGGACACACTTGTTTATGAAATCCTTGGAAACTCTGTTGCACAGACGTTACAGGACTATTATGAGATGGAATCCGTTGAAACGAGGAGAAGACTGACGCTACAAAATGTCAAATGGATGGGCGGTGTTTTTCTACTGCTCGTCTTTCTTGCAGGATTGTTTTTATGGATGAAAAGGAAAAGGGAAAAAGAGAACGAGTTGGCCGAAAAGACAATTCGTGCAGCGGAAGAAGCCAACAAAATGCTCCGTCAATCCAAAGATTCGCTCGAAACGGATATCAGCAGGATGCGATTGTCCTTTCTCCGGTTCTATCAGAATCAATTGGAGCGTATCGGATCCCTGTGTGAAGCTTATACCAAAACAAAGGACAGGGCAGACCTTGGGAAAAAAGAAGCTGTCTATCGTAGAGTAGAAAAGATTGTCGAAGAGATCAACAAGGATGAGGAAAGTTTTGTCCTCTTTGAACAGGAGGTGAATCAATACTTCGACGGCGTATTGGATCATTTGAAGTCAGATCTGGCAGGTGCCGGAAAACTTACACCGCTTGATGTACGTTTCCTTTGTTTTACCATTGCCGGATTTGATGCAAGTACGCTTTCAGTCCTGCTCGATATTTCCCTGGCAAATGTATATACCCGCCGTTCCCGTCTGAAAGACCGCATCCGGAATATTGAATCGCCGTACAAAGAGCAGTATTTACGTTACGTTAGGTTGTAAGATGTTGATACAAAGCATTTTGCGTCTTTTATGGGTGCGTGCTTTATTTCAGCCCCGTCGTGTTTTTTTATCAATTAGCAGATTATCAATAAGATAGAGGCGGATTTCCAGTGCATTGAAACGGCCTGTAAGACCGTTTTTTTCTTACATCGCAAGAGTTGTTGAGAATCAGTGGATTACAGCTGTGTATTCTGGGCTTTGTAAGATGTGTAAGCGGAAAATCGTTTTTTATTTCTTGTAATTTTGTGCAAACAAAAAACACAAAAGATGAAAACCTATTATCCACGCATTTTCGCAGTGCTGATTGCATTGACACTTTGTTTCTGTATGTATGCCAAGACCGATGATGAGGACGGAGAGCCCATTCCCTTGGAATACAATGAACCCGGGGAGGATGGGAAACCAATTATTCGAGGACCGCTGATGCTTCCAGTCAGTGCATTCTATATAGAAGAAAATGCTTGTGTTGGCGTTTCTTTTATTTCTGATTTAGGAAGTGTAACCATTTCACTGACCAACCTTACTACAATGATTAATGCGAACACTATCGTCAACTCTTCATGTGGCTATTGTTACATTCCCATTACGGGCGGTCCGGGCTTTTATTGTATTGAATTCCTGACAGAAGATGGAGCGAGATACTATGGCTATTTTTCTTTTACCTAACCATTTTTTACTTATGAAAAAACAGATTTTGACATTTGTCCTGCTGCTTATGGCTCTTTGGGCCTGCACGGAGATGGAGGAAACGTGTGTGGAAGACCATACTTCCAAGCAGATTTCCTATGGTGTATCACTTTCGGAGATCAACCGGATTGATTTTACATCTATGCTCTCCCCGCAGACCAAGACGGCCGGAGTTCTTTCCAAAGAGATTACGCCCATTGTTGAAGGGAAGGACACGCTTCTGTATATAATCAACTACGGAAAAGACGAGGGCTGGGTCCTTGCCTCGGCTGATAAACGTACGCCGTTGATTGTTGCAACATCAGAAAATGGTTCTTTTAATTTGAAAACGGTTTCTGAAAACAAAGGCTTGTCAATTTGGCTCGATAATGTCAAAGCCGATGTTGATTATTTAAAAAGACATCCTGATTATTTCCCTGATTCTACGCAGAGTCAACAAATTACACTGGATTTTCCTCAGACAAAGGGCGGCGAAGAACATGAAGGAGAATGGCGCCAGTTGGTTTACACAATGATAGACATCGTTCCAAGATATGAGACAGACCACCTCATGTCTACCCATTGGGGTCAATACGAACCTTGGAATATATCCGTTCCGCTGAATGGTAATGGCGGACGATGCCCGACGGGAAATGCGACTACGGCCATCGCGCAGTTAGCATATTACCTTCACTATAAAATCGGAAAGCCGGTAAACACATATGCATATGCAGAATGCTATGACGATTGGGATGATTATAATAACAATTCTTCTCTTATTGTTTTTCACAATAATTCCCCACATCGTTGGAATTATATGGACCTGGATAGTGCGAATACTACTTCTCTTGGTCAGGCAGCCGTAGCTGCTTTGATGGCAAATGTTGCAAAAGAAACAGGTATATCATTTTATCCTGATAGCACATCAATACCTTCTATGACTGCAATTCAATCTTATCTGACTAGTGAGTCAATAAATAGTTTCAATATCCCCTTCAATAACGTCTTTGTTTACAACTCCATAAAAAATGGATATCCAGTACCCGTTCAACTCACATCTGGACAAGATACGTGCTATGCCGTGATAGACGGTGTCAAAGAGTATTATTACTATTATACATATTATTTTCAGTGGATGCCGATAGGAACGTACCCGCCGGTTGAGCCGGAATACCCAGACCTCAATCATCCGGAACTATATGAAATAGGGTATGGTTGGGGAGATTTGGCTTCAGTAAGCTATAAACTGAATTGGGGAGAGTATGGGAATTATGATGATGGGTGGTTTTACCAAAGCAACGCATGGCGGAATTACACGCAATCTCAGATTCTCTATGGTTTCCAATAAAAAGACGCAACAGTTTCTTCAAAAATGCATCTATAGAAGAAAGCGTTAATCTTTATGGTTAAGTGGTATAAGACGATCTGGCTGGCCGCTGCCGTAATGGCGGCGGCCACGGGTTGTGTCCAGCCGGTGGAGATTGCGCCGCCGGATGAACGGGAGGTTTTCATCAAGTGCATCCTGATGAATGACACGGTGCAACAAGTCACACTCTTGTATTCGGGGGCTATTGGACAGGAAACCTTTGATCCGGTGGAAGATGCGGAAGTTTATGTCGTCGGGCCGGAAAAAGTCCGGATTATGTTTCATCCAATAGGTGAAGGGCGATGGGAAAATGGCTTC
>OCVV011107601.1_pt1 | contig 10159 bp, 7 predicted proteins | sample 1539721 | NCBI WGS metagenome assembly OCVV01 (sample SAMN02144230, study PRJEB22623) | gut metagenome | biome: sheep rumen | host: Ovis aries | place: New Zealand
CCCCGAACAGACTCGAACTGTCGACCTCCTGCGTGACAGGCAGGCGTTCTAACCAACTGAACTACGAGGCCATTGGTGGGGACTACAGGGCTCGAACCTGTGACCCTCTGCTTGTAAGGCAGATGCTCTCCCAGCTGAGCTAAACCCCCACGGTTTACTTATATCGTCTCTTGAAGTGTCTTATCACCTGACGACTTATATATTATATCACATCTTTTTTAATTTGTCAAGGGTTTTTTGAAAATTTTTCAAAAAATTTTTGAATCCTGAAAATCGGCTGTATCAAGCCGAAAATCAGGATTTTACAGCAAAAATTATTAAGTTAAAATAAAAAAATAATTCTGGAATGATTAAACATTGAATCTGAACAGAACAATATCCCCGTCCTGCATAACGTATTCCTTACCTTCAAGGCGGACAAGACCTTTTTCCTTTGCGGCAGCCATAGTTCCACATTCCATTAAATCATTGAACGAAACTACTTCCGCACGGATAAAGCCCTTTTCAAAGTCTGTATGAATCTTGCCTGCTGCCTGCGGAGCTTTTGTGCCTCTGGTGATAGTCCATGCTCTTACTTCGGGCTTGCCTGCGGTGAGATACGAAATCAGACCGAGAAGTGAATATCCCTCTTTGATAATTCTGTTAAGACCTGAAACTTCAAGACCGAGTTCTGCGAGAAATTCCTTTTTCTCATCTTCCTCCATATCTGAGATTTCAGCTTCAATCTGGGCGCATATGGGAAGTACGGCAGAATGTTCTTCTTCAGCTATGGCGCATACCTGCTTATAATTTTCATTTGTCTCGATATTGTTTATGAAATCGTCCTCGCTGAGATTAGCGGCATAGATAACGGGTTTTGCAGATAAAAGCGGAGTGGATTTTATCATCTCTCTTTCATCGTCTGTGAAGTCGAAACCTCTTGCTGACTTTCCGTTTTCGAGGTGTTCTTTAAGTCTTTCGAGAAAATCAATTTCAGCGAGATATTTTTTATCGCCCTTAGCGGCTTTTTTAGCCCTGTCGATACGTCTGTCAACCATTTCAATATCTGAGAATATGAGTTCAAGGTTGATTGTTTCGATATCACGCACGGGATTTATGCTTCCGTCAACGTGAATTATATTGCTGTCCTCAAAACAGCGTACAACATGAACTATTGCATCAACTTCACGGATATCCGCAAGGAATTTGTTTCCGAGTCCCTCGCCTTTTGATGCACCCTTTACAAGTCCTGCGATATCCACAAATTCAAGGGTTGCAGGGGTGAATTTATCGGGCTGATACATTTCGGCGAGTTTGTCAAGTCTTTCATCAGGAACGGAAACTATTCCGACATTTTTCTCGATAGTGCAGAACGGATAGTTAGCTGATTCCGCACCTGCATTTGTGAGAGCATTGAACAATGTGCTTTTGCCGACATTCGGCAGACCTACCATACCAAGTTTCATAATTATACCTTCCTTTTTACAGTCATTATATTCCCCGTCTTTTCAGACGGGGGATATTTCAGTTATGCAAAATTCTCTTGTTGTTTACAAGTGAATTTACTGTTGAATTTTGGATTGTTACTTCTCCTGTACCTGAGCCTATATCTGTGGGATTGCCTACAAGCATACTGATATTTATATCGGAATCCGCAATTGAAACGTTTCCGCTGCCTGCTGCATCACCTATACCCGTAGCCTCATCGCCTTCGGAGTCAATAAATATCTGAGCATTTTTAATTTTAGTGTTTACGCTGCCGTTTTTCGTACCTATGCAGGTTTGTTTAGCGCAGCGCATTTTCATGCTGATTTTGCCGTTTTTGACAATTACACTGCCTTCACCGTCTTCAAGAACCCCCATACCGACAACAAGAGAACCTGTGCAGGACATTGTTATATCAGCGGAAGATGTTATTGATGCGATGCCTTTACAGCTTCCTATGCCTGTTGCCTTGATACCTGAGACAGTCATATCAAGCTTACAGTTTTCGGATATATCAATATTTGCATCACCGTTGAAACTGCCTATTGCAAGACCATTATGACAGTGCATATATATATTTATTTTTCCTGAAACGAGATTTATTTCGGAATCGTCATCATTATAGCCGCCTCCTATACAGACAACCTGCGTACTGTTTCCGATAATTTCGAGAGTTCCCTGCATATTGACGGTAATATCGCCGTAGCCGTGGTCATAGTCGTTGCCTATGCCGATGCCTTCGGAGGCATAGCTGTCGATAGTGAGAGTACCTTTTCCGCCGAGTTCAAACTGACTTCCCATAGGGACATATATTCCTGAATAGCCGAGTTTATTTGTCTTTGATACGTTGAGGACAAGTCTTGCATATTCACCGACTGAAATAGTCGGGCGGCTGTTTCCGCTTACGATATTGACATTTTTGAGGTTAAGCTCACAGCTATGGTTATCCATGATAGCGATATTCATCTTTACGGGCTTGTCGGGGTCGCCTGTGATAGTGAGTTTACTCTGATAGATATGTATATCAGTATATTTTTCGAGGGCAAGTTTGAGGATATCAATTTCTGTATCATTTCTTGCGGCATAGATTTTCTTTGCACCATCGGGACGGATTTCGAGGTTTGTTCTGATAATTTCGTCCTTTATATCTTTTGCAATACTTTCAAGAAAAAGCGGTTTGGGCTTTGAAGTATAATATCCCTGAATCAAATCCACACCGAGTCTTATGACTGTTTTGAGTTCCTGAGCGGTTTCAACGCCTTCTGCAAGCGACTGAATCTGATTATCGTGACAAAATTCTATTATCTGGGTGACAAGCTGTTGTTTTTTAAGGTCATTATGTATATCGGTAATCAGTGAACGGTCTATCTTTACGAAATCGGGGCGGTATTTCAGGAGATTTGAACTGTTTGAATAGCCTGTGCCGTAGTCATCAATTGCAAGCTGTGAATGAGTAAATCCAAGACGTTTCTTAATGGTTTCTATTGCCTGCGGTGTAGCGTCATTGTCCTCAACAACTTCAATAACGGTTTTTTCGAGGAGTTCACCGAATGTAAGATATAACTCATTGAAATCCTCATCGGTGAGCAGATAGTCCGACATTGAATTTATAAATAATTTTCTGTTCTTGAAAACCTGCTGATTATCGCTTAAAAGCTTCATTGTATTGAAGAATGTCAGACGCTCGACAGCATAGAGGTTATTCTGATTTGATGCAATAGTGAGAATCTGTTTCGGTGTCATTTTTATATCGCCCACAGTACGCATAAGAGCTTCATATGCAACGATATTTCCCGTTGTAGTTTCAACGATTGGCTGGAGGTAGTATGTGAGGAGGTTTTCCTGAACTATTTTTGCGAATATCTGGGCATTTTTATACGCATCTTTTTCACGGATATAATTTTCTTCGGAAAACCAGTTTATAACGTGTCTGCGGTCTGAGCGGGCTTCATAGAGGGCAAACTCGGAATAATTCACGAGCATATTGAAATCCGTTGCTTCATCTGGATATGATGAACAGCCGATTGAAAGGCTCAGTCTGCTTTTGTCGGATATATCAATTATTTCTCCGAAATCGTCTGTAAGCACGCATTTCTGCACAGCCTCGTCCATACTGTTGAGGAGGTTATTAATCTGCATTTTGTCGCAGTTGCGGAAAAATACGAAAATTTCATAATTTGACTTTGTGCCGACTATTACATTATCATTTGAATAGGATTTGATAGTTTCTGCAACAGAAGCAATACAACTGTTGGTGCTGTCAACAGTAAGGAAAGAGCCGAGTTTTTCGATTCCGTTTATATAGAGGGTGGCGAGACAGCTCTGACCCGAATCGTTGATTATTTTCTTGATTTTCTGTGAAAAAGAGGGATATGAGAGCAGTCTTGTAACGGGGTCATATTCAATCATGCTGCTGCGGTCGCTTGTATTTGAAAAGAATCTTGTAAAGTCCTGTACAAAGCCGAGCCATTCGTCACTGCTTTCGTATATATTCATTTTGATATATCTTATTTTGTTATTGTCTATGAATCTGTATATATGTTTCTGTCCTTCAACGGGAGACTTTGAAATTTTTTCGAGAAGGTTAAAAAATTCAAACTCGTTGAGCTTTCCGCTTCTGCATGAAAGCATACAGCAGGCGGCTTCATCAAGATAGGCGGATTTCTGTGCGGCAATATATGTAAATGCGCCTATATTGCCTACAAACTGCTGAAATACTTCCCAGTCGTGACTAAGCTCAGGAGGAGTTTTTGAAAGGTCGAATATACTCATAACAACTCCTGTCCGCAAAAATGCGGTTCTGTATTCACGGTATACAGAAACCGAAATAAATACAAAAGTACATTAATCTAATTATACAGCAAAATAAATTTAAAGTCAACGATTTTCATACAATTCATAAAAAATAAATATCCCCGCCGATAAACAGCGGAGATATTAAATAATTTTAACAAACAAGATATTTTATCTGAGTTGTCCGTAATCCTCATCTGACACAGCTTCGCACCACTGTGTGCTGCTTTCCTCGCCTGCAATTTCGACTGCAAGATGTGAGAACCAGCTATCGTGTGCCGCACCGTGCCAGTGTTTTACATTTGCGGGGATATTGATAATTGTGCCTGCGGTGAGTTCAACAGCTTCCTTGCCCCATTCCTGATAATAACCTCTGCCGCCTACACATATAAGCATCTGACCGCCTCCGCTTTTTGCGTGGTGGATATGCCAGTTATTGCGGCAGGCAGGTTCAAATGTAACGTTGAATATCGGTATCTGTTCCGTTGATACGGGGGCAAGATAACTCTGTCCGACAAAATATTCACCGTAGGGATTAGCCTCGCCAATCGGGAAAAATATAGTATTCTGATACTTGTCTTTTTCGGAAATTTCGGGGGCAGTTTCATTCCATATTTCTTTTGCAAGTCTGAATACAGCCCAGCCTTTGGGCCAGCCAACATACATTGTGGCATGGGTAATTATTGCGGCTATTTCCTCTTTGGTGACACCGTGGGCTTTTGCGTTCTGCAAATGATAGCTGAGAGAACTGTCTGTTATGCCTGATGCCATGAGTGAAACAACTGTTATTATGCATTTTGTTTTTACATCAATTGCCTGTTCGTTCCATACTTCACCGAAAAGAACATCATCATTGAGGTGGGCGAACATCGGTGAAAATTCACCGAGCTGATTTCTGCCTGCTGTCTGTACTATTTTTTCGCTCATAATAAAATCTCCTTTATTTCAGTGACAGTTCAACAGTAACATTTCCGTCACCGAGAACCGATTTAAGCTTATCCTGTGTGATATTGTCAATATGTCCGAGTTTTGTGAAACTCCATGAATTTTTATCATAGTAAATGGAAAACTGATTTCCCTGATACAGAATCAAATCGCCGTAATCAACATTAATCTGTTCATCATTACGGATAAGAGACTGCGGAAGTGTGCCGACTTTTTCAAAATTTCCGTAGTCATGCAGTTCAAGGGTGATACTTTTTTCTTTCAGCATTTCAATGAGTGCCTGTGCAGAGGAATTGTCCTCCATAGAAGCTGTAAGTATTTCATTTCCGATTTTTATCTGCATAGCTGTTTCCTCCTTTTTCAGCGGGAGTGTATCGTACCATGTCTGAACATCATTTTTTGATGCACTTGCGGAAAAACGTTTTCCTGCAATCTGATTTCCGATTGGGGCAAGTGCAGAAATATTTTTTTCGCTTGTGGAAATTCCGCTGCTTGCAGATGTGCAGAACGGGATAACAGTTTTTTCCGAAAAATCGTAGCTTTCAAGGAATGTATCTATAATACGGGGTTCTTGTCCCCACCATATCGGATATCCGAGAAATACTGTATCGTAGCTGTCAAGTGATAAAAGCGGATTTTCAATTTCGGGGCGGACTGTTTTGTCATTCTGTTCCTGATTTGCACGGCATGAAGAATTATTGTATTCAATATCCGCATCTGTATAAGGTACAGCGGCATTTATTACATAACTGTCGGCATTTGTTATGTCAATGAGATATTCTGCAATTTTTTCGGTATTGCCTGTTCGTGAGAAATATACGACAATTGTATCATTTTCCGAATTTATATCTGTATTTTCAAAAACTTTTTTCTTCATGAGACAAAAGTCAAATATATCCCATTTGCCGTCACCGTTGAGGTCATAATTTTTCTGTGAAAGGTCTTTATCCGCAGGCTTTGCGAGGATATAGTCCTGCAAATTCTGAACATCTTCAACAGTATACACAACAGATTCTGTTGCTGTATCTGCTTTAAGTGTTTGAACGCCTGTTCCTGATGAAGTGAGCATCATAATTGTGGACATAATAACGGATAAAATATTTTTCATAATATTCTCCTTTCCGAACGGTATGCATATCAGATTTTCTGACTGCCTGTTGACCAGACGTGTTTTTCGTCCTTGTTTGCAGGTCTGTTCTGAGCCATAACGCCTGCAAGTGCATGAGGGACATATAATTCTTCGAGATATTTTATTTCGTCGTCTGAAAGTTCAAAATCCACTGCCTTTACTGCACCTTCGATATGATGAAGCTTTGTTGCACCGACTATCGGGGCGGTTACTTTTGTGAGAAGCCATGCAAGGGAAATTTCCGTCATGGAAACATCATGTTTCTGTGCAAGTTCAGCCACTCGTTTTATAATAACTTCGTCCTGCTGTTTTGTGGAATCGTACTTGAATTTTGCATAGCTGTCCTCAGCGGCACGTTTTGAATTTTCGTCCGAAAGTCTTGCAAGTCTTCCGCTTGCAAGTGCGCTGTAAGGTGTCATGGCTATATTGTCCTCAGCGCAGAGCATGGACATTTCACGTTCTTCCTCACGGAAAATAAGGTTATAATGTCCCTGAACGCTGATAAACTTTGCAAATCCTTCTTTTTCAGCGAGGGCATTTGCCTTTGCGAGCTGCCACGCATAGCAGTTTGAGATACCTATATATCTCGCCTTGCCGGCTTTTACAACTCTGTCAAGACCGTCAAGAATATCATATACAGGTGTATTCCAGTCCCACATATGATAGATATAAAGGTCAACATAGTCCATACCGAGATTTTCGAGACTTTTATTAATCATGCGTTCAATATGCTGCTGACCTGTAATTCCCGCCTGTATATCCGCAGGAGTTCTGGGGAGGAATTTTGTTGCAACCACAACTTCATCACGCCTTGCGAAATCTTTCAATGCTCTGCCTACATACTGTTCGCTTGTTCCTGACTGATAGCCTATTGCGGTATCATAGAAATTAACTCCGAGTTCAAGACCACGTTTTATTATTTCACGGCTGTGTTCCTCGTCAATTGTCCATGAATGCTGACCGTTCTGAGCGTCACCGAATCCCATACAGCCCATACAGATACGGGACACTCTGAGGTCTGAATTTCCGAGTGCAGTGTATTTCATTTTTTACCTCCTGACTGATTCACAAGAAATCCGAAAACAAATCCGTATTCTGACATCGTGTCACTATGTATATTATATCATTATTCTGACACAGTGTCAACACTTATCTTCTGATTTGAAAAATTTCAGCATACTGCACATCTGCATCATATCAGAATTGTAATATTTACCAAAACAAATACCGCAGTATCAAATATACTGCGGTATTATTAATTTTATCTTTTTACGAAATATTCCTCATACCATACAAGGAAAGTATAAATTGTCCAGACCTTGCGCCAGTTGTCGGAATTTCCGCCCACATAGTCATTGAATATTGCGTTTATTTCGTCAATATTGAAAAATTCTGCGGCATAACTGCTGTTGAATTTAGCCCTTACATCAGCGTTATAGCGTTCATCAGCGAGCCATATGCGGATAGGAACTATAAAGCCGAGTTTCTTGCGGAAAGCAATTTCTTCGGGAAGAACCTTTGCGGCGGCGGTACGGAATGCAACTTTGTTTGTTTCATCATTCACCTTGAATTTTGAAGGCATACGGGAGGCTATATCAAAAATTCTCCTGTCGGTGAGCGGCATACGGATTTCAAGACCTGCGGCTGTACTCATCTTGTCAACATTGAGGTAGATATCTCCTTCGAGCCATATCTGAATATCAACATCGGACATTTTTGTAAGCGGGTCAAGACCTTCTGTTTCGTCATAAATATATTTGACAAGGTTTATCGGGAGAACATCGGGATTATAGCTTTTGAGAATCCTCTGTTTTTCTTCTTCCTTCATGATATTTGTATTTCCGACATAGAAAGTTTTGAGGTTATCGCCGTATCTTTCAGCGTTACGGTACATATTGTATCCGCCGAAAAATTCATCTGCGCCCTCTCCTGAATAGCATATTTTTGTATGTTCTGCGGTAGCTTTGCAGGCTATGGCAAATGCTATTGCGGAGGCATCACCGAGAGGCTGTTCCATATTGTACATAACATAGGGTACTATATCGAAATAAGCTTTGGGAGTAATCAGACAGCGGTTATTTTCCCTGCCGAGAATATCAGCGGTTTTCTTTGCGAGGGGCGATTCATCAAAACGCTCGTCATCATATCCGCACGAATCTGTTACCTTTACATTTGACATTGCAAGGACATATGAAGAATCCACACCGCCTGAAAGGAATGACTCAGCGGATTCATTTTCTTCGAGAACTTCGGGGAAAATATTCTGTATAGTGCTGTGAATTTCGTCTGCCCAGTCGTCAACGGTTTTTGAATTGTCAGGCTTGAAATCGGGTTTCCAGTAACGCTGTACAGTGAGTTTTCCGTTTTCAAATTCAAGCCAGTGACCCGGCATGAGTTTTTTAACGCCTTTGAAGAAAGTATCCTCGCCTGCGACATAAGTAAGCGTCATATAAATCTGGAGCATATCCCTGTTTATTTCCTTTACAAATCCGTCCTGCTCCATGATATTTTTTATATATGTTCCGCAGAGAAGCCTGTTATCAGCCGTCACATAGTAATAAAAGGGTTTTGTTCCGAAATGGTCACGCACAGCGAATATTTTTCCATTGTCATCGAGATAAAATGCGAACATACCATAGAGATGTTCAGCCATATCCCTGCCCCATTTTTCATAGGCTTTTTTTATGATTTCCCTTTCACGTTCGTCTTTTGCAAGTGATGAATCTATGCCGAGCTGTCCGCAGAGATTTCTCCAGTTACGGATATGACCTCTGTATTCAATTAAATTTATCATCATAATCACCTCTCAAAATTCTTCATATATCATGGGTCTGAGCATTAATTTCTGCAAAGATTTTTTAACATCTCCGCCATTGAAAAGCACATCATAGAGCTGTTCTGTTATAGGCATTTCGACATTGAGTTTCTTTGCAAGCTGATAGGCGGATTTACAGCAGTAATAACCCTCGACAGTGCCGACAAGTCTGACAGCTTCTTCAGGAGTTTTTCCCTGACCGATTAAAATACCTGCACGTCTGTTTCTGCTGTGCATACTTGTACAGGTGACTATCAGATCACCGATACCAGTAAGACCACCGAAAGTATTTTCATTTGCACCTGCCGCAACTCCGAGCCTTGCGATTTCGTGAATGCCTCTCGTCATGAGAGCCGCTTTTGTATTGTCGCCGTAGCCCATACCGTCACAGATACCTGCACAGAGGGCGATAATATTCTTCAAAGCTCCTCCGAGTTCACAGCCGACAACATCATTTCTCAGGTATATTCTGAGAAATTCACTTCCAAGAGCCTGCTGAATATATTCAGCCGCCTTTATATTTTCCGATGCGGCAACGAGAGTTGTGGGAATACATCTTGCGACCTCCTCCGCATGGGACGGACCTGAAAGAACGACAAGCTTATCAGTTTTTATTTCCTCGCCTATAACCACGCTGAGTCTTTTGAGACTGCCTGCTTCAAGACCTTTTCCGAGGTTTACGACAGTCATATTTTCTTCAACGTAAGGTGCAGCGAGTTTTGCGACATCACGCACGAAAGATGAAGGTATACCGAATATGAGAATATCACAGCCCTTTATACATGATATGTCGCTTGTAAGCCTTATATTCTCTGATATTGGTACTCCGGGGAGTTTCTGCATATGTTCGCCGTGCGCCCTTATATCGTCAATTTCGGACTGAAACTTTGACCATACCGTAACATTATGATTACAGCACTGACGAGCCATTACAGCAATACTGAGACCGAAACCGCCCGAACCGAGAATAACTATATTTGCCATACTATCAACTCCTTATTTATAATCGTCAA
>OCVV011133651.1_pt1 | contig 10159 bp, 5 predicted proteins | sample 1539721 | NCBI WGS metagenome assembly OCVV01 (sample SAMN02144230, study PRJEB22623) | gut metagenome | biome: sheep rumen | host: Ovis aries | place: New Zealand
GTCGGTCAAGCATCAGAGTTTTCCTTTTAAACTGGACGGATTGTATTTTATCAAATACAAACCTGTCAACAACTTGACTCATGCTGGTACCGGTAAGACTGTAATCGCTGCATTTGATTATAGATACTTCCGGAAAAAGCATCCGGGAGAGGCTTGCCGACTCTTATTTGTAGCCCATCGAGAAGAAATCCTTACCCAGAGCCGGGACACATTCCAGGGTGTCCTGCGAGACCTGAACTTCGGTGAGCTGTTCGTAGGGAATTATGTTCCGGAGAATCTGGACTATCTGTTCATCAGCGTCCAGACGATGAATTCGCAGAAGCTCTACGAGAAGCTGGCAGCGGATTATTATGATTTCATTATCGTGGATGAGTTCCACCATGCCTCCGCACCGACGTACCAGAAGTTCCTGAATTTCTTTAAGCCGAAGATCCTGCTCGGTCTGACGGCTACCCCGGAAAGAATGGATGGCGCAAGTATCCTCGATTATTTCGATAACCGTATTGCCGCGGAGATCCGGCTTCCGGAGGCCATTGACAGGAAGCTGCTCTCACCGTTCCAGTACTTTGGTGTGACGGATACCGTCGATCTTTCTGATTTGAAATGGGCGCGGGGCGGTTATGAAAAATCGGAGCTCACGAACCTGTACTCCTTGAACCGCGAGGTCGCTGTGAAGCGTGCAAATCACATCATCGAATCGCTCGATAAATATGTGACCGACATGGATACCGTCAAGGGACTCGGGTTCTGTGTATCGAAAGAGCATGCACACTTTATGGCGGAGCAGTTCAATGCCGCAGATATACCATCAATCAGCCTTGTAGGGGAGTCCAAGGATGAAGAGAGAAAGACAGCAAAGAAAAAGCTGGTCGATGGCGAGATCCGGTTCATATTTGTTGTCGACATTTATAACGAGGGTGTGGACATTCCTGAGGTCAACACGGTCCTGTTTCTGCGACCTACAGAGTCTCTGACGATCTTCCTGCAGCAGCTAGGCCGTGGCCTCAGAATTGCACCGGGCAAGGACTGTCTGACTGTCCTGGACTTCATTGGACAAGCATATAAGCGTTACAACTTCGAGGAGAAGTTCCGCGCGCTGCTTGCAAATACGAAGCACAGTGTCGACTATGAACTGAAACATGGATTTGTATCTGCGCCGAAGGGCTGCTATGTGCAGCTCGAGAAGAAGGCACAGGAATACATTCTTAATAATATCCGCGCATCCTACTCCGGCAAGAGAGGCCTGATTTCCCGGATCGAGAGTTTTGAGGAGGATACGGGGAAGGAGCTGACATTTGCAAATTTCGTCACTCACTACCACATGGACGCCCGGGAAATATATGGAAAGTTCAGCTTTGCAAGGTTGTCGGTATTGGCCGGCGTCAGAGACGACTTCAATGAACCCGCGGAAGAGGTGCTGACGAAAGCGTTCAGCAGGATCGTGGCGATCGACTCCAGAAGATGGATCGAGTTCCTTCTCGAGATACTTCCTAAGCTGATGGATGTTAGATTTGCAGAGCTGCCGGAAGCACAGCTCCGAATGATGAGGATGTTCTACATCACGGTCTGGCAGAAGTATATGGCTGACCTTGACAGTGAGAAGGCCCTGCAGAACCTGATGGACCTCACGGATTCGCCGGTCATGCTTGCGGAGTTGATTGATTTGCTGCAGTACCGCTACGACCAGATCGACTTTGTGGATGAGCCGATGGATGTTGGGTTTGACTGCCCGCTGGACGTCCATTGTACGTATACGGCGCGGCAGATATTGACGGCATTTGATGATGAAAAGGTCATGGCGTTCCGCGAGGGTGTGAAGTGGCTGCCGGCTAAGGATACGGATGTGTTCTTTATCACGCTGAACAAGTCGGACAAGGATTATTCGCCGACGACCATGTACAATGATTATTCGATCAATGAGACGCTGTTCCATTGGCAGTCGCAGAGTACGACGTCGGATACGTCGCCGACGGGCCAGAGGTATATCCATCATAAGGAGCGCGGGTCGAGGGTCATCATATGTGTGAGGGAGTTTAAGAACGATATGGCTGGGGCGGCTCCGTATACGCTGCTGGGGCTGTGCGAGTTTGTGAAGTATGAGGGGAGTAGGCCGATGAATATAACGTGGAAGCTTACGAGGCCGATACCGGCGAAGTATTTGAGGAGGACGAATAAGTTGGTGGTGTGAGATTTGCAGTTATAGTGGATCGTTAGATGCTGTTAATAAAGAAGTTAATGAAATACTGTATATGGTTTTAGTTATTATTAATAATCGGTAGGATTAAAAAAGTTAAGGAAAATGAGGATGATGGATGAATCAATGGCATTTATTGATGTCTATAACAAAATATGTAGTGTAAAGTCGAAATACGGTATTTATCATAAAACATTGTTTCATTTACATACACCAGCATCATATGATTACAAGCTTCTTGAAGGGTGGAAGCCGGAAGACTTTTTACAAGTGACTGAAAATCAGTTAGTTGAATTATGCTTAAAGAAAAAGGTTCTTCCTAACATGTGATATATACATATGTTTTATTGGTATAATTTGGGGGATAAAGATTAATCCCCCTGTGAATAATTGAGGAGCATTATTATGGAAATATTTGTGCAGGTGTTAGTTACAATTGTGATAGGTATTGCGAATATGCTTGTCGTTACCATGGCAAGGCATCATGAAGCAGTGGTTATTGGTACTAGTATTATTTCTATCTTTATTCTGATATTTACTTGGAAAATAGTCAATCCACCAAAGAAAAATCCTTTCCTTGATTTCCTTGCTATGGCAAAACAACATAAATTGGTTATCATCTCTTTTGTTATTCTTATTCTTATTGGGTTTATTGTCTATTTTCAAAAAAATCCTTCACGTGATTTATCGCAGTATTTAGGACATCCCATGAACGAAATCCTAGAAGTTGTTCCAGATTACAAACTGGTGAAAAAAGATGATGGTGAGATTAAATACTCAGCACAGAATCTTTCAATTACTGGAAGAAATGAAGCTTACCTAACAAGAATTCGCTTGTCTGGATCGAAATCTGAGTATTCATTTGATGGGATACTTTTAGGAATGTCGCATGATGACGCGGTTAAAGAATTAGAGAAAAAAGGATATGTTATGAAAGAGGGTTTGTCTGGAAATGGTTGGAAGGTCTATCGTTTAAAGAATACTTATATAGAGATTCATTTTTCGGACCAGTGGATTGATGAAATGTATTGTGCGGCTGCGGGGTATTGTTTTGATTTTAGCAAGTAGGTTTTATACAGAATAGACGATTTAATTAACAACAATAATCCAGATACCCGAATAATGTAGCTGCCGGTGATTTTCAATTAGGATGCCATGAGGGAGTTTAAGAATGATATGGCTGGGGCGGCTCCGTATACGTTGCTGGGGCTGTGCAAGTTTGTGAAGTATGAGGGGAGTAATGTGACCGGCGGCGTGTTCCATGTATCCACCAAGGATATGGCGGACCTGTATGAGTACTGGTGCTTTATTAAGCTCAATTCGATACTTCGGGAGAGCGGGTACACGCTGGATTCGCAGGATTTTGTGAAAGTGAAACGGAATGGGATCGCAGTCACGCTGGTGAGTGGAAAGTCGAGCAGGATTCGTTACATCACGGATAAGGGCGAACAGATCGAGCTTTATTATGATCCGGAGTATGACAGGAAAAAAGATCAGAGCAGCTCCGATTCTAAAAGGGGCCAGGTCGCGACGACTTCTCAGAAACCGTATAATGTGCTGAGTTTGAGGAAGAGGGTTGCTGGCGGGAACCGGGGCGTGGTTTCTGGCGGAGCCGGAGTTGGCAGCGGTGTTGGTGTGAGCAGGGTTGGTGGATCAGTGGCTGGCGGCGGTGCCGTGGGTGCTGGCAGAACTTTGACTCGTAGTGGAGCCGGAGCGAGTGGCGCTGTGGCAAATGGCTCTGGGAATGAGAGGTGCTACGAATACGTATTTGATGCGAAGTATAGGATTGGCGCGGATGAGGTGTATTTGCAGAAGCACCACAATCTGCCCGGTCCGAAGGAAGAGGACATTAATACGATGCATCGTTACCGCGATGCGATAGTGTATTCTGCGGACAAGCGGGCTGCGCAGGGGGCGAACTATCCGGGTTCGTTCGACAGGACCATGTTCGGCGCGTATGTGCTGTTCCCGTATGCGGATGAGAAGAAATATGAGAAACATGACTTTTATAAGAGCATAGAAACGGTAAATGTCGGTGGTCTTCCGTTCCTTCCGTCTGCTACAAAGATGGTCAGGGATTTCCTGGAGGAGCTGATTGCAGATTCGCCGGAGACGGCATTTGAGCGTGCGACGCTGCCCAGCGGTATCGAGGAGAAGCTGGCCAGGGTGGACTGGTCGCATCGGGATGTGCTGATCGTGAAGGTGCAGAATCAGGCGGCTATGGATGCGTGTCTTGCAGGGATTTCCTTGATTGTGCCGGAGTCGGAGATAGCGATGGAGCATTTGCCAATCCACCATGTTGCACTGTATCAGCCGGCGGTCGGGATCGAGCGCTTTGGGACGGTGCTGCTCACGCAGGAGGATGTTGCGGGAAATTACATTTTTAAGGTGGCTAGGTGGCATAAGCTGGCCCAGCCGATTGGCGTGGGTGAGTTTGGCGTGGGGAGTGTTGCTTATACCAACATGTTCCTGCTTACGCACGGTGAGAAGTATCCGGATCTGCATCTGCGGTCGGAGGCTGAGTATAGGCTGTATGCGGAGCTGAAGAGACGGGTGAAAGAAGTTGCTTATTCGGTGACGACGTCTGGGTTTGAGTTTGAGGGGAAGAGGATTGAGCTGGCCGACGGGGAAATCGTTATAATGGATGGAAAAAATCCTTCTGATCCGATAGCAGTGGCAGAGTTTATGAGGAGACCGGGGACGGAGTTTAGGAGGATGATGGTGGTGATGAAAAAGTGGGAGAAGTAAGCAGTTATGTGTTTGACGAATAAATATTGATCAAATGTAGTAGTGATTAATGGGTATTGACAGAACACAGAGTATAAATTTGAAATTATCCTTAGGACAATTGATTTCTAATACTAACAGATAACGCAGGGGAGAGGGGACTGAAAAATACGAAAAGATGAGAGGTGCTATGGAAGAAAATAGATATTGGAAAGACTTAGTTTCGATGGGATTAGGTATTTTTCAGAAACAAGCAAATAGAGATGCTTACTTTGTAATCAAGAATAGTGATTTATCTATAGAGTTTAATGGTCAAGATAAATTTGGTGAGAACATTGAATATTGGAATATTGTTTTTAAAATGAAATATCGGGATTATGTGTTGATAGAGGAGCGTAAAGACAATATACAAAATGATATACAGCAAGTACTTGAAAAACTGCTTGTTGGGGAAAGTTATCAGATAGCTTATGTACTTATTAAAACCAAAATAGGAAGATATATAGACTGGCAAGCAATCCTCCCATTAACGAAGGAGAATACAATAGGACTTATTTTAGAAGAGAAATCATTGCTTATAGATATAGCTACAGGAAAATCTTACAAGGATGATGGCTTGGAGGAAATTTATGAGAAACGACATAGAACTATATGTGCTATTGCTTCTGAGGCAGGATTTGAATATCCAGTTGATTGTAACACTCTTGCTGAATGGTGGTTACAAGTTAAAGAATTGAACACTTATGTAGAGCGGAGGTCATATATCTCACGTCTATTCGAACCGGTTCTTAAATGTATTAACGAGTCTGATGATTTGTTCCTATCTTGTTTGGATTTTAGTAAGATTTATGGCAGATCTGCTATTATAAAGCAATCCATAAATGACGCTTTTATTTTCATTCGCGAAGGTAATTACGATTCAGCTGTTGACCGAGTTCATACTGCATTTCATGCCTATTTGGAAGTTGTATTAAAAGACCATGAGGTGGAATTTGATAAAGGAGATAATTTATCTTCATTATATAAAAAGGTGTATATGTATTTCGAAAATAATATTCAACCTAAAGATGTTGCCTCAAAGATAAAAGATATTATGAGAAGCGGTGCTGGAATGATAACGAAGATTAATGAATTACGTAACAATAATACTGCTGTTCACCCGAATGATTCATTGATACAAGAAAGAGAAGCTCGATTAGTTATTAAACTGGTAAACGTATTGGTTGATTATATTGAGGACATTGAGGAAATGTAGTTTTATCCCAAATATGGATAATGCAATAATTATATAGTAATGTGGAGAATAGTAATGGCAACGAAAATAGCAGTTAAAGAAAAACTAAATGAACTTAGTCCTGCTGGTTTTCAAAGTTTGTGTGACGACTATTTGTCTCGTATCGGATATCCTAATCTTGTGGCTTTAGGTACAGAAGAAGGTACTCAAAAAACAACATCTGGTACGCCAGACACTTATTTTTGTGTTGCGGATGGAAAATATGTATTTGCTGAATATACAACAACGAAGAGCAGATTGGTTAAAAAGATTTTTGATGATATAAAAAAATGTATGGATGTTAATTATACACACGTTGAACTGTCAAATATAGCAGAAATTGTGTTTTGTCATACCTCATCTAATATTAAGCCAAGTGATGATTGTGAACTTAAATCACTATGTGAAAAGGTTGGGATAAAGCTTACAATCATAGGAATTGATGCATTGGCTGATGGACTTATGAAATATCCATCAATAATAAAAGAACACTTGCATCTTGCGATTGATACTGAACAAATTCAATCAACGAAAGACTTTGTTAAGCAATATAATGCGAATGGCTTAGCAGCGACGTTGGATACTATATTTTCTTTTCGAGAAAAGGAGATGAAGGCTATTGATGAAGCTTTTAGGAGAGTTGACATTGTTCTGTTGGTAGGTTCAGCTGGCTGTGGAAAGACTCGATTAGCTTTAGAGTATGCCAGTACGCAGTCTTTTACAAAAAATGTGTGGTTTATACACAACCGGTCATTGCCATTGTATGAAGATTTAAAATTGTATTTTGAAGAACCGTGTCATTATTTTATTATAGTGGATGATGCAAATCAGTTATCTGAATTAGAGCATGTTCTTGAATATGTAAATCGAGGAGCAGATGCATATCAAGTAAAGGTCTTAATAACGGTACGAGAGTATGCTTTAGATAAAGTAAAAAGAGAAGTAGGTGATATTGCACTGTGTGAAACTATTCCAGTTGGCACCTTTACTGATGAAGAAATCAAGAAACTCGTAAGAGAAAACTATGAAATCACTAACCCATATTATCTTGAACGCATAGTCCAGATTGCGGATGGTAATGCAAGACTTGCGATGCTTGCAGGTAAAATAGCATGTGATGCAAATAGATTAGATTCTATTAATGATGTGACAGATTTGTATGCCAACTATTATGGAAAAGCCATGAGGGAAGTAGGCTTGGATACTGATAAAGATTTATTAATTTCTGCTGGAATTATTGCTTTCTTAAACGCAATACACTTGGATTATTTAGATGCATTTGTAGCAATTTTAGAAGAACAAGGCATTTCATTAGCAAAATTTAAGGAACAATTATACTGGTTGCATGAACATGAGATTGTCGATATTTGCCATGACAAAGCGGTTAGTTTTTCTGAGCAGTGTTTTGCTAATTTTATTCTAAAATATGTGTTTTTTGACAAGAAGCTCATTAGCTTATCTACGATGGTTGAAGCTTGTTTTAATTCGCATCGTGAGCGGACAATACATGCGATAAATACGTTGATGGGGGTATTTCGAAACGTTGAATTACATTCATATATAAAAGATGAAATTACCATTTTATGGAAAAGATTGGAAGATAATCACTCACCTGTTTTTCTTGAGTATGTTAAAGCATTTTATCCATTGAACCAGACTGCGACTTTGCTTATGCTACAAGAAATAATCGAGTCATTGAGCCCGGTAAAATTGGATATTTCAGAAATTGATACAGAAACAGGGAGAAATAATCAACGGATTGACGATGACATAATTACTATTCTTGGAGGCTTTTCTGATACAGATAATATGGAGACTGCTTTAGGACTGTTTTTTGAGTATTACCTTAAGCGCCCTGATTTATATATGCAGTTTTACCATGCCTCTATTGTCTATTTCTCTATTGGTAAGAATTATCTTTCTGATCAATGCTTAACGCAAATACAGTATTTTAAGAAAATGCGTGAGTACTCAGAGTGCTGGACAAATAGTTATATCTTAAAGCTTTTTATGGACGTTGCTTCCCATTATTTACAACTTGAGTTTACTCCGTATGAACATAGTCGTCATATGAAAGGAATTGTCTTGTATCATATTGCGCTAACATATACAGAAGGGGTGCGCATATACCGTCAGTATATATGGGAACAATTGATAGAAGTAGCTGCTACTGGCACTCAAACAGAGCAGGTACTAACAATACTTCGAAAATATGGAGATATGGCTGCCGATAATAACAAATCAGTAATTGCTATAGATGCACCATATATTTGTATATTAATAAAAAATGCTTTATCACCGGATAGGCTGATGGATTGCGTGATAGTGCAGGCTATAAATCGGATATTTTCATCCATTGATTATGATGCTAAAGAATGCGATGCCTTTTTAAATAATCCTAAAATGAAATTATATGTGTTATTAAACGGGCCGAAATGGAATGGTGATATTGAATATAGGGAATACTTAGATACAAAGCGTAATATTGTCATGGAGAATATACGGACTTGCGAGAATAAAAAAAGCATGTTTGGCAATATTCTTAGTGTTTATAACGAAGCCTTTGATTTTTTAGACTATAATCATCTTTCCGAAGGTGTTTCATTTGCTTTAGACGAATTAGAAAATAATAAAAACGAATATTGTAATGCAATAAGGATGTTGACGTTGTCTGAACGCATAGATGGGATTCCTGTTGAGAAGATTGTTTACAATCTATTTTCGATGCTTGAGCCCGATGAAGTATTGAGCATTTTGCGCCAGAGTTATCTACGAAATAAAAATCAATGGATTTATGCATATTATCATGAGATACCTGCTCGTTTTATCAACAAACTAGAGTTAGAAGGATTATATGAGTTTCTTCAAGATGATTCTGATAAGTTCATCATGAGTTCATCAAATAGAGACATTGATTTTCTTCAAAAATTCAAATTCATAGATAATGCAGTAGTGATAAAAGCGTCACAGATAATTTTTGATAAACAAAAGTATTCTCCATTTATTGTAAGAATATATTTTTCTCTTTTATTCAATGAGTATCATATTCGACCGGCAGAAGTTATCAAGATGTTTTGTGATGACATAAATTTGCTAGAACAGATATATATTTATTTTGATAAATTAAATATGCGAGTAGATTCTGATGGAGTATTTCTATATGAATTGTGTAAGTCTGATGATAGCTTCTTTGAATTATATATTTTAGAATGCTTGCAGAAAAAGGAATATCGTTATTTTAAGGAGTCGGTTGCTAAACTTCGAGTATTTTATAGAAGCGAAAAATATATTGATTATTATGATGTGTTGTTCGAGAGATTGACTCAGAATTATTTAACTTCTACGATATCTGTTTCGGAAATAATAAAACTATTATTACAACTATCTCCAGAAACAGAATGCTATTCACATAAACGAGACGTATGGATTCAGCATTGTATAGTAGTGAATTGTAAAAATCGAGTAAAAATGGAATATTTATTTGAGGCAATAACAGAAATATCAATGAAATGGATGCCAGTATATGTTGAAGTGTTATGTCGGAATAATAATGATTTTGAAGTATTCAAATCGATACCACTGACTCCGTTATCATGGTCGGTGACTGGAAGTGTGATATCTTTGTATTCGTCTTGGGTGGGATACTTAGAGGAACTTCTTCGATTGTTCCCAGGTGTGAAATATCTTAAACATAAAAGGCGTGTTGAACAAGAAATTGATCATTGGACAAGGGAGATTAAGAAAGAAGAAATTTCAGAAATTCTTGAGGGATAATAATTGTAAAAAGCTAGAATTGTTCCAAGTTTATAAGAATGTAGAGATATTATATAGTGATAACAGAGAAAATATATACGGCTGATGTCTTATAGCAACTTTTTTGTATTTTATCAAATACAAACCTGTCAACAACTTGACTCATGCTGGTACTGGTAAGACAGTAATGACTACATTTGATAACAGAAACA
>OCVV011299555.1_pt1 | contig 10159 bp, 8 predicted proteins | sample 1539721 | NCBI WGS metagenome assembly OCVV01 (sample SAMN02144230, study PRJEB22623) | gut metagenome | biome: sheep rumen | host: Ovis aries | place: New Zealand
CGACGGAGACGGCGGCGTGGGCGGCATCATCCTGCAAAAGGCCATCGACGTCCTGCCGGACGACACCCCCGAAAGCCTGGGCACTCGGGTGATGGAGGAGTGCGAGTGGAAGCTCCTCAGCCGGGCTGTGGCCCTCTACTGCGGCGGCAAGCTCTCCGTCCACGGCAAGCGCGTCGTTGTCGCGGAGTGAGAGAAGCGAGAGCGGGCAGAAACGATCAAGATCGCAAAAAGCAGAGGCTCAGGCCTCTGCTTTTTTGAGGGATGTTGACACATGACGAAATAATTAAATAAATTCGACACATACTCCCCTTGCACTCTCACGGCAGCCTGTGGTATAATCGTGCAAGAAAGACAAAACCGCCGCCAGCTGGCACTGACGGCGGCCTGGGGTAAATCCGGTGGTTTACCCGGCGCTCTTACAAGCAAGTTCATGATAGCATTTGAACGGCGCTTTGTCAATTTCCTCCGGAGAAAGGACGCGTAGGCACTATGGCATTTTCAAGTTCCGTTATCGCGGCGGCGTGGCAGAGGTCCGGCGGCAGATGTGAGTGCTGCCGCACAACCTGTGGACATGGGTTCTATCGCTGCAACAAGGCGCTGAACTGGTACGCTCGCGGCAACGACTATGCCCCCGGGGGATGGGAAGCGCACCACAAAACCGCAGTTGCTTCCGGCGGAAGCGACACTCTCTCCAATTGCGAGATTCTGTGCATCTCCTGCCACAAGAATACCCGCACATACGGACGGTAAGAAACCGGGGCGGGCAGGCTGGCACCTGTCCGCCTTTTTCCAGGAGGATAAACTATGTTTGATCCGAAAGTACCTTACAATGATCTCCCGCCGATCACAACGTTGGATATCAATGCATCCGCCGGCCTTTCTAAGCTTGCTGAAGACACCCGCGTCGCCATTGAGATCCTCAATTATGCTGTTAAAACCCTGCCGGATCCCAACATTCTGCTGGATACGCTGGCGCTCCAGGAGGCACGGGCCAGCAGCAACATTGAGAATATCGTGACGACCAATGACGATCTGTACCGCGGCGTCGTCTTTGAAGACTTCACCGCAGAGGCAAAAGAGGTCAGCCGCTATAAGGACGCCTTGTTTGCAGGATACACCCGTATGCTGGATAAAGGTCTGATCGCCACGAGCGACATTGAGGCCATCAACGAGCCGGTCAACCAGAAAAAACCCGGCATCCGCACAAACCTCATGAACTTCGATGATCTGACCCGAATCGCCAATAGGAAGCCAAATGGGGAGCTTGAGATTATCTATACGCCGCCCCATGGAGTGGAACTTCTTCAAAGGCTGCTGATCGATATGCTGGATTTTGTTTATGACGACGACACATACGATCTCCATCCGCTGATAAAAATCGCGTTGGCGCACTATCAGTTTGAGAGCATCCACCCCTTCCGGGACGGAAACGGCAGAACTGGGCGCATCCTGAACGTTCTTTTCCTCTGCCACAAGGGCTACCTGGATTACCCGATCCTGTACGCCAGCTCCTATATCATCCGGAACAAAAATCAGTATTATGATCTCCTACGCACCTCCAAGGAGACAGAGCAGTATGAGCCTATCGTGGAATTCATGCTGCACTCCTTCAAGGAAACAGCGGAGCACACGCTTCAGATTGTAGAGGGCATCCGCACGTTGCTGTCACAGTATTCCGATGAGAAATATCTGAGCACGCTAAAGGGGCAGCTTGAGCCGCTGCAGAACACGGTCAACGTTATCTTTAAAAAGGTGTATGTCCGAGTCAAAGATCTTGTTGATCTGGGAATCCACCGGCAGACGGCAGCGGCCTACCTGGATCAGTTCGTTGACCAGGGGCTGCTGAGCAAGGACCGCGTCGGGCGGGACAACATCTATAAAAACATCAAACTGCTGGAACTATTTGACTACGATAGCGAGGGAACGAAATGAACAACACTGCACTGACTGCAGACGTAAACAGCAAAGTCAATCTCGTCAAGAGCATTGCGAACAAACTCCGCGGCCCCTACACGCCGGAGAAATACGGCAGTGTCATCATCCCCATGGCGATCATCCGCCGCTTTGACTGCATCCTGGCTGCCAATAATGCCGCGATCGACAAGATCCTGCAGGCGTCATCGAAAGTAAAAGGCATGACTCCCGACAAGCTTGAAGAGATGGTCAAGCGTCAGTGCAAGGTGCCGTTTTTCAACGCAAAATGTATCTCTTTGGAACAGCTGGTGGGTGACAGCGACAATCTCAACTCCAACTTTCTGGAGTTCATCGCCGCCTATTCCCCCAGCATCCAGCGGATCCTGCAAAGCCTGAAGTTCCGCGAAGAAGCGGAATTCATGATCAAGAAGGGCATCCTGTTTGAGGTCGTAAAGGCGTTCTCGGAGGTGGACTTCCACCCCGCCACCACCAGTCCCATGGCTATGGGCTATATCTTTGAGGAGATCATCCGCACCTATAAGGCCAATGCCGAGGCCGGTGATCACTACACCCCGCGCGAGGTCATTGAGCTTTGCATCGAACTGATGCTCAGCGAGAACGTGGATAATCTGAAAAAAGAGGGCAAGATCATCCGCATCTACGACGGCTGCTGCGGCACCGGCGGCATGCTGACCACGGCAAAGCGCATGCTGACCGATCCGGAGGAGGGCTTCAACATCCGCGCCGAGAATATCCGGCTCTACGGGCAGGACAACAACCCGGAGGCCTATGCGGTCTGCCAGGCAGAGATGCTGATGCTGGGCGACGATCCTTCCTATATCCGAGAGGGCAATACCCTGACAGAGGATCAGTTCCCCGGGGAGAAGTTCGACCTGCTGATCACCAACCCTCCCTTCGGCGTGGAGTGGAAGACGGAAAAAAGCGCCGTTGAAAAAGAACTCAAACAGCCCAATAACCGCTTTGTGGCCGGCACGCCCCGTGTCAGCGACGGGCAGCTGCTGTTTCTGCAAAACCTGCTGGCCAAAGCCGAGGACGACGCTCGCGTGGCCATCATTCTTAATGGCTCCCCGCTGTTTTCCGGCGACGCCGGAAGCGGCGAGAGTGAGATCCGGCGCTATGTGCTGGAAAACCATCTGCTGGAGGCAATCATCGCCCTGCCGGATCAGATGTTCTACAACACCGGCATTTATACATATATCTGGATTCTCTCCAAAAAGCCGAATCCTCGCCGCAATCATAAGATTCAGCTCATCGACGCTACCGCCCTCTATGTGCCCCAGACGCCGAAGTCTCTCGGCAACAAGCGTAAATTCATTGACGACGCCAACCGTCAGAAGATCGTTGCGGAGTATACGGCCTTTGCCCCCTCCGCAATCAGCAAGATCTTTGACGCCGACGATTTCGGCTATACCAAGGTGACCATGGAATGTCCGCTGTATGACGAGAAGCGCAACAAGGTCATCAAGCGTGGTGTGGTGCAGGTGGACTCCAAGCGGCGCGACACGGAGATCATCCCGCTCAAGCAGGATGTGGACGCCTATATCAAGGCGGAAGTTCTGCCCTATGTGCCCGACGCCTTCCCCGACCGCAGCAAGGACAAGATCGGCTATGAGATCCCCTTTACCCGGTATTTTTACAAGTACACGCCGCCCCGCAAGAGCAGCGAGATTCTCGAGGAGATTATCGCCAACGAAGAAGAATTGCAGCAGACCCTTAAGGAGGTTCTGAAATAATGGAAAAAGAAAAGCTTGTTGCGTTAAAAACATCTTTTGACGAGATTTCCAATACGATCCTGGATGATGAGACCACAGTTGAATACTGGCGGGCTCGCGATTTGATGCCCCTGTTAGGATACACCAGATGGGAGAACTTCAATAACGCCATTCAGCGGGCTATGGAATCCTGTGAAACCAGCGGTATCAATGTCTCTGACCATTTTCGTGATGTCACGAAAATGGTCCCTCTCGGAAGTGGATCGGCGCGGCCAGTTTCCGATTATATGCTCACCCGCTATGCCTGCTACTTGATCGCTCAAAACGGCGATCCTCGAAAAGATGAGATCGCTTTTGCGCAAAGTTATTTCGCCATCCAGACACGAAAGCAGGAGTTGATCGAGGATCGGATACAGTTGATCCAGCGCATCGAAGCCAGAGATAAGCTGAGAGAATCTGAAAAGCGATTGTCTCAGAACATCTATGAGCGCGGTGTCGATGATAAGGGCTTTGCCCGCATTCGCTCCAAGGGAGATCAGGCGCTGTTTGGCGGCAGGACAACGCAGGACATGAAAGATCGGTATGGGATCAAGAGCGGTCCGCTCGCAGATCACCTTCCCACACTGACGATTGCCGCAAAGAATCTGGCAACAGAAATGACCAACTACAATGTGGAGCAAAACGATCTTCATGGAGAGCAAAGCATTACCTCGGAGCATGTGCAGAACAACCGCAGCGTCCGCAACATGCTGGGACAGCGTGGCATCAAACCGGAAGATCTTCCCCCTGCTGAGGATATCAAGAAGCTGGAACGCAGAGTCAAATCCGAGGAAAAGAAGCTGGCGTCCAGTTCTGGAGTGCTCCCTCCACCCGACACGGAGGACTGACCATGCGAACCATGAAAGACAGCGGGATCGAGTGGATTGGTGAGATTCCGCAAAGTTGGGAGCTGCGCAGAATCAAGACCAACTTTGGCATAATTGCCGGGGCTACGCCGAAAAGCGGCGAGGCAAGTTTCTGGGATGGTGATATTCCATGGATCACACCTGCCGACTATACGACTGAGGATGTTTATGTCTCTGCCGGTCATAAAAGCATTACTCAGGATGGCTTGAACTCATGCGCTACGAGTCTTATCCCGGAAGGCAGCATCATCTTTTCAAAACGTGCTCCTGTGGGGCTCGTGGCCATTAACAGCAACCCGCTTTGTACCAATCAAGGTTGCCTATCCTGTGTCCCAAAAGATTTGGTTGATGCAAAATACTATTACTATGTCATGAGCGTTTATGGCGAACAGTTTGATCTGTTTGCATCGGGAACAACGTTTAAAGAGATCTCGGCAGATTCATTTGCTAACTTCAAACTACCGTATCCGGCTTATGAGACGCAGAAGCAGATCGCATCCTTCCTCGACACCAAATGTACTGTAATTGATACGCTGATTGCCGCGAAGGAAAAGACCAACGCGCTGCTGAAAGAGCGGCGGCAGAGCATCATCTATGAGGCGGTCACCAAAGGCCTTGATCCTACCGTACCCATGAAAGATAGCGGCGTTGAATGGATCGGAGAGATTCCGGAGGGGTGGAGAGTTGGAAAACTAGGATATTTTATTGAAGTATATAATGGAGACAGAAGTAGCAACTATCCTTCAGGGAACGACCTCCAAGAAGATGGAATTCCGTTTCTAACCTCATCTAATCTCGAAGAAGATATAATTGACGTCTCAACATGCAAATATATTTCGGAAGAGAAATATAACAGCCTTGCAGGGTTTAAAATGCGCATTGATGATATTGTATATTGTTTACGCGGAAGCGTAGGAAAATGCGCCATTAATAAGACTGAGCATTGCGGAACTATTGCATCCTCATTGATGGGAATTCGTTGCAAAAGCATTGACCCAGATTGGTTGTTATTCCTTTTGAAATCTAGCGTTTTTTCCGCGCAGAACAATCTTTTCATGAATGGAACCTGCGCAGCAAATCTTTCTGCTGAAAGTATTTGCAAATATCTGATCCCTGTGTGTCCTATAGAAGAACAACGTGCAATTGCAGACTATTTGATTCAGAACTGCAAACAAATAGATGAATTAATAAAGAAAAACTCAGCAGAAATTCAAAAGCTTAAAGAATACCGCCAGAGTCTGATCTACGAGGCGGTCACTGGAAAGATAGAGGTGTGATATGGATTGGCTCTCAACAATTGTCGGCGCAGCAATAGGCTTTCTTGCCAGTATCGGTACTATGCTTGTTCAGCAAGGGATGGATAAGGCGGGCAAGCTCAAACTGTACTGTGTTGTAGTAAAAGGAGATGACCCTATAGTAAGCGTGGGTTTTAAGACCTCCAACACAGAGCCTGGTATGATTAGTTTTCTTATCCCGATCAAGCTTGAAATACAGAATACATCCAATACCTGCAGGGTTATTCGCGATGTTTCTATGTGGCTTTATGAAGAGGAAAAGCCAGTTGCCGAGATGGTCCAAATACAGAATGTTAGGCATACACAATCAACAAGCGGTAAAGTTACTTCAGAATCAACGAGCGAATATGGTGCAGATAAAAACATGTACTCTTTTGTTATCCAGCCAAGAAGCATTCAACGAGAACATTGCGCCTATGCTTACAAGATCAAAAAAGAGGAAATTGGCAAATATATGTTTGATGATATTCGTCTTTCATATTATGATGAGAAAGATAAAAAGCACCTGTTTTCTGTAAGAAAAATCGAAAATGCATGGACGATGAAACAAATGAATGGCGACGATGACTGGATTCTGCTAAAAGAAGTCTGACCATAACCAAAGCTCGCGATCATCAATCACTCCATATCACCGCCGAGGGGGCCAGACCTCGGCGGACAAAGGAGGAATCCTCATGGCAGAAAAGGATTTACTGGAAAATCCGTTCCGGGACGAGATCTATGACTACTTTCTTGCACACGGCTATGTTGCCGGGAGCAAGGCAGACTATGATTATAAGCATGCCCTGGACGTGGGCAAGCTGTTCAAGTTTTTGGAAGACACCCAGGCCAAGGAGCTTGCCAGGTTCAAAGAAACATACGGTTCCCGCTATCAGGAACGGTATGTGGAGCTGCTGTGCCAGAAAATTGAAAACCGCGGTCTGCTGACCTCCCTCAACGAATGGGTGGAGGATTACGCCAGCGGCACCAAGTTCAGCCTTGCCTTTTTCAAGTCAGGGCTGAATGCCATGTCTGAGGGGCTGGAACTCTACGAGAAAAACGTGTTCTCGATCCGTAAAGAGTTCAGCTTTGAGGACAAGCCGGAGCCCTATCGCGTGGACCTCGCTCTGTTCCTGAACGGCATTCCCCTTGTCATGATCGAGCTGAAAAAGCAGACGGCAGGGCAGAAGGCGGTTTTTGAGGGAACCAAGCAGTTCCAGACAACGCGGAATCCCGACGAGCTGATCTTCTCCTTCAATCGTCGCACACTGGTGTACTTTACGCTGGATGAGTTCGCCGCCTTTCTGACTACGCGTCTGGACCGCAGGGAGACCAAGTTTCTGCCCTTCAACCGAGGCTCGGAGGACGAGGGCGCGGGCAACCCCGTTGAGCCCGGGAAGCACAGCACCTTCTATGTCTGGGAGCAGATCCTGCAAAAGGACATGCTGCTGCGCATCATCCGGGAGTTCATGTTCATCGACGACGAGGGCACCATGATCTTCCCGCGCTTCCACCAGCTGCGGGCTGTTCTCCGCTGTGAGCAGGATGTGCAGGAAAAGGGCGTGGGCGGCCGCTATCTGATCTGGCACAGCGCCGGCAGCGGCAAGACCAAAACCATCGCGTGGCTTGCTAAGCGCATGATCAACCAGCCGGATATCAACACGGTGATCGTCATCAGCGACCGGACTGTGATCGACGGGCAGCTTGGTACCGAGCTGATGAGCGTCGACGGGAAAAAGGGCGTCGCCCAGCACATTGATACGACCTCCCGCGATCTGCTGAAGAAGCTCAACGACGGTGGGTATATCATCGTCACGACGCTGCAGAAATTCCGCCCGATCCTGAATGAGATCAAGCGGAACGAAGAGAGAAATTACGCGATTATCATCGACGAAGCCCACTCTTCTACGGCCGGCAAATCCATGTCCAAGGCCTCCGAGACACTGACAGGCAAATCCTTGAAGGAATCTGTGGAGCTGGACGATATTTACGAGGATCTGGAGGACGGGCAGAATCAGCTGATCCGTGACGGCGCGGCGATCCGCAGCACCCGAAACGTCAGCTACTTTGCCTTCACCGCGACGCCGAAGAAGGAGACTATGGAGCTTTTCGGCACGCGAACCGAGATCGGCAAGACCTACTTTGACAAGTACTCCATGAAGCAGGCAATCGAGGAGCATTTCATTCTCAACCCCCTGCTTTGCTATACCTCCTATCAGGATTTCTATCGTATCGAGAAGAAAAAGAATGACGATACCGAGTACGACAGTGCCAAAGCCCAGGCTACCATCCTGAATTATGTGACGACTTCGGATGAGGTAATCCAGACCAAGACGGAGATCATGATGAAGGATTTCGTGGAGCGGCGCCAGACCTGGCTTGACGGAAAAGCGAAAGCCATGATTATCACGCCGTCACGAAAGCATGCGGTATGCTATAAGCTGGCGGTGGACGAGTATCTAAAAAAACACGGCTGCGCTTTCCGCTCCTGTGTTGCCTTCACCGGCACGATCGAGCTTGATGGGATCAAGTTCACCGAGGAACAGATGAACCGGGAGTATCTTGAGCATGGCGTTCCCTATGACATCAAGTCGATCATCCGGAAAAATGACGACTGCCGTATCATCATCGTCGCGGACAAGCTGCAGACCGGCTTCGATGAAAACCGGCTCTGCGTCATGTATATTGATAAAAAACTCAGCAGTGGGGTGAAGGCCGTCCAGACAATATCCCGTCTGAACCGCCCTGCGAAAAACAAGCGCACCTTTGTGATGGACTTTATCAACGATCCGGAAATGATCCAGGAGTTCTTCACACAGTATTACGGCGGCGAGCTGTATTTGCCCACGGAGAACGAGACAGATCCAAACATCCTTTTTGCCAAGCGGGACCATATTCTGGATTACTGTGTTGTCACGCTGCTGGATGCTCAAAAGATCTATCAACTGATTTCTGCCGAGGAGGAGAACAGCGGAGAATTGACGTCGATATTGGCCAGCATTTCGCGCAATTATCGTGCTTTGGATCCGGACCGAAGAAAGGCCTTCGCCCTGGAACTGAAGAAGTTCGGTAAACTGTTTTACTATATCTCCGCCGTGTACAACGTGTGGAACCCGGATATGGAACAGCTGGCCGTGGTGTTCAATGTACTGTACAACGTCCTGTATGAGCGGGAGGTCACGCCAGATATCGACGCGTCCGAACTGGTCGAACTGGTGGAGTATTCGACGAAGCTGTCTCAGGATGAATTCTCGATCGTTCTGACAGCGGAAGATCAGGCCTTTGACGGAATCTCCACGGACGTCGCCTCTGCAGACCGCACCTTGTCGATCATTGATGAAATCGTCGAGATGTTTAACCTCCGCTACGCGCACGCTGACGAAGAGATCGGCACCATTATCACGGATCTGAGCAATGACAGAGATCTGCAGTCCAACGTCCAGAACAGTTCAACCAGCGCCTATGAAGCAGCCGTCTCGGAGCGTCTATCGGCTCGCATCATGGATGGTTTGTTTGACGGAACAATGAGCGGAGATACAGAGAAAGCAGAATTCTATACCGAATTAAGCGAAAACTCTTCTGCACTGATTCAAATCCGGAATTCGATCATCCGAAAGATCAAAGATTTTCTGCTGGTCAGTTGAATCCGTGCAGAATAGACATCATACGAAATAAAGAGACAGATTCTGCCCTTTGCTCGAAAAAAGACCATTCGCACAGCGCCCTTAGGACGAATGAATCTGCAGAGGAAGCAGACGTATGTAAGGGTGACGAGACCGACCGCTTCCAGAAGGACGTGTGCCTGATCGTGAAGGACGGGAAGCTGTACTACCTCCCGGAGGAACCGGGGAAGGACGGCTGAGGGGTGACTCCCTCCGTCACGGCGGCAGGCCGCCGCGACAGCTCCCTCAAAGAGGGAGCCAAAACAGCCTCCCTCCCTGAGGGAGGTGGCATCCGGCGTCTCACGGAAGCCGGATGACGGAAGGAGGCGATGTTCCTTCAGCTACTGGGACAGCCCCCCGGAGAAGGAGCCGATGTGCGGGTACGAAAAAAACCACTCACATTTCTGTGAGTGGTTTTTTATCGTTCGATTTTGGAAGATTCAGTCCTTTGGACTTACTTGCCCATGTTCATCTGGGCGGCGACTTCGGCGGCGAAGTCCTCTTCCTTCTTCTCAATGCCCTCGCCCTTGACGAAGTGGACAGCGTCAACAAACTTGACGGAGCCGCCCAGCTTCTTGGCAGCGTCGGCAATGTAGCCCTCGACGGAGCCCTGGAACAGGTCGGAGCGGACGAAGTCCTGCTGCAGCAGGCAGTTTTCCTTGTAGAAGGCG
>OCVV011317714.1_pt1 | contig 10159 bp, 10 predicted proteins | sample 1539721 | NCBI WGS metagenome assembly OCVV01 (sample SAMN02144230, study PRJEB22623) | gut metagenome | biome: sheep rumen | host: Ovis aries | place: New Zealand
ATTTGGCGGTTTTTGCAGATTTTAGCAAAAATCGCCATTTTTTAGTGTCCGGACCGAAATCAAAAAGGGCATCTGGTCAAAGGAAATACAGGCTCCTCAATGGGGAGCAATTCTTTTGACATTTGAGTTAGTAAAGACTAACATAATACATAACTATTATTAAGGAGACTGACTGATGCTTGCGATAAAACTGATCCTGGAAGGCCTTGGCCTGGGCTTCCTGCTATACCTCATCTGCGCCATCGGGATCCGTAACGGAGCGATTGGAATGGTACATCTGTACGACAAAAAGGTCCGGGAACGGGTCGTCCAGCTCGGTATGACGACCCATGAAGCGATCAGAAAAAGGAGCGCGTTGTTCAAAGGGCTGTGCGTTCCCGGGTATCTCGTATATGTGATCGTCTGCGTGTATGCTATCAACGGCGCACGTGGGTTTCTGCCCGGCTTTTGGCAGATGTTTGTTATCCTGTCGATCATGAACCTGATAGATCGCTTCCTGATCGACGATTACTGGGTAGGACACACTGATGCATGGATCATTCCCGGTACTGAAGATCTGAGACCGTATATAACTAGGAAAGATACACAGCAGAAATGGATCATGGGAACTATGGGCATGGCGGTCGTTTCAGCTGCGCTGGCAGGAATCATGGCAGTGATTCTGTAAATGGAAAGGGAGCATGTTATGAGACTTGAGAAATCGTTGATCTATAAGAACTTTTATAAAGACCTGACGGAAAGATACGGTGAGGAGAAAGCCGCTGCTATCTGGAAGTATGCGAATGAAGAGCTTGAAAGGTTGGCATCAGAGTATGAGGATGCCGACAACAATAGCCTGACCTTTGTATTCCCTCCGACTGCCCTGTACCGCGCTATTGAACATTATGCGCCAGGAGAAGCACTTGAAATGACACGTGCGTATGGGACTAAGACCGGTATCAGGCTGAGGGATATTTTCCGCAAGGTGACTGCACTGCCGGGGATCCCTGTCCTTATGTGGAAGAATATGGATAAGATAGCAGCTAAGATGAGTGACGGATATGATATTGAGAATCTCGTGCTGGAGGAGCACCTGTGCAGCCTTGATGTCAAAGGCTGCCCGCTCTACGACAAAGCAAAGGAAATCGGCACTCCCGAAGCTGTCCAGATGATCTGCTGCATGGATAAAGAATATATGACAGGATTTCGCGGAATAGATTATAAGAGAACAAAGTCAGTTGCGGAGGGAGATGAATGCTGTGACTACCGTCTCAGTGATTCAAGGGGTACAGATACAGACGCAACATATACAACCGATATATCTGACGCCAGATGGATGACATATGACATCCCGGGAAATATAGGGTGGATGACATACCTTGCAATGCTGGTGAAAATGATCAGGGACAGAGAGTATGGAAGTGCGGCAGTCTCGGCTGTTCCGGCGGCTCTTATGATCACAGGCGTTGCAGAACTGATCAGTGAGAGGATAGAAGGGCTTGACCGTGAACTTCCTGCAGCTCGGCTGTACAGAGGTTTTGGTGCCCTGACACTCGGCGGCATTACCGGTATCGCAGCATCAGCCGTAACAAAATCAGACAAAAGGACAAAGTGCGCAATGGGAGGCAGCGCGGCGCTGTGCGCAGTGTTTGCCGGACTGCTGTTAAGAGGATATAAGATCAAGGGAAAATGAACGATAAAGAAATAGCGAAAACCATTAGATCATATTCTAAGTATTACAGAAATGTTCTGTTAAACGAAGGATTCGAGGATGTTGATCAAAGAATGATGTCATATGAGACGAGACTCACGAAGATGTACAGATCCGAGGAGTTTGAAGCTCACAATATATATCCATCTACCAACGTTTCTTTCGTTTATGCCGTCATAGCCATGTGTCTTGAGCTGAAGGATGCCGGATATACAGATGACATGATCATTCCGGCGGTTGAAAAAGGTATGGCAGACCGGTGGAATGTCTTTGTTAAGATCCTGAATTTCATAGACCGCTTTCCGTTCTGCTTTTCAGCTGTAAGAATCTGGAATAAATCTGATCACGAAGACAGGGTAAAAGATGGCAGCATTACGTATGACCATTTCAGTCTTGAAAAAGAAAAGGTCGAATACAGGATAAGCAAATGCATGTATGTTGAGATGTTTGCTTATTACGGGATCAGACCACTTTGCAAGATATTCTGCAATACTGATCGGTTAGCCTATTCCGCCCTGACCGGACATGTTGATTTCATCCGTCATTCGGACCTGTCTGATGGGGATGTATGTTTTGATGAGATAATTAAGAAATAGTAGCAAAATGAGCTCTCCGAAAAAGGAGAGTTTTTCTTTGACATGTGAGTTAGATATGGCTAATATAAGTATGATGCATCTAACTGAGCTCTGTGCAGTGTATTTGTGTCGATTTGAATGAATAATTGAAGGAGGCAATAAAATGGGAATCTGGAAATGGAGTCACGCCGGTATTTTCGTTGGAGGAATGGTGTTCGCAACTAAAGGCATCGAAGCTCTGAAGAGCAAAGCTGCTCACAAGGCGTACGTTAATGCCACGGCATTTGGACTTAGATGCAGAGATGAGGTAATGGAAAGCGTCACTTCGGTAAGAGAAGGCTGCGAGGACATCTACGCCGAGGCAGTAGAACTCAACGAAGAAAGAGCAAATGCTCCTGAAGCTGAAGCCGTAGTGATCGAAGATAAGAGCAAAGCTGCCGGGCCTGCGAAGAAAACAGCGAAAAAGGGAGACAAATAAAGGACGGAGGCGCTTATGAGATTTATAGTCCGCGCAGAGTCGCGCGGCAGGATCAGGGTACATGCTGACATTGACAGAATGCATCTGTCAGAGGCAGATACTCTGGAATACTATCTGAAAGCTCTTCCGGGAGTCGGTCATGTCAAGGTATATGACCGTACACGAGATGTTGTGATCAACTACACATGCTGCAGAGAAGACCTGGTGGAAGCTCTGGCGGTATTCTCGTTCAATGATGAGAGAGCTAAGGCTCTTGTGCCTGAGCACACGAGCAGGGCCTCGGACAGAGAGTTTGAGGAGCGGCTTGTGAACCGTATCATCGTGAGATATGCGCGCAAACTGTTGCTGCCGCATCCTCTGAGAGTTATGTGGTGTGCGTATAAGGCAGCAGGTTTCTTCTTTGATGGAGTCAAAGCGCTCTGCAGAGGCGATGTGAATGTTGCAGTACTTGATGCAGCGGCGATCACTGTGTCTTTAGCACGGGGAGACCATGATACATCGTCATCGGTAATGTTCCTGCTGGGGATCGGCGACCTGCTGGAGGAGTGGGCGCGCAAAAAGTCCATAGAGGACCTGGCAGGCCTGATGTCGCTCAATGTCGATAAGGCCTGGGCGGTGCGAAACGGAACTGAAGTCCTGGTACCTGTATCTGAGATCCAGGCGGGTGAGCAGGTTATAGTCAGGATGGGAAATATGATACCGCTCGATGGCAAAGTCATATCCGGAACAGCAATGGTCAACCAGCAGACGATGACAGGAGAATCGATGCCTGTTAAGAAGGCTGCGGGCAGCTATGTGTATGGCGGCACAGTAGTCGAAGAAGGCGAGTGCCTGCTGAAAGTAGACAAGGAGGCCGGCAGCGGCAGGTATGACCGCATAGTCAGGATGATCGAGGAGTCTGAGAAACTCAAGTCAACAAGCGAATCAAAGGCTGCAGGCCTTGCAGACCGCCTTGTGCCGTACAGTCTGGCCGGAACCGTCATAGCTTATGCGCTGACACGCAATGTTCAGACTGCAATGGCCTTCCTGATGGTCGACTATTCCTGTGCTCTCAAACTGTCAATGCCTCTGGCTGTCCTCTCTGCGATGAGAGAAAGCGGCAGGCACAGGATCACAGTGAAGGGCGGAAAGTTCCTGGAGATCGTCTCAGAAGCTGATACCATAGTATTTGATAAGACGGGGACCCTCACGAAAGCGACCCCGTCAGTAGCAGACGTAATACCTTTTGGCGGAAACGACAGTGATGAAATGCTGAGGATAGCGGCATGCCTGGAGGAACACTATCCTCACTCCATAGCTAATGCAGTTGTGGAAGCTGCCAGGAAAAAGGGCCTTGATCATGATGAAATGCACTCTGAGGTAGAGTATGTAGTCGCGCATGGCATCATAAGCTCGATAGAGGGCAGATGGGCATCGATCGGCAGCTATCATTTCATATTTGAAGATGAGGGCTGCAAGGTGCCAGAAGGGGAAGAGGAGAAGTTCAACGATCTTCCTGATGAGTACTCGCTGCTCTATCTTTCAGTGGCGGACAGGCTTGCTGCGGTCATATGCATTGACGATCCTGTGCGCGAGGGCGTGAAGGCGGTCATTGAAGAACTCAGAGAGAATGGCTTCAGACGGATCGTGATGATGACAGGCGACAGCAGAAAAACCGCTGCATATGTAGCTTCACAGACAGGCGTTGATGAATACATACCGGAAGTCCTTCCGGAGGATAAGGCTGAATTTATCAGAAATGCCAGAGAAAGCGGCAATAAGGTAATCATGATAGGTGACGGGGTAAATGATTCGCCGGCGCTGTCTGAGGCTGATGCAGGTATCGCAGTTAACACAGGAGCGGCTATTGCAAGAGAGATCGCAGATATAACGATCGAGGCAGAGGACCTTCGGGAACTGATCGTGCTCAGAAATATCTCGGATGCATTGATGCACAGGATAGACAGAGATTACAGGGTGATCATCTCATTCAATTCTCTCCTGATACTGTTGGGAGCTTTCGGGATCATTGCACCGGCAACTTCGGCAATGCTCCATAATTTATCAACAATAGGCATCAGCTTGTATAACATGACAGACCTGATATAGGATGCCCGAGCGATCTGACAGCGAGTAATAATAAAGAGACCGGCTTTTGCAGCCGGTCTCTGTTAAATGTGAGAAAATTGCTTTTGATTACGCAATCGCTGCTCCGAGAGCCTCGCATGCCGCAACTGCATCATCGTCCGGAGCTTCATTGGCAATGACAGGATCAGCGGCCAGAGATATTCCTGACATCCTGGCATCATCTGCCCAGCTGTTCATCCATTCTCCGCCGCCCCATCCGTACGAACCGAACAGGCCGACCTTCTTGCCGCCGAGCTTGCGTTTCACATCGTCCCACATTGGCTGGAATTCATCCTCTTCGAGGACCTCGGCGCCCATTGCCGGGCAGCCGAATGCGATGCCGTCGAATCCTGCGACATCTGCAGGACCAAACTCTGCTGATGTGAGCTTGCTTACCTCAGCGCCTGCCTTCTCAGCACCTGCTGCTACAGCGTCAGCCATTGCTTCTGTGTTTCCGGTTGCAGACCAGAATACTACTGCTACTTTACTCATTTCACTTGTTCCTTTCTATATGCTTATATATGGTTACAAAACCGGGTATCCCCGAGGATCGTCTCAATTATCTGCGTATGCTAACTTGCTACCGTGAGCTGGTAGATGCTGCGTTTTCCGCTTCTCCAGAGAGCGCTGTACACGCTGAAGCACTTCCTGTATTTTTCAAACTGCTCTATCGCTGCATCCTTATCTCCATAAACTTTCCAGATGCCTGTATACTTGGAATTCTTGCCGTTGTTATCTATGAAACCCTTCACATCCTGAAGGGGATAGCCAAGAAAGATCCCTATTTCATGAGGAAATCTCATCTCATCCGGCTCCTTACCGGACAGGCGGCTCATGAGGTGATCAAGACAGCTCCTGATACTGCACTCGGCTGAGCTGCATCCTTCGCAGCACAAACAGCTTTCATATCCAAAGGAACTCAGAAATCCCTGCACTTCCGGGTCGGTCAGAGTGCGGGCGAGAGATGTGTAACGATATACATATATGAGTGCACTTGTGGCCGTTCTGCGAAGTATGCACATGCTTAGTCCGTATTCAGCGAAGCCATCATTCCATTCTGCAACGGCTTCTTCGACAGACGAATCAGAAGGGCATTTACAGCAGAACAGGCTGCCGGATTTGAGCGATGCAAGTGTCGGCGCACAGCAGTCTATGAGATAGTTTTCGAACATTGAAGATCCTTTCCTGTGCGGTTAGTTATCTCTAACCAAGGTCACAATACATCCTTCTCAAAGGAAAGTCAATATAGTTTGACAAAAAAGTTAGTTAAGACTAACATATATTAAAAGAGAAAGGGACATTGGATCTCCTACAAGAGAAAGTTCAGGTAAATAAGTAATGACTATACATGAATTTGGCAAAGACAATAAACAGATAGTGGTCCTGATACACCCGTCAGCTGTGATGTGGGACTACTTCGAATATGTGATCCCGCTTATGGAGGACAGGTACCATCTCATAGTGCCGGCTCTTCCGGGATATGACGAGGACCGCATAGGAGATTTCACCAGTGTAGAAGAGATCGCAGCTGAACTTGCATACTGGCTGATCGACCACGGATACAAAGAGATAGCGTGCATATATGGCTGCTCTATGGGAGGCTCTATAGTTACCCGCTTCCTGGCGGATGACCGCGTCAAGGTAAGAAATGCGGTGATCGACGGAGGCATCACGCCGTATCAGCTTCCGTGGATCGCGACAAGATTCATTGCCGTTCGGGATTTTCTGATGATATACATGGGCAAGCTCGGGGGCCTCAAACTGCTTGAGAAGGCGTTTTCCACGGATGAGTACTCTGATGAAGATCTTAAGTATGTAGATAAAGTTCTTAAATTCATGAGCCCGAGGACGATATGGCGGACTTTCGAATCGTGCAACAACTATAAGATGCCTGACAGGATCCATACCGGCTGCGGGCATATTGAATACTGGTATGCTGATGCTGAAGAGAAAGACAGAAAGTGGGATATAGACTATATCCGCAAGAACTTCACGCAAACAGAGTTCCGTAAGTTTGAGGATGTTGGTCATGGTGGACTTGCAGCATTGAAGCCTGAATTGCTGGCTGCTGAAATTGAGGGACTGATAAGAGGTGAAAAGAGAAAATGGATAAATACGTAATAGAAAAGGACTCTGTGCAGGAGACTTTGATGATTCCGCTGATAGGCCGCAAGGTATGTTCGGACCATTTTCCTGAACTGTTCTCTGACCCGGAGGCGGACAGGATACTAAGCATGCTTGATTACGATCTTGGAGGCAAGTTCCGCAAGATGGAGACTGCTCCGGGACTTTTCGGAGCGCTTGAGGTAGCTCAGAGACAATACGATCTCGGATGTGAGGTCAGGGAGTACCTGAGAGACCACCCGGAAGCGGCAGTAGTGAACATGGGCTGCGGACTTGATGATACATTCCGTAAATGTGATAACGGCACCTGCAAGGGATACAACATTGACATGCCGGATGTGATCGAAGTCAGGAATGCTCTGCTTCCTGCGGGTGAACGCGAGCAGAATATAGCGCATGATCTCAATGACTTTGCATGGATGGATATGATCGACGCAAGCAGCGGAGCCGTGTTCTATGCATCCGGAGTGTTCTATTACTTCAGGAGAGCAGATATTCAGAAGTTGTTTGCGACTATGTCAGAGAGGTTTCCGGGCGGAGTGCTGGTATTTGACTGCTGCAACATGCGCGGTGCCAGGATGATGACCAAGACCTGGATCAGGGAGGCAGGCATCAAGGATGTCAAAGCGTTCTTCTCACTTGAGGATGCTTCAGAGATACTGTCATGGGGTGGTCGCTTTAAGGATGTCACCTCAAGAAGTTATATGCGAGGCTACCGGGATATCTACAACGATGTCAGCCGGTTTCATAAGATCATGATCAGATTCTGCGACAAACTGGTAAAGATGGTTATCGTAAAAATCACTTTCAAATAATGACGATTTGAAAAGAGGGAGCACATGGCAGAGGAAGACGGTTATCGATAAACCAGGTCTGACGGTCAACTAGGCGACAGAAGGAAGGGTGATTATATGAAAGAAAAGAAAAAAAGTGATCTGAGCATACTGCTTGGATATACAGGCAGCTATAAAGGTCTGACATTTCTGGGTCTTGGACTGTCTGCGATCGCTATGATATTAGGCATGCTGCCATACATCTGCATCTGGCTGGTGGCACGTGACCTGATTACGGTAGCACCAAACTGGACAGAAGCGTCAGGGATCGCCGGATACGGGTGGCTGGCTTTTGGCTTTGCCGTTGCCGGGATCGTTGTATATTTTGCGGCTTTGATGTGTACGCATCTGGCTGCTTTCCGCACAGCTTCCAATATCCGTAAAGCCGGGATGGAGCATCTGATGAAGACGCCGCTTGGATTCTTTGATTCCAATGCTTCGGGTCTGCTGCGCAACCGTCTTGACGGAGCAGCGTCAGAGACTGAAACTCTGCTGGCGCACAATCTGGCGGATATAGTGGGTACTGTGGCTATGTTTATAACAATGCTGGTACTGATGTTCGTCTTTGACTGGCGTATGGGAGCGGCCTGCCTGCTGGCAGCTGTGATATCAGTTGCTGCCATGGCTGCAATGATGACCGGAAAGAATGCCGGTCTTATGGCAGAATACCAGGCCGCGCAGGATGTCATGAGCAAAGCCGGAACTGAATATGTACGCGGCATACCTGTTGTCAAGGTGTTCCAGCAAACTGTGTATTCTTTCAGAGCTTTCAAGCAAGCCATAGAAGATTACAGCGCCAAGGCCGAACACTATCAGGCGGACGTCTGCAGAATACCCCAGGCAATCAACCTTACCTTTACGGAAGGAGCATTTATATTCCTTGTTCCGGTGGCGCTCCTGCTGGCGCCTGAAGCACTGGCTTCCGGAAACTTTGCAGGTTTTGTTGCTGATTTTGCCTTCTATGCAGTGTTCTCTGCCATCATATCAACAGCTCTGGCAAAGATCATGTTTGCAGCCAGCGGCATGATGCTGGCAAGCACGGCGATGGGAAGGATCAATGAGGTCATGAGCGCGCCTGTGCTGCAGGTCACTGATCATCCGCAGGTGCCGAAAGATAACAGTGTGGAATTCAAAGATGTGAGCTTCACTTATGAAGGCGCTGATTTTCCGGCGCTTGATCATGTGTCGTTCAAAGTGGAGCCCGGTCAGACTGCAGCATTGGTCGGTCCTTCCGGTGGAGGAAAAACGACAGCAGCCAGCCTGATCCCGCGTTTCTGGGATGTCAGTTCAGGTAGTGTCGAAGTCGGAGGGGTCGATGTAAGAGATACCGATCCTCATGTGCTTATGGACCATATAGCATTTGTTTTCCAGAATAACCGTCTGTTCAAGGCCAGTATTCTGGAAAATGTCAGATCCGCACGACCTGAAGCGACACGTGAAGAAGTTAAGGCAGCGCTCTCAGCGGCGCAGTGTGACGATATTCTGGATAAGCTGCCTGACGGTATGGATACAGTCATCGGAACGGAAGGAACTTACCTTTCGGGTGGTGAGCAGCAGCGCGTAGCGCTTGCGAGAGCGATCCTGAAGAACGCACCGATCGTTGTACTGGACGAGGCCACGGCATTTGCAGACCCTGAAAATGAAGCTTTGATCCAGAAGGCATTTGCGGCGCTGACTAAGGACCGCAGCGTGATCATGATCGCGCACCGTCTGTCTACAGTTACAGGCGCGGATAAGATAATAGTACTGGACAATGGAAAAGTATCAGAAGAAGGGACACATGAGCAGCTTCTTCAGAAAAACGGACTGTACGCCGGAATGTGGGCTGAATACAATCAGTCAGTCAAATGGCGTATCACACAGGGAGAAAAAGCAGGGTCCGGATCAGCGGAAAAGGAGGTGCGGTAATGTTCGGAAAAGAATTCCAGCGTAAATACGCGCTTACAGATCAGGGAATAAAGAACACCAAAAAAGGAACATTCTGGACGGTCGTTGTGAACCTGGTCGTTATGGGCGGCATGGGCATCCTGTATTTCATGATGATGAAATTCATGGATACACTGACATCTGACGCGCCGCTTCCTAAAGCATTTGTCTTTATAATACTTGTGCTCGCTTTTATAGCACTTTCCCTGATAACACATCTCCAGCAATACCGAGCCACCTACGGCCTGGTCTATGGAGAAGTAAAAGCAGTCCGCCTGAGCATTGCGGAAAGATTAAGAAAGCTGCCTCTTGGATACTTCGGAAAGCGCGATCTAGCGGATCTGACAGAGACCATTATGGGCGACGTGAACCGCCTTGAGCATGTCTGGTCTCATTGTCTGGGGTATTTATATGGCTCATATATCTC
>OCVV011359420.1_pt1 | contig 10159 bp, 5 predicted proteins | sample 1539721 | NCBI WGS metagenome assembly OCVV01 (sample SAMN02144230, study PRJEB22623) | gut metagenome | biome: sheep rumen | host: Ovis aries | place: New Zealand
CCAACGAAAGCCAAAGCGATAAGCACGCTGACAATTTTAACCTGTTTTTTCTGTAATTTAACCATTTCAAAATCTCCTTTTCCTGTCGAGGAATTTTATTCGATAAGTCATATACGATAGACATTATAACGCCAAACAACGGATTTTGCAACGTCAAAAATGACCAACCATCCGCAGCCAATTTTGTTCGTTATCAAAGATATACTCCAAACTCAAAAAATCATGCAGCTGATAACGCAGTGCAGCTTCGCCCATACTGTCCGGTTCCCGGAATTCATAGCGAAGGAGCCAGCGTGCGGCCAATTTCTGCCGGAGTTCATAGACCCATCCATGACGGCTCAAATCATAACGCAACGCCGCATAGCGTCCGCCTCGGAATGTATGGCCCCAGCCCAGCTGATAGTTCCAATCCACATCAGCCGGCATAAAATCGGTCTGTATGAAAAGCTCGTCCCACTTGCCCAGCACACGGCCCAGATGCAGCCGGAAAAGCAATTCATTGTCCTGTTTTGCATGCCCCTGCCCTCGCTCTCTGCCGATATCCAGCCAACCGGACAGGCGAAAATGGTAGCGTGAAGAATCTGTACGGCTCATCACGCTTGCCCGTTCAGCCGGTTCAATCATAACCTTTGTTTGCAGGTACAAAGCCTGAAAATCCTTACGCGTGTCCAAAGTCTGGGCAAAATCCTGTTCCAGTTCTGTCCGATGACGCTGCACAAAGCCCACAGGCACGCCCACAATATCTTCTACCTGCGCCTGCATGATATCCCGACGGGTCAGCAGAGCACTATTGGGGATCGTATCCGAACGCATGGACAAATCTACGGTCCGCACCACCGGCAAACGAGGATACACCATAAGCTTTATGGTGGTATCCGGTTCCGGCGTCAAATCAAAATCCGCCCGGAATTCCGGCAGATGCTCCTGCAAATACGCTTTCAAATGCTGTTTCAGCACCCCGTTTGTCCAATCAGCAGCAGCCGTTGGCAGCCCCGTCAAGGCAGCCTGAAAAACCGTATCCACACCGCTTAAATCCTGTCGCACCAAGGTTTCAATGCGCGGAGGCATTCCTTCTACCGTGGTTTCCACCCGCACCTGACGGATGGTCTCGGCCCAGGGCATAAGCTCGACCTTTACCTGCGTAACAGCCGCTGGTTCCAGCGATACCGACCGGACAGTATATCCCACCAGCACCTTGTCAAAAACCTCATGAATTAAATTTTCATAAGACGCCCGCTCGGCCTGCACAGCAGCAATTTCCTTGCCTTCCATCAACTGGCCGGCAATCGCCGCTATGCTATGATTCATACGCTCTGCAACCAGTGGCGGCAGGTTGCTTTGGGCAGTAGTGGATGCTGTGACGCTTTCCACCCGTACTCCGGACTGAGCATTCGCTGTCAGCGGCACCAACAGCATAAAAAGAACAACCAGTGCTGCTCTTAACATTTAGAACGAACCACCCACGGAGAAATGCACGCGGCCGCCTTTGTCTCCCCGGCCGTAGTCCAAGCGCAGCGGACCAAGCGGCGTATTAAAGGATAAGCCGACACCTACGCTGCCATGTACATCTCCGCCATTCGGATTCCAACCTTCAGACCACACAGAGCCCCAGTCCGTAAAGAGCGCGCCCTGTACCTTGCTGACAATCGGGAAACGATATTCCACCGTGCCCAGCAGCATACGGGTGCCACGGAACTGATCTTCGCGATAACCGCGCAGGGTGTTCTGACCACCGATTTTAAACTGATTGTACTCGGAGATATGTCCATGACCAGCACCGGCCTCGGCACGCAGGGCAATAACCTGTGCATGACCGACCTTGATATACCGCTGGTCTTCAATCGTGCCCTTCTGAAAATCAAAGTCACCGCCCAAGCCGGCTACTTCTGCCGACAGGCTGACTCTGCCGCCTTCAGTAGGATTATAGATGTTATCACGGGTATCGGTGACATGCGATAAGGTCACACTGCGCGTCGTGCCAAAGTTATAATCACGCCAGGATTTATAGTAATCGGTGCTGCGGTCTTGGCGGCCGGTCGGCAAATTACCGTTCTCCGTATGGCGTACATACTTATCCTCACGATTCTTAAGCGTAATATAATTTGTCGAATACTCACTTACCGGACGACTTAATGTAATTTCGCCGCCGGAGTATTTACGCATATAGCTTTCCTTGAGGTTACCATCCGTATCGTAATCGCTGTATTCATACGTACGGTTATAAATCCGCAAGGTGCCTGCAGTTTCCTTTTTATCCAGATAGGGATGGCGCCAGGAGAACGTATAGCCTTTAGCATCCGTTGCACTGCCGCTCTTTTCATAGGTAAGACTTACCGAATCGCCGGTACCACCGATATTCGAATCACCGATGCTTATCATACCCAGGACACCATCAGCGGTACTGTAACCGGCACCGATACCAAAGGAGCCTGTGTTTTTCTCCTTTACATCCAGTTCCATAATAACCGCATTGGGTTCAACGCCGGGATTCATCTTGATGTTTACATCCTCGAAAAAGCCCAGATTATAGACGCGCTGCATGGAACGGCGGGCCAGCTTGGAGTTGAAGGGTTCACCAATCTTTTGACGCATTTCCCGCAGGATAACATAATCCTTGGTCTTGGTATTGCCCTTGACTTTGTAATCCTCCAAAATGCCTTCATTTATTTTCAGGAAGAGATTGCCCTCTTTGTCGATATTCATATCGGTAACTTTTGCCAGAATATAGCCGTCATTACGATAAATTTCCTTGATAGCCTGAATATTCTGCTGCAAGTCACGGCTATTGAGAATTTCGCCGTTCTTCACCGTTATCGCATTACGCAAGGTCTTGGTCTTAATCACCGTATTGCCGGTAATATGGACGCTTTTCAAAACCGGATTTTCCAATACATGATAGGTGATTACCACACCTTCCGGGACCTTCTTGAAGGTTGGAAAGAGATCATAAAAATAGCCTGTATTGTACACAGCCTCACGGTCCGCATTCATGCCCTTAACCGTAAACATATCGCCTGTTTTCATGGAAAGTGCTGCCTTGGCGGTGTTTTCCGTCAGCGCTGTAGTGCCCTCGAAAACTGTATCTACGATGGTCTGCCCTTCGTACTCCTTGCTGTACTTTTCAATCATATCTTCCTGAGGACGATTCTTAGCCCATTCTGCGGTGCGTGGATCTACATCTTTCTGTTCGTCCTTTTGTGCAGCGGAGGGCTCACTGCTAGCTGCAGCAGGTGTCTTACTGCCAGGCGCAGCAGACGCCGCATTAGCAGTATTGGCTGTATTCGCCTCTGTCGCAGCTGTCGGAGCTGCTGCGGCCTTCGGTGCAGTTTCATTAGCTGCCGTAGCTTGAGCCTGCGGCGTTTCCGCCGGTGCTGCCTGCGTAACGCCTGGCACTGCTGCAAAACTGGCAGCCAAAGCCACTGCATAAGCTAAAAATCGTCTATTCGTCTTCTTCAAAGGTCAAACCTCCCAAAAATATTCATTATTGCCGCAGAATTTTACCTGCAGACTGCATAAGCTGCTGCTTAGCCGCATCTGGCGGCGCATTTTTTTCTATTGGCGGAACGACAGGAGTCGGTTCCTTAACCACATTACTTTTTTCCGGAGCAGGTTCTGGTGCCAAAGGCTGCGGCAGGCTGCTTGCCGCTGGCGCTGCCATCGCTTGTTCCGGCTGCGGTTCAGGAATAACTTCTTTTGCCGGAGCAGTATTTTTCGCCGGCAACTGTGCGCTGACAGCCGGCGTGTACTCAATCGAGCGTTCTTCCCCGGATATGCTTGCATCCTGTTTCCACAAAATAACCGCCGCCAATCCTGCAGCAGCAAAAAAAGCCAGCGCCCTGCGCCCCCAGATGATTAGCCGGCGGCTGGCAGGACAATGCCCCACATGAGCCAATTCCGCCTTGGCCAGCATCAGCTTCAAATCTCCCTGCACATCATTTTCCTGGGCTAGCGAATCTTCTGCTCTCCCCAGCCATTCGCGAGCAGCCCGGATATGTTCCGTTTGTGAACGCCTGTTCATTTGCGTCCCTCCGTATTGCCTAAAATTCCTAAAATTCTCTTAGAAATACAATCGCCACAAATGCAGGATTCTTCACCTGACATATTCCGCCTTGGCAGTACATCACAGGCCATCAGCCGGATTTATCTTCGTTATTCTGCCTGTTTTTACTGATTTAGTTGATTATTTACCAATTTTGCATAAAACGGGACAGCATTCCCCGTATACGGCGAATCCCCATTTTTTGCAGCCGATATATATGCCCAGGACTAAGTTCCATGTCCTCGGCTACCGCTGCCACATCACGACTAGCCAGATATACATTTTCCAACACAGCTTTTTCCTTGGCTGGAAGCCGCTCCATCGCCCGATGAAGCCGGCCCGCCAGTTCATGACTTTCTGCCTGTTCCGCCACCGTAGGCGACATATCCATCAAGTTCTCCTTATAGGATGCTCCTCCTTCATCCAGCATAGCATCCATACAGGGGCTGTCGGATGCCCCTTCCTTTTGCAGATAATCCAGCATCCGCCCCCGTATGCGATGAATTGCAAAGAGACTGAACGCCACGCCACGCTCAGGATTATAGCGTTCCACAGCCTCGATAAGGCCGATTGTCCCCTCCTGCACCACATCCATTATGTTTTGCAGGCTGCGATAAGGCAGTGCCTGCTTGAACACCAAGGGCTGATAAGCCTCAATCAGCAGCCCGCGGGCTTTTTTATCCCCCTGCTCCTTATAGGCTCGCCACAGGCTTTCTTCCTGACAGCGCTCCAGTGGTTTTATTCGCTGTAATTCCTCAACATATTGTGCAAAACGCAGTCTCCTCACCTCCCTTCTGCCATGCCACAGTTAAAATGTCATGCGGGCCTCCACACCAAAGATGGTGCCATTTGACTCCCGCTCCAATGTTACGCCCCAACGGTCGTTAATATCGTACTGAACACCGTACCGATTAACGCCCCTGCCGCTAAATCCATGCGTATAACGAAGCATAACCTTGTCCGATATATATTTTCCCATAGAAACATTAAAATCATATTTGTTTTCTTCATTTTCTTTGTTTTCTTTGTTCGTTCTGTAATTATCAAAAGCCGAACCAGAACCACGGGAAATAGACAGTTTATCCAAATACAGGAATTCCCGCATGGCGCCCTCTATCTCCGACAGGAAGGTCATCTGCAGTCCTACGGCCAGTAAATCTCCGGCATTTATTGTGCTGTTGCCATTCTTATAGGCATCACGCAACGTCAACAACTGGATAATCTGAGTCTGACTCATTTGCGGGCTGGACATAAGTTTCATGTCAGCAGCCCCCAAAGGCCCCTTAACCGACAGGAACACCTTGGCCTGCGTCAATCTGGTATCGGCAAAGAAATCAATACTCGGCATAAACGAGGCTACCTGATTGAAGGTTGCACGCCCCTCCCGAATCTTGAATTCCGTCTTGAGATAATTAATGGTTCCACCACGCTTGACCTGCAGGCCGCCGCTCATCTTGGGATGGCTCATAATCCCGCCCACATGAAAACCGCCGGTCAGATACAAGTCATAAAGATAAGGACTGTAAAAATGTACCTTATCGCCCACATTGACCTGCACGTCAAAAACCATTTCCGGCAGCTCGCCCTCACTATCGGGAATCGCCGGAACCGACACCAGACAATTACGGAAATCGATATTACCGGAAATCTTCGGCCAATGATTGCCGTAAAAATCTGTATCCTGCAAATGCAACTCCCCGTTTAAGGGACCGGTAAAGAATTTGCTCTTAATTCCCAGCTTATCGAAAATCAGGCTAAAATCATAATGTTCAGGCGTCCATCCATTAAGGCTCACACTGCCGTTTAGTTTATACGATCCACCGCCCATTTTACCAAAAAACTCTTCGACTGTCACTTGACTCCCATTGAAATTTATTCTGGCAGTCATGTCCGTAATAGGTTCTTCCAACCCCTTTATTTTTACGGCTCCATTAGGAATGACAATACTGCCATCCAGCATAGGATGAGCCAGCGTCCCATGGATTTTGATATCGCCATCCGTATCCCCCAAAGCCCAGTCAATATCTTTGGAAACCGTCGGCAGCAGTGACAAATCCGCATCCTGCAGATTCAGCTGCAACTGAATCTGCTCATAATCGGCGAGCCATTCATCCCGGCCTGCCGTCAGTGCACGCAGGGGAACAATCCCCTTTGCAACAGCAGAGCAGCTTTGTTTCCCAACCTGCTTGACCACTTTCATTTCCGTCAGGTCAATGAGACCATTCTTCAGATGTGCCTCGCCTGTCAACGTATCAAAAGCTGCGCCCTGAAGGCCTCCATTTACAGCCTTCAGCGTCACATCCGCAGACGGATTATACGTATAGCCGCCAATAATTGCTTCAATATCAGCAGTGCCCGTAACATCCCTGACAGTCAAACCTGCCAACCCGGTAAACATTCCCAATTCCAGATTGCCGGCTGAAAATTTGACGTTCATCGGCCCATTCAAGGCCACTGTACCTGTTGCCGAGAACAAACCATTTGCGCCCTGACTGCCACTCATTTTATTGATATAGATAATATGATCCAATAATCGTAAATCCAAAGCGACATTATGAATATCGTAGCCACCGGCTGAGCCTTGCAGCACATCACCATCCAGTTTGACCGCAGGATTATGTGCTGTCCCGCTTATCTGTGCGTTAAGATTGGCCTTGCCTTCAATAGCTTCTGTCTTTTGGTTAACCAGCGCAGCCACTGCAGCAATATCCGCATTTTGTACCACCATATTGCCTCTTAACGCATCGTTATCTATGTTATAGAACAATTCCATATCATAGGTGCCACCATTCTGCTCAAAGCCAAAGTGGTCGATATCAAAACTGTTTCCCTGAAATTTCACCATACCTCGCAAGTTGTTTATGGTTACACCATTCAGAACAATTTCCGGGGCCTCCAACAATCCATGAAAAACCGGCGTATTGATGGTGCCGCCAATCTTGCCCTTAAAGGTACCATGACCACTGACTTCATAGGGCAGTTTATGTTCTACCCGTTTTAAGTCTATATCCTTGGCGGTCACTTCCATATCCATGGCCATATCGGCAGTATTTATCGTGCCATTGAGCACCATGTCAATCATCGGCGAATACGCATGGAAATCCTGCAGACGCAATTTGCCCTGCTCCAAAAAATAATCGCCATCCATACCAGACAAGAGCATTCCATGATAACTGCCCCGATAAAAATGAATATAACCTACAGCCTGAGGATTATCCAGTGTTCCCGTCACCTTGATGATATTGTCTACATTACCGGTAATGGGCTGGTCAGGAGCCAGCAGAGCCGCGATATCTTCCATCCGGGCGCCCATGGTATCCAGCTGAAGATTTACCCGCCGTTCCCCGGAAAAACCTACAGAACCTTTGGCCTGCCACACTTCCCTGCCGTCTTTTTCCATCAGGAAATCATCTATGCCTATGCCGTCCAGGCTGCCGCTGGCAGCAATTTTCAAACTGTCAAAAGGCTGTTTGAAAATACTGCCGCGAAGACCGGAAAACTTAAGTTCAACCTGCGGATTGTCTTTATTTCCATGAACCACTCCCTTGAAATCAGCCAGACCGGACATATCTATATTCGGGTCGATATTCTGCAGCAGCGAGAGGTCGAAATGACCGCCATAAAACGCCAAATCCAACTGGGCAGCGCCCCGCATGTCCCGGATAGCGCCCTCTACGCCCAGACTGCTATGGCGTGGCATATTCACACTTAAATAATCAATGATTAAATCGTCATCAGCCAGATAAAACGATGTGCTGGCACGTTCTACGGTCATCCCCTGATAACCGATATTTTGGGCTTTGACACTGCCATACAGCTGCAACGTACTCAAATCCATGCCAATGCCATTTCCCCCGGCATCAACCGCTATTTTTCCGGTCAGACCATTAAGCTCCGGCAGATAAGCAGCCCCTTGAGCAGCATCGATGTTTTCTGCCTTGAGATGGATTGTATAGCCTAAATTCTCCGTAGACAGCACCGCTTCACCGCTGACCCTGCCGCCGAAAACCTGAGCTGAAAAATCCCGGACAAAGAGATTCTTGTCCTGATAGCGCACATCGGCCTGAACTCCTGCAAAGGGTACGTCCATAACCTTGCCGTCTGCCACCTGTACCTTGCCATCCACGCTGGGATTGTTAAAAGCACCAGTCACTTTAACGGCAAACTTTGCCGCGCCCTGATAGGGAATATTCTTCAAAATCAACGCCGGATCAAAAGATTCCGAGCTGGCCTGCAAGTCCATATAGGGCGTTGTCAGCAAATGCTTAATTTTGCCATGCACATTGATTTGCTGGCCAGCAGCCTCCGCATTGACATTGAGCAAAGCTTCTTCATTCGTAAACGCAGCATGGCCGGCGATATTTTCAATATCCGTTCCTTCTACATTCACCTTGCCGCCGCTAAGCTCTGCCTCGCCGCTGAACGACAAATCATTGCCCCGGTTATATACATGGATATCCGCAGACTCAATCAGGCCATCCTTAATTTCCACATTCTCCGGAATCAGCCCTGCAGGTATGAAGTGCAGATATTCTTTAATAGCGAAACCGTTCACCCGGGCATTTACAATCTGCCGTGTATCGGATATCGTGGCTGTGCCCGACACCGTTGTTTCTTGATGTCTGGCCGCAAATTCAGCTTTATACACGGGATAATCGGCACAATCCACTGCGGCAGATAAATCAGCCAGCTGCAATTCCTGGCCTTGACTGCGCAAAAGCACCTGCGCGTCTTCCACCAAAATTTTTCCATGAAATTCCTGCGAGGACTTCTCCCCGCTGACTAAGTCCTCCACATTCCATGTCCCGTCGGCACGTTGTGCCAGCACTGCCGAAAGTCCCTGAACGGTAATTTCCTGAATTGCATCGGCAGGGTCTGAAACCGCCGCAAGCAGGCGGAAACTCACCCGTGCCGAATCGGCACGGGCAATAAGTTCCGCCTGCTTGTCATAAACAGCCAAATCATGTAATTGGATATCACGCAGAGAATTTACCTCTATGGCACCAATCTGCACTTCTGTGCTCAGGGTCTGGGAAGCCAGCGAGGAAATTTCCTCCCCGGCCCGCTGCATGAAGCTATTACTCTGTACATAGTACCACGCACCAACGACCATCACACATATAGTCAGCAGTACGCCTATTATCCAGTTTTTCCCCTTCATTCTGTTCTCCCCAAAAGCCCTTCATAGGCGGTAAATTGCATTCCGTTAGTTATTCGCCATTTCTTTGGCTACGGATTCCGTACTGGAAGCCGTTTCGCTCTTAACCGTTTTTTCACTGGCAGCCGCTTTTGCTTCCTGCTTCACCGCTGATTTTTTCTCTTTTTTATCCTTGCTGAGTTTGCGTGCTTCACGTTCAGCCTTACGCATAGCCTTCGCTTCATCCTTGGACGTCTTCTTGGCTTCCGCACTCAATTCCAGCAAGGGCTTTTCCGTCACTTTGGCATCCTCGCGGACTTTTTTCAAACGGTTGCCTTCCATCTGGGATGCCTTGTACTTAGCCACATCAATGTCCACGGGAATGCCCATAGCCTTATCAAGTGCCGCCTTGTTCACGTTGTAGTTATAAAGTGCGGTGTTGTAATTGGTGCGCGCCGCCGTCATCTTCTCTGTGGCGTCCATTACGTCAAGGTTGGTACCTACACCAGCAGAATAGCGGACATTGGCGATTTTTAAGTCTTCCTCTGCCTGCTTCACGGCCGTTTCCATGGTACCAATGTTTTTCTCTGCCGCCTGCAGATTCAAGAGTGCCGTACGCACATCCAGCTGAATGGTTTCGTCCTTTGCTTTAAGCGCTTCCTGTGCCTTTACCAGAGATGCTTCTGCATTATGCACACCAGCAGCCGTTACACCGTTGTCAAAGATATTCCAGCTAGCTGCAGCGCCAAACACCCATGTATTGCTATGGTCGGTCTTAAACTCCTGTTTACCTTCAATCGCCTTGCTGGCAGAAGCTGTAACCGTCGGATACCAGCCAGCCCTAGCCGTGTTAATACCTGCTTCAGCCTGCTTTACTGCATAATAGGCAGCGGCTCCATCCGCGCGGTTGTTCAGTGCATAAGTCGTGCAGTCCTCCAAATTCAGATTATAGGCAGGATGCTTTAATTCTTCATCAATTTCCA
>OCVV010964932.1_pt1 | contig 10156 bp, 3 predicted proteins | sample 1539721 | NCBI WGS metagenome assembly OCVV01 (sample SAMN02144230, study PRJEB22623) | gut metagenome | biome: sheep rumen | host: Ovis aries | place: New Zealand
CAGAAATCGGTCGTGGGCACGGTTGAAGTGCTCCACAATAATCGGCGGGTATTGCGCATTATGACGCTCAATGTCCAACTGCAGTTGCTGGCCGACATGCTGCGTGTATATCGTGGCCGTCACGCCTTCTGCCCGCTTGTCCAATTGGGTCAGCACTGTGTCGTCCACATAGTTGTCTATTAAAACAACGCTCCGTTTCGCCTTGCGAATCAAATCACTCACAAATCGGTAGGCATCAAATATCTGGCCGTCGTAGAAGATTCCTTCCACAGGCGGCAGGTTGGTGCGCACGAAAAAGTCAACCTTTTTCCGTAGTTCTTTGATTTCAATGCCTTGTTCCACAACCTTTTGTTCAATGTCAAACACACGCTGATTGACGGTATAGCCCTTTAGTAAATATTGCTTCAAGACACCGTTGGCCCATCTTCTGAACTTTGTACCATTGAGCGATTTTACACGATACCCAACAGAAATGATAACGTCCAGGCTGTAATACATAACGGGTTTGTCAGAATTTGGAATGTGCAAAAAATGCACATTGCTTTCTTTCTCACATTCTCCCTCCTTAAACACATTATTAATATGCCTGGATATCACAGAACGCTCGCGCAAAAACAAAGATGCAATTTGTTGCTGCGTCAGCCACACCGTTTCGTCCTCCACGCGCACTTCCAGCCTGATGGTCTCGTCGGGCTGGTACATCACGATTTCGCTTATATTTCTGTCTAAGTCGCTCATCTTACTTCTTCCGTCTTACATCTTACTTCTTACATCTTACATCATTCAATGTTCACCGTGGCGCTGCCGCTTACTTCTCCTTGATCACCACCGCCGAAGACACTGCCATGAACGACGACGCCATCTGCCATTGCATTGGTCCACGTCATAAACATCAGCGTTCCCACAAACACCGCCTTTAGGGCTTTCGCAAAACTGTTGTTCATATCTTGCTTCATATCTTAGTTTCGTTTGATTCTTTCTATATGACACTGATGTGTCTTCTCTTTCTTGTCATAATTGATTCCCACGAGGAGCAGTTCACCAGTGTATTCAGCCACCTTCGCCGGATATTGCTTTCTGAGTATCTGGTCGATGGCCGCATCAGCATTCTTGTCGTATTTCAGTTCCAAGATGATAGCCGGGCTGCTGACATGCTTACGGGGTATCATCACCAAGTCGGCAAAACCCTTGCCAGTTGCCAACTCGCGATGGACGACATAGTCATTGCGGGCATAATAGTATGCCAAGCTAAGCACACAAGCTAACGAGTTCTCGTTGTTATAGCTCAGGATGCTCGTATGCTCGTCATGAGTGGCATCCACGCCACGGGCCACGGCCTCCTCATCGCCGTCGAGCGTAGCCTGAAGCAGTTCCTTCGAACGAAGGATGGCATCAGTCACCACTTTCCAGTTATTGGCTCTGACTGCATTCACCATCTCACCCGCCACTTCGCGGTTAGGAATGTAGCACTCATCTTCACGCCAATTGTAGGAAAGATAGCCTAAATGGATCAATACAGTCAGCACATCGTCCTTCGTCTCTATTTCTGAGATGTCATTTTGGAATCCCGTCGGATCAACCTGACAGCGATTTCCTGTCAGCATCCTGATGATATCATCCTTTAATCCATCGAAGTTCATTCGTATATATTGGGCTACGGCATCAAAGGCACCTGTAGCAGCCCAATAGCTGCGACAGCGGCGACTCTTCAGAGCCATCATCACGCTATTGGGATTAAATATCGACAAATCATCACCTATCTGATAGCCGTCGTACCATTTCTCCAATTCGTCGAAGTCCAGGCCATGTTTCTGTGCCAAAGACTGTACTTCAACTTTCGTGAATCCGAAGAAGTGTGCCATGTCCATAGGCTCCACCATCGAGTATTCCACGAAGTTGTTCAGTGCCGACTCCGTCTTATACTTCTTGATGGGAAGGATACCGGTCATATAGGCACCTGCGAAGACATCCGATGACTTGCCTCCCTTGAAAAGTCGACGCAACCAGTCGACATATTCATCCATAGCTTTGGTTCCGGCCTTAAACTCACGGCATATAGCGTCCCATTCATCGATGATAAAGATAAACTGCTGAGCTTTAGCCTCAACGATGCGGACGAGGTAATCCATTAAATCATCATCGTCCATTAAAGGTACATCTGGATAAGCTTTCTGAATGTCTGCTTTGAGTCTATTATCCATCTGTCTCACGATAGTCTCATCCTTAAAACGAGTCACGAAATCCGACATGTCCAGATAGATGACAGGATACTTGTTCAGATGCTTCTCAAACAACGGGTCATTGGCAATTTCCAAGTCTGTGAAAAGGCTACGGGAGTCGCAAGACTGACTATAATAGGCACAAAGCATTTCGGCTGCCATCGACTTACCGAAACGGCGACAACGGGAAACGCAGCTGAACCGACGCTTAGTAAACAGCGTTTCGTTCACCACTGCTATCAGTCCGGACTTGTCCACGTACTCCCCATTACGGGCAGACTGAAATCCTGCATTACCTATATTGATATATATTCCCATAACCGTTTCTTTATCTCAACTTATTCTATTTTTCAATTACCACCAGAGCCACTGCCAGAGCCCTCACCGGTGCCAGTGCCTGAGCCAGTGTTGTTAGTCGGCGTTTCTGGCCGTATGTTCACTGTTGCGCTGCCATTGACCAAGCCCTCGTTTCCACCTCCAAAGACGTTACCAAACACCTCGGTGCTGCCCTCAAGGTTGACGGTTGTGCTGCCAGTAACGGCACTCTCGTCACCACCACCATAAACATGACCAGTATTTGCTTTTAGGTTGCCATTATCTAAGATAGTTCCAATCTTACTGCTACCTTTAATAGTGAGGATGACATTTCCTGTGACAGAGCCAAGACCTGTAAGAGTCTGAGGCGTATAACAATAATATTTGTTATCCGAGCCTTTGAAAGTTGAATTACTCTCACTAATATTACTCGGCATTGTAACTCCTGTTGGCAAATCGTCATTGCTATGCGTCCACCTATAATACTTATAGACACTGCCATCATTTTCTACGTCACCATCCTCCTGATAGTCTACCCATCCATCCTTTATGACACCTGCCTCAGAACGTTCGGGTATATGAAAATGGCTATTACTATTGTCGTGTACTAAGAATGAAGGAATAGCAGCAGAAAAACCCGCTCCGAAAACAGAACCTTTCACTGTGGTATTGGTAAGAGTTGATTCGACATTACAGTTACCTAAGTTTACACCCGTTTCTGTTGTTCCACCCACGGCAGCCAAATTACCGGCAGCATAGAAATCACCCAGCAGTGTACAATTTGTCAGTACATTGGTAATTGCTCCCGTCTGAGTCTTTGCAAATCGCGCCCATCTATAATAGGCACGTTTAACGACGTTTTCATCCAAACCATTCGACGAGTTAAATAGTTCGAACTCATATAGAGCATGATAGCCTTTGCTGCCATCGTATGTTTTTAGTGGTTTGAAACTACCCCATCCATTCCAATCACTGGTAGAAGTAGGCATTGCGACATCGTCGTCAAACTTCTCTTCTCGAAAAAAACTGGTACCACCCCGACCACCACCAAAGAATGTACGGAATGTGGTACCATTGGCATGTGTAGTGATTGTTTTATCCTTGCCCATATCACCCACTTGTGGTCCACCATAATATTCACCTACAATACTATTATTGATGGTCACGTCAATGCTGCCTGTAATTGTGTTCAAAGAATTAATGGCATTAGTGCCACCACCATAGAACTCATCAATAATGGCATGGTCTATTTGGAAAGTCACGCTACCGTTAACTTTCTCAACACAGGCACCAGCCATTGTGCCAAATCGACCGCCATTGACATAGCAGTGAGGATTATCAGCAGTAGGATTTACGTCGGTTCGGTAATAACCGGAAAGATAAAACTCCGGGAATTCACCACCCATCACGCTAACAGCACAGTGACGGGTATTCTTTTGGTTACCTTTCGTATGGTCACCAGGAGTAAAGCGCCTCATTCTGAAATGGCCTCCCATCACAATATACTCAGTTTTTCTTCCTCCGTAGCGCGCCACAAATTGCTCAAAGTGACCGCCATTCAGAATTACAGGTGATAGCATCTTTCTATCTAATTTGTCTGGGCCGTCATACTCAAACTGCGTCGTGTGCATAAAAGCCGTCTCTGTGATTTCGAAGTGGCCGTATGGCACCATAATACCTATGGAATAGCCTTTCTTATCCACGCGTACAGCCAAACCGAGGTCAGGAATGGGCAGGAAGTCGAAACGGATGGGCTGAATGCCAGGACGGTCAAGATTGTTTCTGAACTGTAAATCAAGGCAGTTGTCTGGTTCATTGTCGAAGTCAAGGTCGACACTCATCAACGTAAAAGGAATGGCATTGTCTCCATATTTACCGTATCTGGTATTTCCATTGTTCAATTGCATACTGCCTAACAAAACAATAGCCTGGTCATAAACTGTTTTCGTTGTAACAGTACCATATGCTTGAACATTGGCATCAGTTGTCGTTGATGCTGCTGTTTCAATGGCACTCTTAATACTCGAAAATACTTTTTGTCCTTGGAAAGACGTCGGAATCGTACCTGCAGGTTCAAAATGCTTCCCACCAACTTTCACACGGTCATAGCTGTTGTCTGCATTACACACGTAACGGGCTGCAGCCCAGTGAGCCTCAATAGTGATATCCGTTACACCGATAGGCACATAATAATAACCACCTTGAGCAAACACACGCCCACTTTTACTGAAGATATCCTTATTTGTACATTTACGGTCGGCGAAATTATAACCATCCTCCCAAGGGTTACCCGTTGTAACATCTGGAGTTGAGCTACTGGTACCTTTGATAACTTCAACACCTTTAAATGAGCCTGGTGTGGCGCCTTCGCCCGTTGCACTTGTAATGTTCCAGCCCGTGACAACCTTTGTGGTGTAATTATTTGCATATTTCTTTACCCAGGTATCTCCCGTAGGGTCACCAAAAATTTCATTATAATAAGGTAGTTGAACCTTCGCATAGCAATAATCATGGTTCAATGTGTCCATATCCAGGACTTGAAGTTCAAGATCACTAATAGTAACACTATTGCTGAAGTCTCCTCCTTTCACTGTAACATTGATAGAGCCAAGATTCTTCCCCTCGTATGGTTTTGCCTCAGTTTTTCTACTAATCCAATCATTTTTCTCAGCATTCCAGACATTGTCAGGATCAGGATTCACAATTGAGGGATATTTGTCTAAGCTTTTTAATATTGGATATGGCGCAATCTTTGGGTTAACTACCCACTTAGCCATCAGCGACGCATCTTTTTCTATCGCCTGTACATCAGCAACCGCCATGGTACTAGGTGCCACATCCGACTTTACCCACCACCCGGCAAGTGGGCGGTTGGCATTAAGGATACTACGATAATACTCATAGCGAGTAAGATACTGAGCTTCAGCAGGCCATGAGCAATAATAATCACCTATAGCATAAGCGTCATCGAAAGTAACATCATCTATGTTTTCGTATTCACCCTTATTCTTGTTGTACTCATATCTGTTAGCTCGATAATAGTTATAGTTGTTAATACCATTATCTTGATTGTTGTCTATCTTTAAACCACCATAGACAGGTCGGCTGGTACCACCGCCAGTGATGTCACCATAGAACATACAGTTCATCACCATGGTCTTCAGATTTCCATATTTAGTGTTGCTTTCAGTCTTTGTGGTGGTTGATGCGTAGCTATTATATCCTACAATGCCTGCTACTTCTGCACCGCCTGTGATATTGGCATAGCTGAAGCAATTGATGACACGCGAGTCCTCTTTCAACCATCCTACTAAGCCACCGCAATAGCTATCTGTAACGTCTTCCGCACTATTACCTGTACTCTCAACGTATGATGTTTCATCCTTGGCTACATATTTGTTGTCTGTTGGCAAGATGCCGCAGTTATAAATACGGGTATAACCGCTTGCTGTTCCTGCTATAGCACCAACAGGGCCAGCCTGAGATATTTGTACACCCTCAAGTATGACGTTCCTAATAATTGCATCTTTGGCATAGGCAACCAAAGGCACGCCCAAGCCACTAATAGCATTCAGCTGACCGTCGATAGTGCCCTTGAAGGGATCCGTACTTGTTCCCAATGACGTGAAGGATGAGGTAAACGTGAAGCCAGGAGCCAAAATGTATGAGGCAGTCATATCATCCGTATCAATTTCATCGGAACTGTAAATCAGTTTTGCCTTTGCTATTGTTTCCACATCGAAAGTCTGTGTGGCATCCACTGAGGCGGATGGTTCGGCTAAAGAGGTGAAGGAGGTCATCACCTTCTGATGGTCGAAGCGCGGCATCAGTCGCATGTTGCCACTGCCGTCATCCACCACCATGAATGTGGCGTTGGTAATGTTCAGCGTAGTCTGGTCGTAGCCTGCGGCTGTCTGTCTTGAGGTCGTAGTCATATTTTGCAGCGTCACACTGCTTGACGACCCCTTCCAAACGCCGCCGTCAAGTGCTGACCCTGAGGTGTTGGCCGTGAAGTAACGCTGTGGGTAAGCCTTGCTCTGAATCTGCACGTTGTAAGGATCGAAGCCGTTCTGACCATTCTGCATATATTTCGCTTCGGTTGCATCTTTGCTCTCCGCATCCGACTGTGCGCCAGCTTCTCCAGCATACTTGTAGCCCATTTCACGGTCGATATTGAAGTTGGGCTTCAAATTCCACAACATATCGTCGGGGGTGTCCTCTGTATTGGCTGGTTTGCTTGTTTCGAGTGTCATTGAGGTACTTGTGGGGGAGGCAATCTTGGCATATTTGCCGTCCTGCTCCAGTATGAAGGCAGAGGCCGATGTGGCATCTGCCGTGGCAGCACCTTTATAAGATTTAGCATAATCAGACTTTACTTCGTATGTGACGTAGAAGTCGGTCTTCACCCTGTCATCCTGTGTGCCCCATCCATGTTCATCCATGATTTTTTCAAAATAATCGTATGGGGTGTAGGCGAGCGTGGTGGAGTTATGCGTAAAGTATTGGCCTTCAATTACTTTTCTGTCACTATTGTAAACAGGGATATTTTGATTGCTAACCCTATACTTGTGGTAACCACTAACCTTCTCAGCGGTAGGATACCAATGGTAAGTCTGCACCATTGGGCTGTCGTACTTACGTAATGTTTCAGTATCGGACAGTGGCACTCGCATAACTTCCCAGCCGTGCTGATCGAGGAGGATGACCTGGGGTTCGAGTGACACTTCTTCAACGGTGAACTCGGACCCCATCGAGATGGTCTGATACCAGTGTTTTCCCTCAGCTAATGCTTTGCTGCCACCGCCCCATGGAGCAGAGTATGCCCAGGACGTGAACTGATGCCATCCCATTCCGGTCAGTGTAGCGTTGTCGGCAGCAGGATTGGTGGCATTGACAAGAGTTTCCACTGTGGGATTGTTCTTCCAGTACTGCTCGAAGGAGTCTACGATTCGCCGCTCGCCTTCCACCTCATTGAAAGTTTTCAGCGTCATACTTAGGAGCGATGTACCGAGAATCATGTACTCCGTTGGCTGGCCGTTCACCATGGAGGTTGGCTGTCCGTTAACCATCATTTTTGCTGGATAGGCTTCAGAATACGGTACGTTTTCGTATGCAATATTCGTTATCACAGATGCATAGTCGCTTGGCTTGTAGGTTTGCAGATAAGAGTGGCCCTCTCCATAGTTCTTATCCTTAGTATTATCGTCCAAATCCTTGTCTTTGACGACATGGTCCTGGTGAGACTTGACAAGGACGTGATAAGGGTCTGTATTCGCACTAACGAATTTCCACAGCCAGCGGGTACGGGTGGAGGCACCATCTGACAACTGTTTGACCCATTGTTCCTGTCCATAGACATAGAGGTTAAAGTCACCATTGTTATAGGGATAGACAGCCTTGGTAGCTTCAGTCACACCGTAATCAGTATAACCTACTTTGTTGATGCCGTCGTGTCCGTCCTCCTGATGGAATTCTTCGCCACCGCTAAATTTCAACAGATAGCTATTTGTACCCGATAGGTCAATAACATCGCTAACATCGTAAGTGACATAGATATCGCCGTCAGTGCCGACTTCAACAGGATTGTAAATCTCATTGGTAGGGGAGTAAGTGTCTGTACCGTCATCATATCCGGATGCTTTAAAATAGTGATACTCCGACACCAAAGGGCTGACCCATTCAGTGGGCAGTGCAAGCTCCTGCGAAGTGCTCGGAAGGGGGCCAACGATGAGTTTTCCTGCCTTATCGATAAGGTAGTAATTGGAAGATACGCTAACGGGACTTGCAGTAACTTCAATGCTAGTGTAGTCAGTACCGCCCGAAGCGGGCATCAGTATTATCTGCTGTTCATCGTCACTGCTGCTACCCGACATCAATATGAATTTGTATGGGGCATTGTCTATTGAAAGGGTTGGCGGTGTTGTGAGCGGTGTTGTGAAAGCAAGGTAATTACTAGTTTCGGCATTTTTGACTATCACGGCATAAGGGTCACCACCAGTGAAAAACCACATGTAGTTTGGGCTGTTCGCATTTCCGCTTTCGCCGTCGTGGATATACCCACCATCTGCAGTAATATTAAATGCCCTGGCCCCTCGTAGTTTTAAGGCCTTTTCCAATAGATGATCTGTGGTGTAGGTCACGTAGATGGTGGCATCGGTCAGCGGCATCTCAGTAATCTGGTTCTCATCGGATAGATTATCAGAGGAATAATCCCCACTAAATGTATAGAACGACACCTCTTCATCAACGATATATGGGCTGCGAACCTCTTCAGGGATGTTCTCATAACCACTCAGTTTACCAACAGGCTGAGTCTGGGGCGAGGATTGGATGGCGATGCGCCCCTGCTTATCGATAATCTTGTAGGTGAAAGTCTTGGTTAAGGCCTGAAACGTGAGGTCGCATTTTTGATAGGTGTTGTTTTTATAATACAGATGGTATCGGGATTTGCCGTTGTCATTATTGTTGAGATATCCATGTTTGAATTCGTCACAATCTACTCCTGCTGCATACGTGTAGCCATCAGCGATAATTAGCCGATAGGTGTTAGCAGCGCCTCCTGGGATTAGCGCGAAGGCCCATACTTTATTCTCCTTTGCGGTAGATAGTGTATTCCTAAGACGAATGTCAGCGTATGCGCCAACCTTAGCCGTAAGGAAATAATCCGTATAACTGCTACTCTTGCTCTGTATCGTAATCTGATAAGGATCTATGATATTTAATTTCCATAGGTATTTTGCAGCTGTAGGATCACTGGTCGTCTCCGTAGCTGTATTCGGGTCGCCTTGCCAAGTGTTTTGATAGAGATATTTATTGTCGGCCAACTTGATGTTGTAGATGCCACCATCAGCCAAGCCTACTGTGGTGAGGGCTGCTTCGTTAAATTCGTATGTGACATAGACATCTGCATCAGTTGTCAACACAGACACGTCTTCTGTGAGGGAAGGAGTGCCAGTGATAGTACATTCTTTGGTCGAAGCATTGAAAGTCACCTCGTCAGAGCTGTAATACACCCAATTCTTTGCTAGTGGACTCTTGTATTGAGCTGGTAAGCCTACGGTTACACTCTCGCCTGTGACGGTGAACCGCAGGGCCTCAGTACGGGTGCTAGTGAGTTGGCCGCTGTTGTCCAGACGGCCCATGTTAATGATATGATAAGTCACCACAATATCACCTTCTTCCTTCCTCATATTCATAAAGTTCGCCTCCTTCACCCAAAGGCCGAGGCTGGCATCGAGGGTGACGGTGTATTCGCGCTTTTCGGAAAGGTTTTGGGGGGCTTTGCCGTCAAGCGTAAGTTCGTTAGAGATTTCCAAGCCACGGGTAGATCTTACACTGGCGGGGAAAACGGCGTAGACTTTGATGTCGTCCTTCGAGATGGAGTAGTTCTTCTTGGGTGTGACGGTCAGGGTGACGATGACCTTGGTCTCGTCCTTTTCATCCGGTTCTTGGCTTACCTCAATGGTTCCACCCTTTCCCGAGAACACGTCATCACCGTTCTCTCCGAATAACACTTTTACATCTGCCTCCGCCCCCATGCTGACCATCATCAGCAGCGCCACGGTGAATAACCTTGTCAGTGTCTTCTTCATATCGTGTGTCATATATCGTTGTTTCATTTG
>OCVV011232772.1_pt1 | contig 10156 bp, 8 predicted proteins | sample 1539721 | NCBI WGS metagenome assembly OCVV01 (sample SAMN02144230, study PRJEB22623) | gut metagenome | biome: sheep rumen | host: Ovis aries | place: New Zealand
TACAAATTTGGAAATCATCTTGGTAGATGATGGCTCCCCCGACGGTTGTCCGCAAATTTGTGACGAATACGCAGCAAAAGACAAACGCATTATTGTTATCCATAAAAAAAATGGGGGCCTTTCCGACGCACGAAATGCTGGGCTTGACATATGCAAAGGAGAATGCATTTCTTTTGTAGACAGCGATGACTGGGTTGATGAAAAATATATAGAGATTTTACTTGATATAGCTAAAAAAGAAAATGCAGATATTGCCATAGGAGAAAATATTCGAACCAAAGGATGCTCTAAGCCGGCCAAAGAAAACATCACCATTAATGCATATACACCCAAAGAGGCCTTGAAGCACCTCTTTAATCAAAACCACATTGCATTTACCGTTTCTTGGGGAAAACTATACAAGAAAGAGCTTTTTTCTACACTTCGTTTTCCCAAAGGAAAATTTCATGAAGACGAGTTCACAACATATCTTCTATTTTACAACTCAAAAAAATTAGTTTACACCTCCCAAATTCTTTATTTTTACTATCAGCGAACCGATAGTATCGTTTCTACGCGACACCCATGGGATGTCTTGGAATTTCTTGAACAACGCTATCTCTTTTTCAAGAAAAAAAATGAAATAGACTTGTTACCATTATTAATTACCCCTCTCTGCTGGCAACTACTATGTGCTTATTGGTTTGAATTACAAAAAGATTCAACCAAAGCAAACAAACACCTTTCTGAGTTTCGAAAATACACTAATGAAAAATGTTTTGTTCAGGTACCATTATTTCATAAATTCTTTTTAAAGTTATTTGCCTTAGCTCCTTATTTATACATATTCTATAGAATGTTCCCTTTCCGCATTAGAAAAGAATTCTGATTTATGGTAAAGATTTCCATCATCATCCCGGTTTATAAAGTCCCTTTAGAATACCTACGAGACTGTTTAGACTCGCTGAAAGCCCAGACTTTGCAAAAATGTGAATTCATTGTCGTATCCGATGGAGCTCCAGAGGCAGAATGTTCTGTGTGCGAGGAATATGCAGCAAAAGATTCAAGATTTAAATTTTTTAAGCGAGAACATGCTGGAGTTTCTGCAACACGCAATTTTGGTATAAAGCAAGCGCTAGGCGAATATATATCTTTTGTTGATAGCGATGACTGGATTGAAAAGGATTACACAAGTATTTTAGCATCACTAAAAAACGATCCCGATGTAGTATTTTTTTCCTTCAATTACCACAAAACAAAAAAAAGAAGATACAATCTTCTATTTCCGAAACCCTATTTTTTTTCAGGTTCATTCCACGACATTCAAACCAAACTTTTTGAGTTATTTGATTATCAACACAACGATTTTTTAGGATACACATGGAATAAGTTCTTTAAAAAGAAAATCATAAAACAAAATAAAATTTTTTTCGAGAAAAATGTTTCATTCATTGAGGATGAAATCTTTACGTTAAAATACTGTAGACACATAAATTCTATTCAGGTTTGCAATGAAAAACTTTACAATTATCGAATACGCAAAGATGGTTTAACAAAAATAAATAAAGATGTTTGTGTATATCAAAATGCAATAACTGCTTTAAAAAAAATCATCCCATATTATACATTGGAATCCTTTGAGAATGCGTTAATTTATCGGCGAATTTTCTTACTCCATTTTATGTCTATTGTTAAATCAAATCATTTTGCGTCATATCAAACTTTTTCGCAATTTTATAATAATTACAAGCAGGTCGTCCATGAAATACCCTACCTTACCACAAGAATTATACTTGCCCTGCCTAAAATCATTTCATACACAACATGTTTCTTTTATAGATTTCTATGCAAAATTCCTGGTTTAAACTGCATCACCGTTTGAAGTAATTACTACCCATGTTCCATTACCTAATATTTTACAGCTTTGATATTATTACTGCGGCAATAGTGTTTTGGCTGTGAGCATCTATGATTTCTTACTATTTTTTATATTTTAGACATTGAGGTTTTCTATGCTTAAGTCCGTCCGAATACAGAACTTCAAAAGTTATAAAGATGCAACCCTAGCGCTCTCTCCTTTCACAGTACTGATTGGGGCAAATGCATCTGGCAAAAGTAACGCCATTGAGGCTTTACGTTTTTTGTCTATCTTAGCCAACGGGCAAAAACTATCATCATTCAAGTATGCGGTCCTTAATAAAGACGGCGGTATCCGTGGTAGCATCGACAGGCTAATGTACCCCGAATCAAAAAGTTGCTTTTTTGGATGTGAATTTGATACATCGGACTACAATGCACTCCTAATGGAAATCAGTCTAAAAGGGAGCGAGCTCTTTATTGCTTCAGAAAGCCTTGCAAAAAAAGGAAAAAAAACGCCCCTTTATATTGCGACTACCAGAGAGGGTGGATTTAATTTCCCTGTCGTCAATGTAACATACGATAATTTTACCCGTGGTGGGAAATATCCTTCAATAGCGTGTTCCAACCAAGAACCCGTTTTTATGCAGTTAACTACACCAGCCTCAATCCTTGAAAAATACAAGGTCTCGCGCTCGGTCATTCCCGAAAACAGTCGCAAAGTGCAGGCTGCCTTAAAGTCGTTCTTTTTCCTTGACCCTATCCCTGCCAAAATGCGCGGTTACAGTGCTCCAGACAAGCTTCTCTTGAACAATGGTGAAAATCTTTCTGGCGTTTTGTTCAATCTAATAAAGCAGACGCAAAATCTTAGCCAAGAAGAGAAAAAAGAAAATCGCAAAAACAAGGAAGACATCCTTGCCTTTATAGAAAGTTTGCCTGAGCAGAATTTTTCTTCCGTATCTACAATTAAAGAGCCTCGGGGCGAAAGGCTTTTGACCTTAAAGGAAACATTTGGCAACAACGAACAGGAGTGCGATGCATCATTGCTTTCTGACGGTACTCTACGTGTACTCGCAGTGGCTGTCGCATTACTCTCCGCTCCTGAAAAGTCCACTGTAGTCATCGAAGAACTTGACAATGGCATTCACCCTTCAAGAGCGAAACAAATTCTTGCAAAAGTTAACGAAATCGCAAAGAGACGAAATTTAAAAATTCTCATCACCACGCACAATCCGGCAATGCTAGACGCACTGCCTCCAGAAGTTATTCCAGATTGCGTTTTTTGCTACCGCGACCCCAAGGACGGTTCAAGCAAATTGATGAAACTTTCTGACGCTCCCAATTATATGGATCTTCTGATACAGGATTCTTTAGGCGGTTTACTGACCTCGCAGAAACTGGACTCTTTTATAAAAAGGAACGAATCTTCCGATGAAAGAAAGAACAAGTCACTGAAATGGCTTAACGAATTGTTGTCGAGGTAAACATGCATGATTTGGTCATTGTAGATACAACTGTATTCTTGAATATCCTTAACGTACCAGCATTCAACCAAGACCGTGAGAATGTCGTCAAAGATCTAGAAATGTTCATCAAACAAGATGCTTCTTTTATTTTGCCTATTTCGACAATATGGGAAACCGGAAATCATATCGCTCATTTGTCAAAAGGCAATGTTCGTCGTCAAAATGCACAAAAGTTCGTTGAACAGGTAAAAAAATCAATAAACGACGAATCCCCCTTCAAGACAAGCGAATTGCCCAATAAGGCCGATTTGGCTAGGTGGCTCAACACATTTCCCAATGCCGTGCAAAGAAATAAGTCGGACGACAAACCCACTGAAGGTTTAAGTTGGGGAGACCATACCATCATTGGAGAATTCGAAAAAATGCGTCAGAAATACCCCAGGGCAAATATATCTATTTGGTCCCTGGACAAGGATTTATCCGCTTATGGAAGCTGACCCCAATGTTCAACTATCTCATCATCGGCGCAGGCCTTTTTGGAGCAACTTTTGCCAATTTAGCCAAGAAGGCTGGCAAAAGCGTTCTTGTCATAGACAAGCGTCCGCACATCGCAGGCAACTGCTACACAGAAGCCATTGAGGATATCAATGTTCATAAGTATGGAGCGCACATTTTCCACACCTCCAATAAAGATGTCTGGAATTTCGTTAATTCATTCGTTGAATTTAACCGCTACACAAATTCCCCAATAGCCATGTCAAAAGGGCAATATTACAACTTGCCCTTCAATATGAACACGTTCAACCAAATGTGGGGAACGGCGACACCAGAAACGGCAAAGGCAAAAATTGAAGAACAGAAAGCGGAAATTCTCAAGCGACTCAACGGGCGGAAACCCGCTAACCTTGAAGAACAAGCCCTAAGCCTTGTGGGTCGAGATATCTTTGAGACGCTAATCAAAGAGTATACCGAGAAACAGTGGGGACGTAAATGCTGCGAACTCCCGGCATCTATCATCAAGCGTCTTCCTGTTCGTTATACATTTGACAACAACTATTTTAACGATTTATACCAAGGTATTCCCTGCGGTGGTTATACACAACTAGTGGAAAAAATGTTGGAAGGAATTGAAGTCCGATTGAATACGGATTTCTTTGAAAATCGCTTTGAACTAGAGAATATTGCTGAAAAAATCATCTACACGGGCCCCATTGATGAATTCTTTGATTACCAATTCGGGACTTTAGACTACCGTTCCCTGAATTTCGAAACAGAAGTTCTTGACAAAGACAATTTCCAGGGAAATGCAGTTGTAAACTACATCGATGCAGACATCCCCTACACAAGGATTATCGAGCACAAGCACTTTGAATTTGGCCAACAAGCAAAGACCGTTATCACACGCGAATATCCCCAAGCCTGGAGTCTTGGCAAAGAGCGTTACTATACAGTCAACGACGAGAAGAATTCCGCCCTATATGCTAAATACAAAGCATTGGCAGATCAGCAATCTAAAGTCATGTTTGGCGGAAGGCTTGCCGAATACAAATACTACGACATGGATGACGTCATTGAACGGGCGATGGTCGTCGCAAAACGGGAATTGGGGATTTAAGATGTCAGAAAAACTTCTATCCGTAGTCATCCCCACTTACAATATGGAAACTTACTTGCGCAGGTGCTTGGATTCCGTTACTCGCGACGACGTACCACCTAGCTTGGAGTTGATCGTTGTCAATGATGGAAGTACTGATAATTCCCTTGCCATTATGCAAGAATATGCGAAAAAACGCCCCGATATTGTAAACATCATTGACAAGCCTAATGGGCACTATGGGTCGTGCGTAAATGCCGCGCTCAAGGTCGCGACAGGGAAATACTTTCGAATTCTTGATGCCGATGACTGGTTTGATACGGATGGATTGATTGCATTGCTTCAAACGTTAAACAGAACCGACTCCGACTTAATCATCTCCTCATATTGTTGCCACCGGAATCATCGCACATATACAATCCAGCCACAAATTACCGATTATGCAAAAGGCTACACTCCAGAAGACATTTATATTTGGAACAAACAGGCCCCAAGCCTTTTCGCCATGCATGCGTTCACTTACAAAAGGGCTGTTCTGCTAGATGTCAGATTAAAGCTCACCGAGGGGATTTGCTATACTGACACGGAATATTTATTGTATCCCTTAAGCAAGACGCACTGCATCACCTTTGTCAAAGACGTTCTTTATCATTACGACTGGACCCGAGAAGGCCAATCTATGGATAAAGAAGTATACGCTCGCAATCACGACCATTTAGCAAGAATTATACTACGCTTTTTTAATGAACTCAAGTTGTCCAACTATTTATGTGAACTAATATTTAAAGACACATTAGTTAAATATTACTATCGCATGCTATTTTGCTGCAACGATGATAGCGAACTAAAAAAAATTGACCAATTCGTGTTTCAAAATAAAAGGCTGAATGATTATATAAATAAAAGACTTTTTGGAACACCATCTCTATGGAGAATCTTCGGAATACATTTTTTCTTTTACGAGAAAATAAAGAAAATCTTAAACATAGAGCGATGAAATTTTGTTGTACGCGTTCATCGCTGCCATAACTAATACATATTTTCTTTTTTTTAATAACAATAATAAAAATCTTTCCGGAGCGCTAAAATACCTTGAATTTGAATTTCGCAGGACATTCAAAAAGAATACATTGCTAACCAATTGGCAAAACATCTCTTTTTTATGATGATTAAGCGAGTGATTGTCCTTATGAAACAAATCTTCTTTCAAAACCCCAAATAAATAATGCACAAACAAACAGTTTGCCGCATCAACAAAACATTGATTCTTCTTTGTATTCTTCAGCCACTCTTGAATTTTCTCAATAACAAAAACAAAATATTTATCGCTATTTGGCCGATAGCGGTTTTGCGCAGAATCACTCCGTTGTTCGTAATGATAAAAGCGCTGTTTTGTATACCCGATTCTATGGAAAAAATCTAAAGACAACGTATTGAACAAAACGTCTTCGCTGATAATCGTTTCTGTTGCAAAGCGAAGATTATTGTTTAGCAGTATTCCGCGTTTGTAAAATTTTCCGCAGACACTTCCTGCAAAGCGGGTGTTCATTTTATAATCAAAAATCGGAGCCTGTGGAGCAAAGACTTTTACTTGAAGTTCTTCCTTTTGATTCTGAGATAGCAATTCTATGTCTTTATCAAATAAATAGGAAAAGGTTGTTTTGCTATTTCTATGATATTGCGCCGAAAAACAAAAAAGGTCATAATCATGCTTAGCGTTTAAGTCGGCAAACAATTCACAGACGTTCAAATCAACCCAATCATCAGCATCAACAAATGTTATAAAATCGCCATGCGCAAGTTCTATCCCTCTATTACGTGCACTAGAAACACCTTTTTCCAACAAATCATCGACAATAATTCGATCATCTTTCGAAGCCAACTCCAAACACAAATCTAAACTACCGTCAGTCGAACAATTATTAACTAAAACAATCTCAATATCATTATAACTTTGCGCTCTCAAAGAATCTACACACTTGTTAAGCGTAGCAAAAGCGTTATACACAGGAATAACAACTGATACCAAAGGAGTCTTTTCTACAGCCACAAACTAATCCTTCGCATTCACGATTCAACTCATAATATATTTATATGCATTTTAATTGTCAATACACCTCAAATTTCAATAATACGCAAAGTATTTTTTCTAAAAAGCACCAATAATACGCAAAGTAATACTTTTTCACACTTAATTCAGTCTCTATAACAAGTTTTTTCGCATCAAAAAGCGCATATATTTTATATTAACGGTATGCCTTTTAAACGTGCTCTCACAATCTCTTTAGTTATTAATCTTTTCTTTTTAGCACTCTGCCTGACTTTTGGCGATCTTAAATTTGGCGCTATCGACGATTACTTTATGGCAGCCCGACTCACAGGCGCTCTTGGCACAGATTATAACCCGCACTTGATTTTCGTCAACGCCATTTACGGATACGCTCTTTTACCTCTTTACCACCTATTTCCCACAATCGGCTGGTATTACATTGGTGAAATGTTCTCTGTATTTCTCTCGTTTACAGTCATTGGATACGTATTGTTACAGCGATGTGGAGAACGTTGGGGCGCAATTTTAGCGGCTCTATTTACAGCACTTTTCGCAAGCGACTTTTATTTGGTGGTTCAATTTACTCAATGTGCCTCTATTTTGAGTGCTGCTGGAATGTTGCTATTTGCATACGGCATTATTTCAAAAAAGAAAGTACTAGATAGCCACACCCCCAACGAGGCTCGCATCGACATTTGGAGCAACCTTCGAACTACAGCTCCGTTTATTTTGGGCACAATACTCATGCTCTGGGGATCCATAATGCGATGGCAAGCATTCTTGATGGGCATGCCATTCTTTTGTCTTGGACTACTTTTTATTCTTCGCGAATGTTGGTCAGCCAAGTGGTACGTCATCGCAAACCTCACTATCCTTTTTACAGGCGCATTCGGCATGCATGCATTCGACCAAAAGATTTATCAGCGCCCCACATACGAAGCCTTCATTAAATTCCAAGGGCCACGCGTCACCTTGGGCGACAATAGTAATTACAATCAAAACGCCGTTTACGAAGATGCCGAAGAATTAGGACTCTCAGGAAAAGATTATCACATGCTCACAGAATGGGTGCTATACGATACAGATGTATTTTCAGTAGACAGTATCAAACGATACACAGACATAATTCCACCATATCGAGATTCAATTCCAACCGAAAGAATCCCACAACTCATCCTAAACGCACTATCTAATTCTTTGCATGCGCCCCTATTTTGGACGTGGTTTATCCTCTGCATAGTAATCTACACAACCAATCCTAAAAAATTTTTATACCTATGGGCATCACTGGCACTAGTGCTAACACTGATGGCATACCTACTCGCAATGGGCCGTCTCGTGTACCGAGTTGAAAGCGGATTTTGGCTTTACGCATCAGTCTTGGCTATTCCGTTAATTGACCAAATTACGACAACAATTTCAAAAAAAATATTTTTTGCAGCACTCGGTATCATTGCAATCGCAAACACATACACCTACGCAACATCCGGTGAAATAGTTCGCGACCCCGGCCATGGCAGCAAGCGTACTATAGCCGTCAAGGATTCCACAGACTACACACAAGTTTTCAATTACATAGACAGCCAACCCGACAAAATGTTCCTGCTTTCCATGAACGCATTCATGCGTTTCAGTCACCATCGCAACCCGCCTTACTTGGCCTCGCCAACAGGTTCATTCAGGCGCACAGTATCATTCGGCTATTGGACCCCCTACCTCCCCGAAGTTGACGAAGCCCTTAAAGAATTCGGGATAACAAATCCAATAAAAGATGTCATTAAAGACAATGTCATTGTTCTAAACGAGCCCGGTCTTATCGATTTTTTGCAACGACATTATTACGATAGCGTAGCCGTTGACACACTCAAGTCTATTGGAGAAATGAAATTCTTCAAGTACAGATTAGCCAATAAAATCAAGGAGGCTGAATAATGCAAAGCCTTCTGTATCCACTAATTGCAAGTGCACTTATCACTATTGTTCCTTTCTTAATGACCTTCGAGAAAGGGCAAAACATCGTGCGCGGCTTATTCGGCTATGAGTATTTTGCACTACTGTTGTTCATAGTATTTATAAAAAATAAACTCAAGAAAAATTCACACGCCTTCGCTGGCATGGTAACAGCATTTACGCTGCTCATAGCAGCGCTTTTCGCAATCGCCTGGCTCGATTTACAGAATCTACTTTCTATAAAAAATTGGGGCACAAGCTGGTACGGAACAATCCCATTCGCCACTTGCGGACTCGCCATCGCAATGGTTTGGAAAATCAGGCCATTCAAATTCAACGCAATATGTTTCATTCTCTTCGTTGCACTAATTCTGCATTTAGAAGCGAACAACCAATATGCAGCGCAACCGCTCGCACAATTTCCTACCATAGACTACCTAGAAAGAACCGCACCCAGACCAGTCCAACGCAGCGAAATCACTAACGAATTTCGCAACAAATTTGCAGTCACAGATTCAGTTTTCATCACAAGAAATTACGTTGATACAACCCGCAACAACGTCATCATCCTTGTAGAAAGCTGGGGCGTACCGCTAGACATTCAGCGATTTGAAGAGCAATTAAAAGTATTCAACACACCAACTGTTGTCGGCATTCACAACCGCATGTACAGCCGAACAAGAACAGCCGAACGCGAAGATTTGATACAAACTTTCAAACGCGACACTACAGGCCATCGAGACACCACCTTTTTGCCCCAAACATTCGCAAACATCGGCTATAAGACAACATTCTTATTTGGCGGCGACAGCTTGGAACAATGGCGGTACAAATACATCGCAAATATGGGATTTAACAATTCGTTTTATGGCAAAAAATCAAGCATCGGCCATATTTTAAACGATGCACAAATGATTGCTGGAATAGACAGCACCCTCACCGACTCTACTCAAAAACATTTTATCGCATGGACAACCCGAGACACAAAATTTCCATTGCCAGGATTCACAAGCATTTACAATAGCCCAGCAACCACAATCGATTCCGCTTACACAGAACGACTAGCCAGCACCCTCAAAAGAATTGCTAATTTGGCTAAAAAGCACCCAGAAACAAGATTCATCGTTCAAGGCGACCACAATCCCATTCTCTCCCCCATCAAATTCCAAGAACTTTTCTACAAACGATGGGTTCCGTTCGTGATATTGAACTAATTTTTTTTCGCTTCTAAAAATGACCGCAACCTACGTGAAGTTGCAG
>OCVV012878876.1_pt1 | contig 10156 bp, 8 predicted proteins | sample 1539721 | NCBI WGS metagenome assembly OCVV01 (sample SAMN02144230, study PRJEB22623) | gut metagenome | biome: sheep rumen | host: Ovis aries | place: New Zealand
CAACCAGTACTATGCGGAGCAAAGCAAGTATCCGTCTGTCAGAGATATTACGGCAGGAACGGGTATTTCTGTTTCTACCGTTCACCGCTGCCTCACCGATATGAAAGAAAGCGGCGAAATCGAATACAACGGTCGTAGAAGTATCAGCACCGCGCAGACAGAGATGGAAAGCCCCTCGAAGTACATGAAAGTTCTCGGATACGTCGCCTGCGGTGAAGGTCAGGAAGAGGAAGAAACCGTGATCGAGTATATCCGAATGCCTGAGAGCATCGTCGGCAAAGGCAACTTCTTTGCGCTGATCGCAAAGGGTGAATCCATGATCGATGCGGGTATCCACCCCGGAGATTACGTCATCGTCAGACAGCAAAAGGGCGCGAATGACGGCGATTATGTCGTCGCTTTATATGAGGGCAAGAACAATCTGAAACAGTTGATCAAAGAGGACGGAAGGTATATCCTCCGCTCCTGCAACGAGGATAAAGAAACCTATCCGGATATCTATCCCGAGGATCTGCAGATCCAGGGCGTCGCGGTATGCGTGACACATAAGCTGAATCATAATTGAATACGAGATAGCGAATAAATGAAGGTTAATTGAGAGATGAAAGTATCCTGTAGCGAAGGTATTCTCTTGCAGTTTATCTTCGGTACAGGATATATTTAGATAGCGGAGTCCGTACATATATTCTATATTTTGAGAGGGAGGTCATAATGAATTGGGACGCATTTAAGAATCACGACGGAACGTATTATGTACACAGGGAGTATAACAAGCCGATGCCGGACGCGGAACTCGGACAGGAAGCTACGCAAAATCGAAAAAAGTTCAAGAAGCTGAGGACGGTCAGCGGGGATGAGTTGATGAAGAAAACCGTCAAGCCCGCCCGCTTTGTTGTCAACGGATTGCTCCCCCGAGGGCTGAATATCATCGCGGGCAAGCGCAAGGAGGGCAAGTCGTGGCTCATGCTTGATCTCTGTTTTTCTGTCGCCGAAGGCGAGAAGTTCCTCGACCATGACACCGAGCAAGGCACGGTTCTGTACCTCGATTTAGAAGATCCCGAATCGAGATTAATCCAGCGCGCGAGAGGGATACGCGACGTCATTCCTTCCAAGTTCCATGAAGCAACTAAGGCAGGCAGACTCGGCGGAGGGCTCACTGAACAGATCGAGGATTTCGTCAAGGAGCACCCCGACACCAACCTCGTCGTCATCGATACTCTGCAGAAGATCCGCAAGCCTAAGGGCGACACTTACGCAGGCGATTACGCTGTCATTTCCGCTCTGAAAAACCTCGCCGACCGACTGGATATTGCCATCGTTTGTATCCACCATACGCGCAAAATGAAAGCAAAAGATACCTTCGATTCGGTGCTTGGCTCGACAGGTTTGACAGCGGCTGCCGACGGGATTTATGTGCTCGAACGCAAGGCTGACGACAAACCTTTCGGCAGGCTTTCTTTCATCAGCCGAGACCTGCCCGACGGCGATTTGCCTGTCCGTTTCGATCACGATACCTGCCGCTGGTATCCGATCGCATCGTCAGATATGGAGCGCGAGTTACTCCTCGCGGATGAAGCTATGTCCGCCCTCGTTTCTTTCATGCAACAGGAGCTGATCTATGAGGGAACGGCGACCGAATTGTGCGAGCGTTTGGGTCTGAATATCGGCGCGAATAACCTCAGCTCCAAGCTCAGTAAATACAAAAATTCGCTTCAAAAACTCGGCGTTGATTACACCAAGGAGAAGCGAAATAATCATAAAGTTTTCATCCTGAATTACAACCGAAAAAAGCCCGAGTACGATGGTACGATGAAATCGGCATACACCCCTGAACCTATGAAAAAGCCCGGTGAGGAGCTGTTTGTCGGCATTTCTGAGAACGGTCTGCACCGTACCGCGTAAATCATCGTACCATATTCAGAGGGGCTTTTCAGCGTTTGAAACCCAACGATTTTGAGCAGGTAAAAGCGGGGGTCGCTTACGTGGCTTCCCCCGCCTGTCACATCGGACGGCAGAGCCGACCGTTTCGCTGTTTGTTGGGATTCTCCTTAGGTGGGTTGCAAAAGGGTCGTCCCATTTCAAACAATGGTGAAAAGATTACTCCGCATTGACAAAGAAAAAGACGAAATATAAAGAGCTGAATCAACAAAAAATCGGAAAGATAATTGTCAGGTTTGGATATCGACTTTGCCGGCTTTATATGGTATTGTTTTGAGCTGCATAGCTATCGATCGGAGTTGATCCGGTCGGTAGGCAACCATGAAATGAGGTGAAAAACAATGGCAAAAAGACAGAACGGAAAAGGAACCTTACGCAAGCGCGGCGACGGTCGCTGGGAAGGTCGATTCAATATCGGCGTGAACGAAAACGGTAAGCCGAAGGTCAAATACATCCTTGCCAAAACGCAGGCAGAATGTGCCCGCAAGCTGAAAGCCGCGATCGAGGAATATGAACATGATAAGGAGATCGCCGAGCGTTGTACCTTCCTCACAAATCCGAACCCCACACTCAGCGAGTGGTCAGCTATCTGGCTCAGCTCCTACTGTAAGGGGATCATCCGTGAATCCACCTATGAAAACTACGCCTACTTCTTCGAAAGATATATCAATCCCAGAATCGGAGAAATGGAGATCCGCAATATCTCCACTATCATCTGCCAGCAACTGCTGATGGAGCTGTACACACACGGAAGATTGATTGACACCTCTCAAGGAAAAGCCGGAACAGGCTACAGCCTGAAAACAGTCAAGAATGTCAAGATCGCGCTGCAGTCCTGTCTGCAAAAGGCAGAGGACGAGGAACTCATATCCAGAAATCCCGTCAAAGGAGTAAAGCTCCCTAAGCTCCAGAAGAAGGAAATGAAAACCTTGAAGGTGAGTGAGCTGAGCGCTTTCCTCAACGAAACGATCCGCTCCGACTGCTACGAATTCTACTTTCTTGAGATCACGACAGGGCTGAGACTGGGAGAGATCCTCGCGCTCGAGTGGGAGGATCTGGATGAGGAAAACAAGACGATCCAAGTGAACAAGCAAGTCAGACGCTCCAAGAACGGTATGGAAGTATCCACGCCGAAAACCCAAGCTTCTATTCGCACCATCAGCATCAGTACCGAGTGCCTGGCCTTGCTCAAAGGATTGAAAGCAAAACAGCCTGTCGGAACAAAGCTGATGTTCCCGTCTCCTGTAACAGGAACCTATTACGATCCGAAATCAATCACATACAGATTGCACAGGATACAGCGCCGTGCAGGAGTACCGCAGATACGCTTCCATGATCTCAGACACAGCTTCGCGACCCTGTCCATCGAGCAAGGCATGGACATCAAAACGATATCGCATTTGCTCGGACATACCGATGCAGGCTTCACGATGAACACCTATATGCACGTGACCGACTCGATGCAACAGAACGTCGCAGACACGATGGGCGAACTGCTGAAAAGCAAAAAGGACGAGAATGAAGAGAAGATCATCAAGTTCCCGGCATAGCAAGTCAATATAAAGAAAAATCGGCAGGAGCGATCCTGCCGATAACTTTTTCGAATACTAAAGTCGCGTTTTGCGTTGTGGTCAAATTGTGGTCAAAAGCGGTTTTGACCACAATTTCTAATGCTGTTTTCCAAAGCCGTTTTCAGGCTGAATGAAGAGCGTAAAAAATTACAATGCCTCAAAACCCCACTGTTTAAGCCGTTTTTAAGCAAAAGATAACAGCTCCCGATACCGAAATATCGAGAGCTGTTATGGCGCGTTGGAAGTGCGTTCGATATATCGCTAAACAAATACCTCGTCTTAGGAGCGCCCAGCTATGTCATTTGTTTCTGCTACGCTCTCGCTAAAAACGCCATTCTATGGCGTTTTTGTCTACGATGTGCGCTGACGCTTACATCTTGACACGCTCGCCTTCGAGTCCCTTCCATCGCGCTTTGCTGGTAAAATATAAATGCTCATACACCAAACGGTGTATGAGCATTTATGGCGCGCTGGAAGGGACTCGAACCCCCGACCTTTTGGTTCGTAGCCAAACACTCTATCCAGCTGAGCTACCAGCGCGTATCTGCTCAGTAGTCGTCAAAGCGACCACCCAAGCTATTCAATTCGGCTTACTGCCGTAATTGATAGTTTATCACACTTCTTCAAAAAATGCAAGTAAAAGTTTACAGAAATCTGCAAAAGATTTTTTGGCAAGGTGAACAATTTCGGGCACAATTGACCGAAAAGCCCGAATATGGTAGAATAGGGGCGACGAAAAGTGAGGGTTATGTATGAATCAATTGTTTGAGAAAAAACCGATTGTGATCCTCGGGCCGATGGAGAGCGAGTCGGCATGGCTGATCGATCGGCTCGAGCAGCGAGCGGAGAAATCGATCGGCGCGTATATCTTTCATGAGGGGTTGATCGACGGCTATCCTGTCGTGATCTGCCGCTGTTATATCGGCGTGGTCAATTCCGCCGCCGCGGCAACGCTCGCGATCGCGCAGTATGATCCGCTGTGCGTGATCATCCAGGGCACCTCGGGCGCGCATGATCCCGATCTGCACCAGGGGGATATCATCCTCGGCGAGAATCTGGTGGAATTAAGCAGCTTCTATACACTGCACCGCGATAAAGGGCAAGGCTCGTCGATCTTCGACTGGACACAGCCCGGTGCGGAGATCAAAGGAAACAACGGGATTGATCGCATTACAATATTGCACAGCGACAGTCGTATTCTCAACATTGCTGATTCCATTCCGTATGCCGACGGCATCGTCAGACGCGGTACCATCGGCGCGGCGGATATCTGGAACCGCGAGCTGGATATGATCGCCCATCTGCGCCGCACCCTCGGCACAGATTGTGAGGAGATGGAGGGCTTCGGCGTCGCACAGGTATGCGCTCAGCTGAATGTACCGTGTGCGGATATCCGCGTCATCAGTAACAGCGAATGGCACCCGCAGGAAGAATTCAACGAAAAATACGGCGAACAATGCCAAATGTTTGTACTGCAAGTCATCCGCCGCCTTATTGCGGAACAAACGCTCATGTGATAGAATAATACTGTTTTGATAATGATAGAGGAGCTGTAGGGTACGGCGGTTTCCGACGTACCGACGTAGAAACACTGGTAGATTCGGAGGCTATTATGGAAAACTACAGAATCGAACGCGATTCGATGGGCGAGATGCAGGTGCCCGCGGAGCGCTATTGGGGCGCCCAGACACAGCGCAGTTTTGAGAACTTCCCGATCGGATGGGAGAAAATGCCCAAGGCGATCATCCGCGCCTTTGCACAGCTGAAAAAGGCGGCGGCACAGGCGAATCGTGAGCTCAAGTCCGAGAAGATGACCGAGGAAAAATGCGCCGCGATCTGCGCCGCATGCGACGAGATCCTCGACGGCAAGCTGCCCGATGAGTTTCCGCTTGCCGTTTGGCAGACAGGCTCCGGCACGCAGAGTAATATGAACGTCAACGAAGTCATCGCCAACCGCGGTAACGCGATCGCGGGAAAAAAGCTCCTTCACCCCAACGATGATGTGAATATGTCGCAGAGCTCGAACGACACTTTTCCCACCGCCATGCACATCGCGGCGGCGACCGCGCTCCATGACGAGCTGATCCCTGCGGCAGACATCCTGATCGCCACATTGAAGCGTTTGGAACAAGAGAATGAGGGCATCGTGAAAAGCGGCAGAACCCACTTGCAGGACGCGGTACCGATCTCTTTCTCACAGGAGATCAGCGGATGGCGCGGGATGCTCGAAGCGGATGAAAGACAGCTCGAAAAGTCTCTTGACGGACTTTATCAGCTCGCGATCGGCGGCACAGCGGTCGGCACGGGACTGAACGCGCCTAAGGGCTTCGGCGAAAAGGTCGCCGAAAAGCTCAGTAAGGCGAAAGGGCTTCCCTTCGTCAGCAATCCGAACAAATTCCACGCGCTGACCTCTCTTGACCGCATGGTGTTCGCTCACGGCGCGCTGAAAGCGCTGGCAGCGGATATGATGAAGATCGCCAACGACATCCGATGGCTCAGCTCGGGTCCCCGCTGCGGTCTGGGCGAGATCTTCATCCCCGAAAACGAGCCCGGCTCGTCCATCATGCCCGGCAAGGTCAACCCGACCCAGTGCGAGGCAATCACGATGATCGCCGTACAGGTGATGGGCAATGACGCGGCCATCGGCATGGCGGCGTCGCAGGGCAACTTCCAGCTCAATGTCTTTTTGCCGGTAACGGCGTACAACTTCCTGCAATCCGCGCGATTGTTGACGGACGGCATCCTGTCGTTTGAACAGCGCTGTGTCAGCGGGATCACGGCGAACAGGGAGAAGATGAACGAGAACCTGCACCGCTCCCTGATGCTGGTCACCTCGCTCAATCCGTATATCGGCTATGATAACGCCGCCAAGGTGGCGAAAAAAGCGCATAAAGAGAACCTCTCCCTCAAAGAAGCCTGTCTCGCGCTCGGCTTCATGAGCGAGGAGGAATTTGATAAGGTATTCCACCCCGAAGAATTGGTATGAGCAGCAAAGCTGCAGTGATGTACCGCTTCGCGATGTGAAGTTGCTGACGCAGTTAAGTACGCCCTTGGCGTGTGATGGTTGCCTTACGGCAAGTAATCGGCGGGCTTTTCCCGCATTTGAATATTTTTAATCGATGGTGATCAAATGAATATCAGAGAAGAATCGTTACAAAAGCATTATGAATGGCAGGGCAAGATCGAGGTGATCTCCCGCGCGCCGATCGAAACGCGCCGGGATCTGTCCCTTGCTTACACCCCCGGCGTAGCGGAGCCCTGCATGGTCATCCATGAGGACATTGACAAGAGCTATGAGCTGACCCGCCGTCACAATCTGGTAGCGGTTGTGACCGACGGCACCGCGGTGCTGGGACTGGGCGATATCGGCCCCGAGGCGGGCATGCCCGTCATGGAGGGCAAATGCGCGCTGTTCAAGGAGTTCGCCGACGTGGACGCGTTCCCGCTGTGCATCCGCTCAAAGGACGTGGACGAGATCGTCCGCACCATCTATCTGCTGTCGGGCTCCTTCGGCGGTATCAATTTAGAGGATATCAGCGCCCCGCGCTGCTTTGAGATCGAGCGCAAGTTAAAGGAAATCTGCGATATCCCCGTGTTCCATGATGACCAGCACGGCACGGCGATCGTCGTCGCCGCCGCGCTGCTGAACGCTCTCAAGGTGGTCAAAAAGTCCATTGATACCGTCAAGGTCGTGATCAACGGCGCCGGCTCGGCGGGTATCGCGATCGGCAGGCATCTTTTGCATATGGGCGTCAAGCACCTGACGATGGTTGACCGCTTTGGCATCCTCCGAGAGGGTGACGAGGGGCTGAATGAGGCGCATGCCGCGATCGCCAAGCTCACCAACCGCGAGAAGCGAAGCGGCACCCTCGCCGACGCGATGCAGGGCGCGGATGTGTTCATTGGCGTTTCCGCCCCGAATATCGTCAGCGAGGACATGATCCGCAGTATGGCGGACAGGCCGATCGTCTTTCCGATGGCGAACCCGACCCCCGAGATCATGCCCGACCTCGCCAAAGCCGCGGGTGCGGCGGTTGTCGGCACGGGGCGTTCGGATTTCCCGAACCAGATCAACAACGTCCTCGCCTTCCCGGGCATTTTCCGCGGCGCGCTGGATTGCCGCGCGACCTGCATCAACGAGGAGATGAAGGTCGCCACCTCCTATGCGCTCGCGTCGATGATCCCCGAGAGCGAGCTGAATGCTGAGAACATTATTGTTTCCGCGCTCGACAAAAGCGTGGGCAGGGTGGTTGCCGACGCGGTCATCAAGGCGGCGAAGGAAACCGGCGTCGCGAGAATATAAGCATAAAAAGACCGCTCAGTTGTTTGCTGAGCGGTTTTTTGTAGGGTGCGGCGGTCTCCGACGTACCGTCAGTAATCGGAATCTTTCTGTTCAATAATATCCGCACATGCCACGGGCACGATTTTTTGCAGGTCAGAGAGCGACATCTCGATCTGGCATCCGATCTTGCCGCCGCTGAAGAAAATGGTCGGGTAATCCTGCGCGGTATGGTGGATCGTGGTGCGGAATTGCTTTTTCATCCCGATGGGGGAGCATCCGCCATGAATGTAGCCCGTCAGGGGCAGCAGCTCCTTGCTCTTGATCATCGCGATGCTTTTCTCGCCGACTGCCTTTGCCGCTTTTTTCAGGTGCAGCTCGCCGTTGACCGGCACCATAAAGACATAGTAGCTCTTGCTCGCGCCCTGCGTCACCAGCGTCTTGAACATTTGCCCGGGCTCCTGCCCCAGCGCATTGACGACCTCCATGCCGCTGATCGCGCCCGAATGGCTGTAATCATGGCTTTCATACGGCAGCTTGTGCTGTTCGATAATCCGCATCACATTTGTTTTTTCTGCTTTTTGTTTCTTCATACTATCACCGAACCTCATTGTAACCCAAATTGCATGAAATGGCAAGTGTGATAGCCTTCCTCTCCCAAGGGAGGCGGCATCGAGCATAGCGAAGTTGACGGAGGGTTGACATTTGTTTTATTCGTTCTGTAGGTTGACGGGCTTTGCTCTTCATGATACAATCGGGGCAGGTGAGACATATGAAGCTATCTTATATCGATAATGCCAATGATTTTGACTTTGGCAAGACCGCTGAAAACTACGCCCGCTTCCGCGATATCTATCCCGAGAGCATGTATGAGAAGCTCATTGAGATGGGGATCGGCAGAAACGGGCAGCATATCCTCGATCTCGGCAGCGGCACCGCGATCCTGCCGATGAACCTTTACCATACGGGCGCGCATTTTACCGCGACAGATATCGCCGAGAATCAGATCGCCGTCGGCAAAGCCCTTGCCCGCCAAAAGGGCATGGAGCGGATCGCGTTCAAGGTCTGTCCCGCCGAAGATACGGGCTTTCCTGATAACTCCTTTGACGCGGTGACAGCGGTGCAGTGCTTTCCGTATTTCAACGCGGACAAGGCCGCCGCTGAGATTTTCCGCGTTTTAAAGCCGCGGGGACTGTTCTGTAAGATATTGATGGATTGGCTGCCGAAGGAGGACGCCGTGATCGCCGAGATGATCGCCCTTGTGCAGGCGTACAATCCCGTATGGAACCCCGAGGGCTTCAATGAGTATGTATACCGATTCCCCGATTGGGCGCGGGATCGCTTTGTGAATGAAGCGGTCATCTCGTATGATGAGGCGCTTGTTTTCACCAAAGAAGCGTGGCGCGGCAGGGTGCTGACCTGCCGCGGCGTCGGCGCTTCACTCCCGCCCGAAAAGGTACGGGAATTCGAAGCGGAATACCGCCGTATCCTCGAAAAATATGACGAGCCGTTGTATTTAAAACATCGTATCCATATGGAACTCTACCGTTCGATCAAATAGCAAAAGACCGCCGCAGATTTTAACGTCTGCGGCGGTTCTTTATGCGGAAAATTATGCGGCTAAATCCTTTGACTCGTCAAGGAGGTAGTCGTCGGCGTTGTCCATCGCGTCAAGCAAGTCGTCCTCAAAGTCGAGCTTGCTGATGGTGAGGAACATTGCGGAATCTTTGCAATCAGCCTTTCCATAGCTTGCGGAATCCTCTGCCAGTCGGCAGTAAAAACGTGCGTCATCAAACATAAAATCACCTCATACAATCACTTTTTGTTCCTGTGATTCTATTGTATAACAACACGTTGCCCATAAACGGGACTTTGGGCACGCGTGCCCTTTTTTATTCTTTTTCTCTTACGTTTCTTCGTGACTCAAAAGCCTCCCTTTCCTAAGGGAGGTGGCACAAAGTGCCGGAGGGTTGATTCTGAAAAGGGTATTCTCTCCTTTTCACACCGCTGCAAATCCGTTCTCCAGATCGGCGATGATATCGTCAATGTGCTCCGTGCCGATGGACAGGCGGATGGTGTTCTGATAGATGCCCTGTTCCGCGAGCTCCTCGTCACTCAGCTGTGAGTGGGTGGTGGAAGCGGGATGGATGACCAGGCTCTTCACGTCAGCGACGTTCGCGAGCAGGGAGAAGATTTGGAGGTTGTCGATAAATTTCCACGCTTCCTCCTTGCCGCCCTTGATCTCAAAGGTGAAGATCGACGCGCCGCCGTTCGGGAAATACTTCTGATACAGCGCGTGATCGGGATGCTCGGGGAGCGAGGGATGGTTGACCTTCTCGACCTGCGGATGATGGTTGAGATATTCGAC
>OCVV011330986.1_pt1 | contig 10153 bp, 4 predicted proteins | sample 1539721 | NCBI WGS metagenome assembly OCVV01 (sample SAMN02144230, study PRJEB22623) | gut metagenome | biome: sheep rumen | host: Ovis aries | place: New Zealand
ATATTACGGTAAGTGCTGCCCAAAGGACAACCCATACTTGAAATTCAACTCTGACAATTATACTGACGGCATCATTGCCATTATCCCCGACGGAACGCTCCAGAGCAAACCCATCCAGCTCCAATCTGTTATCAATGCTGGTCACGGCATTTTCCTCCAGACACGCAACCTGGTGGTGGTGGGGCGCAACAGCCACGCAGTCATTGTCCACTGCGACGACTCCTACGACCACGCTCCGGCTTTCGCCAACAATGTTACCGAAATCCACCTCTTGGAGGGTGCCCAGGTGGAATACTATAAGATGCAAAACCTCAACAATCAGACCGGGTTACTCAACCACACCTATGTCTCCATGCAGCAGGGAGCCTCTTTCCGCTCCGTGGCACTCACCCTCAACGGGGGACATATCCGTAACCATACCGAAATTCGAATGTTGGGCGAGCACTGCCAAGTAGAGGCACACGGCCTTTATCTCAACGACCAAGAGCAACAGGTGGACAACTACATATTTGTCCAACATGCATTTCCTAACTGTCACAGTCGCGAACTCTTCAAAGGTATTCTCGACGACAGTGCCCGCGGGACTTTTAACGGCCATGTTCTGGTGGAAGAAGGAGCCGTAAAAACCGAAGCCTACCAATCTAACAAGAACATACTACTTACCGACAAGGCCCACATCACCACCCAACCTTTTTTGGAGATATACAACGATGATGTCAAATGCTCGCATGGCAGCACCGTAGGACAGCTGGATGAGCAGGCTCTCTTCTATATTCGCTCTCGTGGTATCAGTGAGCGCACTGCCATCACCATGCTCTCCTACGCTTTTTGCGACGAAGTATTGCAACAGATCCTCCTCGAACCCGTCCGCAACAGCCTTATCGACCTTGTAAAGAAGCGCCTCCACGGCGAGCTCACGCCCTGTTCCGAATGTTCACTCAACTGTAGTTCTCCCTGCAACGGTCCTGAAGTCAATTTCTACATAGACCCAGCTAAACTATAGCCAGCCTAGACACCATGAAGGACATCTGGAGAGTTTTCCGCTACCTCAAATATTACCCCGGCAATATCGTTGCCAATTTGGCTTTCAACACGCTGGCGGTACTCTTCAATATGTTCACCTTCATTATGATTGTGCCTTTCATCGAACTTCTTTTCGGCACTTCTCAGCCGGTAGAAGCACTACCGCCTTTTGCCCTCAACCAAGAATACTTTTCCCTATGGCTCACCTATAACCTGGCACACTACAAGGGACTTTATGGACTTTGGTCCTGCTTAGTGGCCATCTCAACGGGCTACTTAGCATTTTCTTTCCTGTCCAACCTCTGCCGCTATATGGCCCAATTTTTCATCAGTCCTATGCGCAACGGCATCACCATGCGGCTGCGCAACGACATCTACCACCATATCACTATCCTCCCCGTCTCCTACTTCACTTCCCAGCGCAAAGGCGACCTCATCAGCCGCATGTCCAACGACATCGCCGACATCGAATGGGGTGTTCTCACCTCCGTCATTTCGCTGGGCAAGGACCCCATCAACATCCTTCTCTTTGCCGCCGCACTCATCTTCATCAGCCCGCGGCTCTTCCTCTATTTCCTCCTCATCATGCCCTTGGCGGTATGGCTCATCGGCCTTATAGGGAATAGCCTCAGACGCAATTCTGCCAAAGGGCAGAACAAACTGGGACAGCTCTTCGCACAACTGGAAGAATCCATTGCTGGCATCCGCACCATCATCTCCTTCGGGCAGGAACAACGCCGTTCCACACTTTTTGCCAAAACCAACGACGACTATGCCCGAACGATGATCCGCGTGGCCCAACGGCGCGAACTCAGCAGTCCCCTGTCCGAAATACTGCTCACACTCGGGCTGGTTTTCATCCTTATCCTCGGAGGCATGGCCGTGCTTAAGGGCCAGCTCCTCTCTTCGGTCTTCATCCTTTTCATCATCCTTTTTGCCCGTCTGATTCCTCCGGTGCAGTCCATGGTGCGCGTATACAACAATCTACAAAAAGCCAACGCCGCCGCCGGACGTGTCTTTGAAGTGATGGATGCCGACGAAACCATCTATGAGAAAAAAAACGCTCTGGTACTTACCGGCTTCCAAAAGGAAATTGCTTATCAAAAAGTCTCTTTTGCCTACCAACATGAAGGGCAACCCCATCCCACCTATGTTCTACGCGACATAGACCTCGTCATTCCCAAAGGCAAGACCATAGCCATCGTAGGCCCTTCCGGGGCCGGCAAAACCACCTTGGTGGACCTCTTGCCCCGTTTCTACGACTGCACTGCAGGCCAAATCCTCATCGACGGCATCCCCCTCCCCGACCTCAACATCAATAGCCTCAGAGCACAGATTGGGTTGGTCTCACAAAACTGCATTCTCTTCAACGACACCGTGGCCAACAATATCGCCTTCGGCCGCACCGACTTCACCATCGAACAAGTACGTCAGGCCGCCCGTGTGGCTCATGCCGACGAGTTCATCCAGCAGATGCCGGAAGGCTATAGCACCAATATAGGTGACCGAGGTCTCACCCTGAGCGGGGGGCAACGCCAACGGCTCAGCATCGCCCGCGCCGTGCTGAAAGATCCGCCCATCCTTATCCTTGACGAAGCCACCAGCGCGCTCGATACAGAGAGTGAGCAAGCCGTGCAACAAGCTTTGGAATACCTGATGCAGGGACGCACCAGCATTGTCATAGCCCACCGCCTATCCACCATCTGCCACGCCGACGAAATAATCGTCATGGACAGCGGTCATATCGCCGAAAGAGGCACACACCAACACCTTCTCTCGCTCAACGGCCTCTACAAGAAACTTATCGACATGCAATCCTTCGCTGAGTGAGATAAGACAGCCGATTCTTTCACACAGACATCCCCTCACAATTCACGATTTGGAATGCGCCAATAGTCATCCGACATATTGAAGCATCCGCCAAGCCGGAAACATCCGTCAGGTCTAAGCCTCTTATCCCTTTCACCATCTATTCAATATAAATACAATTACTTATTAGGTAACAAAGATACTCCAACGATATAAAAAGGTCGATTCCACATATCATATAGCTCGAAGGAACGCACCCTTCAGGATTTGGTAAAAGGGAGACTGTTTACATTATAATTGTGCTCGGCTTAGAATGCCTCACTGCCACTTTTTCGCTACATGTAATAGAGTAATTGGATTTACTAGCTCACAATGAATACGTATACTGCTATTGCAACGACAGGTGCATGATAGCAGCAACCCCAAATAAGACTATGCCTAAGCAAAGACCACACGCATAGTCTATAGCTAGTCCTAAAAAAAGAGTGCTCCCGGAAATCCCGGAAGCACACTCTTTTTATAAATTCTGAATCTTAAGAACTACGATTTCTGTGGGTCTACATGTTTCCTCGCCTCATTGTAAAAAAGAACATGAGTTCTGAAATAGCCATTGGGACGTAGGACTTAGCAGTGTTCAGAAATCAGCATTGAAAAGTTATTCACCTTTCTGCTCTTTCTCAAGTTCTTCTTTCAGGTTAGCCAGAACGGAGAGGTCACCGAGGGTGGTCTTCTCAAGAGTCTCGTTGATTTTCTTAACGGTCTTCTTGGTAGCGCGGTCCTTCTTGGCCTCGTCGTTCTCACCCTTAGCGTGATCGCCTTCGGCTGCATCCTGGAAAGTGCGTGTATGAGAGAGGACGATCTTCTTATTCTCTTTGGAGAACTCAATAACCTTGAATTGGAGAGTCTCACCCTGACGGGCTTTCTTCTTGTCTTCCTTCTCAAGGTGACGCATGGGGGCAAAGCCTTCAACGCCATAGGGCAGAGTTACCGTAGCACCTTTGTCATTCAGATTGCTGATGGTACCCTCGTGAACACTGCCAACGGTGAACAGCGATTCGTACACATCCCAAGGATTTTCCTCGAGTTGTTTGTGTCCGAGGCTCAAACGACGGTTGTCGGCATCGACTTCGAGAACGACGACTTCAATCTTGTCGCCAATCTTGGTGAACTCTGCGGGGTGTTTAATTTTCTTGCTCCAGCTCAGGTCGCTGATGTGGATAAGACCGTCAACACCTTCCTCGAGTTCGACGAAGATACCAAAGTTGGTGAAGTTACGAACGGTAGCAGTATGCTTGCTTCCGACAGGATATTTCTCGCTAATGGTCAGCCAGGGGTCAGGCATCAGCTGTTTCAGGCCCAGGCTCATCTTGCGCTGTTCACGGTCGAGCGTGAGGATAACGGCCTCAACTTCTTGTCCAACTTTCAGGAAATCCTGAGCGCTGCGCAGGTGCTGGCTCCAGCTCATCTCGCTGACGTGAATCAGACCTTCGACACCGGGAACCACTTCCACAAATGCGCCGTAGTCGGCAATCACAACAACTTTACCCTTCACATGGTCGCCCTCTTTCAGGTTGGGATCAAGAGCATCCCAGGGGTGAGGAGTGAGCTGTTTCAGACCCAGAGCAATGCGGTGCTTAGCCTCATCGAAGTCGAGAATAACGACATTGATTTTCTGGTCAAGCTCAACAATGTCCTTGGGATCGGAAACGCGGCCCCAGCTGAGGTCGGTGATATGCACCAAACCATCGACACCACCCAGGTCAACAAAGACACCATAGGGAGTGATGTTCTTGACAGTGCCTTCAAGCACTTGACCCTTCTCAAGATGGCTGATAATCTCGGCTTTCTGAGCCTCAATCTCATCTTCAATAAGAGCTTTATGTGAAACAACCACATTCTTGTATTCGTGATTGATTTTCACAACCTTGAATTCCATATTCTTACCAACGAAGACATCATAGTCGCGGATAGGTTTCACATCAATCTGTGAACCGGGGAGGAAGGCTTCGATGTTGTCGAACACAGTAACAATAAGGCCACCTTTGGTACGGCTCTTGACAAAACCAGTGATGATTTCCTGATTCTCGAAAGCCTCGTTGACGCGATCCCACGATTTGAGGATGCGGGCCTTTTTGTGAGAAAGGAGCAACTGACCGTTGGAGTCTTCTTGACTCTCAACGAATACCTCAATTTTGTCACCAGCCTTAAGGTCGGGGTTGTAACGCAACTCGGAAGTGGGGATAACACCGTCGCTCTTGTAACCGATGTTGACAACAGCCTCGCGGTCACTGATGCTAACAATAGTACCTTCGATGACCTCCTGCTCGGTGAAAGCATTAAAGGTTTGCTCGTACTGCTCGGTCATTTTTTGAGACAGTTCGGAATTGACTTCTTCTTTTTTGTCGATAGCACTCCAGTCAAAGTCTGCTAACGGCTGCACATTTTTATAATCCATGTGTGAGATTTTGTATTAATGGACACCTGCCCGTCCGGGTGAAACATACATAACACGCTGTGCACTACCACGTTGGCAGGAACATAGCTACACATCCGCAGGTTGCAAAGATACAACTTTTTTCTATTTCACAAGAAAAAAGAATACAAAAAACTGAATTTTGGGACGTTGCGAAGGCCAGACTTCCTGAAAGAAGGACAAAGAAATTGAATGCAGAGACGAAACCGGCCCTAACATCTCTATGCGCATGAGACCCCCCTATGCGGTAGACAGGATTATGCTACTCAATTATTTCTGACACCTGGTATTATTAAAAATCTGAATTCTAAGTGGTATCGCTCCACTCAGAATTCAGATTTAGCTATTATAAAATCTCAAAGAACCTTATTCTACGGGGATGTCTTTGTTGACATTCTTACATCCCACAGTAGCATAGAAGAGTATATAAGCCAGCATGGCGACGACCAACCAGTAGCTGCCCATGTAGCCAACGCTCTTGGCAATGGCGTTTTGGATGAAAGGCATGACACCTCCACCAACCACCATGGTCATGAAGATACCTGAGGCCTGCTCGGTATATTTGCCTAAACCCTCGACGCTTAGGTTGAATATTCCGCCCCACATGAGCGAGGTGCAAAGGCCACACAACACTAGCAGCAGGGCACTAATGGGTACCTTAAACATGGCAAAGCCTTCTGCCACACTGTATCCTGGCATGGACACACGAATGGAGTCCGGCAGGATGATGGCAACAACGATAAGGATTACAGCCAGCAACGAGACAAATGTGAGTTGGGCTTGGGTGGAGACCTTTCCACTAATAGCGGTGCTCAAAGCCCTGCCAACCATCATAAGCAACCAGTAGATGGCAGCCACGGCACCACCGATGGCAGCACCGCAGGCGGGGTCGTCGGTCAAGTAGAAGTTGAGTTCGTTAGGGATGCCCACTTCGATGCCCACATAGAAAAAAATGGCGATAACGCCTAGGACCAAGTGACGGAAACTCCATGCACTGTGTTTATCTTTGCCTTCCGACTTGGATTTGCCAAGGTTGGGTTCGACAAACTTGACACAACAAATGATAACGAATGCCAATGCAAAAACTCCCATGGCAATAAAGAGCAAGGGAGCCACATCACCCATGGCCGTCTTATCAGTAACCTGGCCAATAAGGGCACCGACCAACAGGGGCGTGAGGGTACCCGTGAGGGAGTTGAATGTGCCACCGGTCTGGATAAGCTGGTTGCCACGGTTGCCGCCACCACCCAGTATGTTGAGCATGGGGTTGACCACCGTATTAAGCATGCAAACACAGAAACCGCATACAAAGGCACCCAAAAGGTAAATAACATAGTTAAGCATGACCGGCTGACCACTAACCGAGAAAGTGGCCACACCTGCTCCCACACGACTAGAAAGATACTGGATAACCATGCCAACAAAGCCTACAGCCAAGGCAATGAGTGCAGTTTTTTTATAGCCGATTTTGGAGAGCATTTTGCCAGCGGGAATTCCCATAAAAAGATAGGCAAGAAAGTTCATCATGTTGCCGAGCATGCCGGCCCACTCATAATGATTGCGCCAAATGTTGCCAAAAGGGGCTGCCATATTGGTGACAAAAGAAATCATGGCGAACATGAATATCATGGTCACAATGGCAATCACGTTACTTTTTTTCTTTTCCATAGTTTATATTTTCATTATATTACAATTCAGGATTCTTTGGTACCGCTTAATCTTGACATATGGTTTCTCTTAAAGAACCAGATCCGCCTTTTTCTTCAACCACTTTCCTATTGCCATATAAAGAAAGAGAAACGGATTGTAGGAGTCCATAAGAGAAACCATTAATCAAACATAATCAATCTCCCGTTAAAACTGTGCAGCAAGCACAACCCTACGGGGCTGCAGCCCTTCCACTTTTACCATATATACTCCAACTGCAGTCAGCCGCACGGGAGTCCCGTCGAATCTGGCAGCAGAATATACACAGCGGCCCATCACATCATAGACGCGTAGCGAACGTCCAACGGCACCATCTATAAGAAGGTTATGGCCTTCAACAGCAATACTGATACCTTCGGCTTCTAAGTCATCAACACCCACTTCACCTTCGCCAAAGACGGCGCGAATGACGGAGTCGCTGGTGACGGTTACGAGGCGTGGGTTTTCGGTATTGTGGTCGCTCCAACGAACGAAATGGTATCCCTCTTGAGGGTGTGCCTCAATGGAGACGTTTTGGCCGTACTTGTAGAGACCGCCACCGGTGACGGAACCCCAGGTAGGCCGTGTGGAAGTGACCCTGAGGGTATAATCGGTACGGTCGAGAGGCATGACAGCACGCACCATCCAGGTGCCGTAGATAGGAGTATCCATCTGGGTGATGGAGGACCAGTTGGTGCCATCCTCGGTGTACCAGCTTCCCTCATTGTTGCCACACCATGCTGTCATAGCAGCTGGAGCACTGGCATTCCGGGACTGAATGACTATCCAAAGAGGACGGGTATGATTGATGTCAATGGGTGTGTCGAAAGTCATTTCGTACCACCGTCCCATATTCCGATAATTGAGGTTGACGGTTTGCTGATGGACTTGGACAAGGGGGGTGTTAGCGGCATTTTGATAGATTGTGACAGTATATCTGCCAGTACTTGCGCAATAGAACTTAACGCCCTCTAGCTGCCGATGTCCGACTAACTGGTCGAGGCCAAAGCGGATTCCCCAAGCAAAATTACTTTCACCATTCACAGCGGTGCTGTAACTACCATTGTCGTATTGAAGGGTGTCGCTGCCAAGGTTTTCAAAACGTGCGGTTATGGATCTGTCGCGGATAAGCAACACCTGACGGGGATTATCACTGACATAGTCGCTCCAGCGCGTGAAGCGATAGCCCGGCTTTGCCATGGCCTGTATAGTGCGATACTCGCCAAAATGGATGTTACTATCAGCCCCAAAGACTTCGCCGAAAGTGGAATCATTTGATTCAAGTTCCAGTGTGCATGTATAGGTAGGAGTACCGCCTGTGTCAGCGCATGGAGAGACGATGGTGTCTGGAGTAGAAGAGAAAGCATCTCCATCCTCATGGTTCAGCCACATAATTCCCTGGCTATTATCAATAAAATAGGCACATTGGGCATCGTTTGACACTAAGGAAGATGGATGCCAATGGACGAGGACAGTGTCAGGACACACCTGTATGGTTTTGGTGGCATAGATGCCGGAGGGGACGGTGGCGGTGCCATAGACGATGCCATCAGTAGATTCAAAAGAGAGGTAGGCTCCATCCCAACTATTGCCTGAACGCGCCGTCATATTGACTGTGAGTTCGCACATATCGGAATTCTGACAATCGTGCTGGTAGACGGGAACCTGGATGCTGTTGGAACTCTGGACGAAGGTGATAGTGGCATGACGAGGGTGCCCTGATGTGGTAGCAGCTGCCGAAACCTGAATGATAGAAGTTGCCCCACTGCCTTGCCCGGTGGAGGAAGAGAGCGTAAGCCAAGGGGCATCGGTAGTGGCTGTCCAGCTGGTAGAGTCGCCATAATCACTGTGAACTTCCAGTGATACGGTTCCTCCATTGATGTCGTACAAGAGCGATGAAGGTAGGGCTGCCAACGTTGGCTTGGGTTGGATGCCGATGAGGGCTTGATTATAGTAGTTGAAGGTGTTGGAGGTGTTGGTACCAACTCCGCCACCGGCAGGATTGAGGGCTCCCATGACAAAATAGCCATCGTAGCTACCACCCCAACCCCAGTTGACGTGGAACTGGCTGTTGACATCATAGCCGTCGAAGACAAAAGCATGTCCGGCAGAGTTATCGTAGCCAGCGTAAAGGATGGGACGGCCTTCGTCCAGCTCATCTTTGAGAGTCTCCACCCATTCGGCATCGGTGTAGTTGGACTTCATAATGCCGGAGAGGGTATTCTCGTAATTGAAATAGTTGACCAAAGCGTTCTGCGAGGAGGCACCATAGCCTAGTACTTGGGCTCCGCTGCCGTCGGGGGAATAATCCATCTCGATTGCTACTCCTATATGATAACTGAGGGTGGCAACAGCAGTAACCTGTGCCGTAGTGCTTCTACTAGTAAGCCTATTGGGCATATTGTCCCAGTCGTATGTGGTGTTGCCAAAATCGGCACTTAGCATGCCGTAGTCATCTTCATTGTAGGAATGGGAGCCATTGCCAACAACAGGATGATTCCAGTACTTCATGACCTGAGCCGTAGCCGTGGCCACACAACCGACAGGGGTACCAGCAGGGCACAAGGCATTGTAATAAGGGCTCTGGTTCCACTGGGTGGTGAGCATTTGGGGCACAAAATTGTTTTTAGGCTGGGGAGGCACACCTTGGAGCAAAGCACCCCACTGGCCACTTATATAATTCTGGAGTTCGGTTTCCACTTCAACGGAGCCTGCGGCCAACGCTTCTAGCTCGTTCTCGTATTGACCCAACCAGAAACGTGTCTCGGGGCCTAAATCGCCTGCTGGAGTGTTGGTGGAATAGCCCAAAATGGGGTAGGCCGCATCGTCAGCGGAAACTATCACAAAGCCACCACCCTTGTTGATGTCGAATATATAGAACTGAGAAAAGCCCGTCTGGGGAACAATGGTCATTTCCTGGATGGGCTGGGGACTAACGGAGGTCCAGAAATTACGGGCAACCTGTGCTGCATCTTTCTGCTTAACTGGGGCCGCCATAAGCGACAAGGTGCAGACTACTAGGAGCAAGAATGCTGAAAGTTTTTTCATTGATCTTTGTAATTTAAAAAATACATAATATATAATATCTTATTTCTAGTTACTAACGAATCAGATACAAGTTAGAACTCTGATTGCTGTTTTCAATATCATAAACAAGATTCT
>OCVV011361432.1_pt1 | contig 10153 bp, 9 predicted proteins | sample 1539721 | NCBI WGS metagenome assembly OCVV01 (sample SAMN02144230, study PRJEB22623) | gut metagenome | biome: sheep rumen | host: Ovis aries | place: New Zealand
GGAAGCACGTCCTTCATTCCTGTTACGGGCTTTTTAATAAGAGCCATGAATATTTCCTCTTCTTTCTATCTGTTGATTATTATAGACTTTAATTTTCTATCAGTCGCAAATTATAACATATTCCTTTAGTCTAGTAAAGCAGGCAAGCATTTTGCGTCTCGACTTGATCTGCAAGTAAATCTGTTATATCTCTTAATCCAGTACGTTTATTGTCCTGTCTGGATCCGGGAGTAAATCTCTTCTACATCTGAAAGCAGTACACTTACTGTCTCGCCTTGATCTGTTGCTCCTGTGAGCATACCAATATAGTGACCATATGCATCAAAGGTTGGACCTCCGCTCATGCCTGCGTCTGCGCTACATCTGCAGTAGAGCATATCCTGAAGGAGCGCAGAAACATAAACTGATGGTTCCATAATGTATCCAGCATAAGATGTATCAGCAATCATACCAGTCGTATTGCCTGACACAAGGTCTTGGCGCATTATCTCTTTGGAATGGATTACAAACATGGGTTCTTCTGCAGATAATACAGTTGCCTGACTATCATAGGGAACTACACATCGAAGCTGTTTTAGCTCATCTTCATCCATACAGGATGAATCAACAGACAAAAAGGCACAGTCTGCATCATCATCAAATGCTTCCACTGTAAATTCCGATATCACGCCGTTATAAAAAACTACATATCCAAGAGCATTTTTAGTAACTACCTGGGATATAACATGATAATTGGTAGCTACTAAAATAGTATTTTCATCATATTCCCATATGCATCCGCTTCCAAAACTTCCGTATATCGAAGGATCTGTTATGGAAGGATCAACTACCTGAGAATTAGAATCCAAAGTATAATAATCTGTATCACTAGTATACGAGGCATCAGAATATACACTGCCTGAAAGATCTGTATATATATGGATCTGAACCATTGTCTGCTTAGCATTTTCAAAAGAGGCGCCAAGATCAGGTTCATCGAGAATAGTCATAGGGGTTCCTTTATTTTTGGAAAAGCCTATGAATTCTTTGAAATCATCAAATTGTAGTGTGATTATTGCCACAAATACAAATATCCCCAGCAGAAATACTGACAGGGATATCTTTTTGGCTTGTTGTGATATATTTTTGCTCATATTTTTTTAGAAGAGCAGACCTGTAAGCCGGGTTATGTCTAGGATGATCATCTATCTAGAACGCCTGTTGCCAGACGCTTCAAGCGACCCACCTGAAAGCGGACCGGGCCGGCCCATAGCTTTCTATTCGGTCTTGCTTCGGATAGGGTTTACATGGCTACGGATGTTACCACCCGCACGGTAGTCTCTTACACTGCCTTTCCACCCTTACCAACAAAAGTTGGCGGTATATCTCTGTTGCACTATCCCGGGAGTCACCTCCGCCGGACGTTATCCGGTATCCTGCCCTTTGAAGCCCGGACTTTCCTCACCTGCACCCTTTCGGGTATTGCAGCCGCGATCATCTAGTCTGCTCAGATATTTAATTTACGCCTTTAGTTGTAAAGTTGTCAAGATAATATATAGCATTCAGATTCAAAATTTTGGATCTAACCAGCGATCTTTTTATATTATCTTTTTATATCATCTTTTATATTAACTTTTATATCATCTTGTTTGAATCAAACATTAAATATGCTTCCGCCTACAAATTCCCTGACAATTGAATTGTGAGGAAGTTCTGTAGAGTCAATACCTATAAAGTAGTCAAGGAACTTAAGAAGTCTTTTGGCTTCATAATATTCCGGATCATCTTTGGTGATAGAGAAAAGAAGCGGTTCAGCCTGATTCTTAAGAACTGCAAGCTCATATATCTGGGCTGAATTGAACATCTCATCAGCACTTTCCTGGAACGGGAAGATATTCCTCTCCTCACCTCTTCTTACAGACGGCCACATAGATATTGTCTTCTTGCCTGATGCACCTCTGGTTCTGGCATCGCGAACCATACGTCTTATGAGTCTTGCATCTGTGGTAGAGATACGATTATGTGCATCAACATTAAGCGTTGTAAGCGAACTTACATAAATCTTGTATTTACTGTCTTTGGGAAGTGAATAGCTCATTTCTTCATTAAGTCCATGTATTCCCTCAATTACAAAGATATCGTCTTCGCCAAGTTTCATTGGATTGCCGGTATATTCACGCTTACCTGTAAGGAAGTTAAATACAGGAAGATCCACTTCTTCACCGTTAAGAAGCTTGGTCATATCTTCGTTGAACTGCTCTATATCCATAGCTCCAAGGCATTCAAAATCGTAATTGCCATCTTCATCTCGCGGCGTATCTTCACGATTTTTAAAATAATTATCAAGTGATATCTGATGAGGCACAAGGCCGTGTGTACGAAGCTGTATAGCAAGTCTGTGCGAGAAGCTTGTCTTACCGGAAGAACTGGGCCCTGCGATCATGACAAACTTAACATGAGGAGATGAATAGATATTCTCTGCTATCTTACCAATACGGTGCTCCTGAAGAGCTTCCTGAACGAGAATAAGATCACTGAGCCTTCCGGAACATATGGCGTTATTGAGATCACCTACATTCTCTATTCCCATCATATGGCCCCAGTTACTAGACAGAATCATCTGCTCAAAAACTTTCTCTCTGGGATCAAAAGTTCTGATCTCATTGGGGCTTGATGCCGGAGGAAGGACAAGCAATACTCCTGCATGGTATTTCTGAACTTTGAAATATTCTACATAGGATGTATTAGGAAGCATATATCCATAGAAATAATCGCAGAATCCGTCCATTCGATAAACATTGATCTCGCTGGCTCTGCGATATTTAAAAAGATTGACCTTGTCAATCATTCCTTGCTTACTAAATATCTCCATAGCGTCGTCAATAGGATATGTCTTCTTGGTGATAGGAAGAGCCTGATCACGCATTTCTTCCATGCGGGCCTGCAACTTTTTGACAAAATCATCACTGACATTTTCAATTTCCTTGTCCTTGTTCTTAAATGTGCAGTAATATCCGTATCCTATTGTAAACTCGACTTTTGTACGTACATTTGGATTAACATCATGTGCTGCCTTGATGAGCATCATAATAGCTGTTCTTCCATATGTCTTGTGTCCTATACTGTCATCCATCGTAACAAAAGAAAGGACTCCATCATTTTCAACTTTCTTAAAGAGTTCACGGATCTTGCCATTAAATATCACTAGTCCTATACGATTAGTAAAGCGAACCTGATACTCCTTAGCTATTTCTTCAAAAGTAGTTCCTTTTGCGTATTCTTTTCTCTCACCCTGAATCACTAATGTAGGCATAATTAATACCTCCTTAATAATTAATGCATAAGATCAAATATCCTGATATGGCGGCTTGTACTCAGCACACATTACTTCAAGTCCGGGAAGTTCTCTGTGCAAAAAGTCCCTCATGTAAGGTATAAATATTTTCTCAAGTCCGTAATGACTTGCATCTATAACAGGCAGTCCGCATGCCACTGCATCGATTCCGTCGTGGTGACCTATATCTCCTGTTATGAGCACATCAACTTTCTTGTCTATAGCATTCTGGATTACGTCAGATCCTGAACCCGGACATATGGCAACTCTTTTTATTTTCTTGACTGGATCGCCGTACATACGAACATTCCCTATATGGAAACACTCCTTAACATAACGGGCACATTCTATAAGCGACATCTTTGAAGGAAGATCGCCAATCCGACCTATTCCCTCTCTCGACAGATCATCTTCATAAGTGACGTCAAGCACTTCTCTATGTTCAAGCTTCATCTCATCTGCTGCCGCATCTGCCATCCCCATAACATCAAAATTAGTATGCATGGCATAATAACTGATATCATAGCGTATAAGTCTTAATATCCTACGGCCTATAAAATCACTGTCGCTGACATTTTTGATTCCTTTAAAAATAAGCGGATGATGTGTAAGGAGCATATCTGCATCTACCCGTACTGCTTCATCAACGATCTCATCTGTTGCATCCAGCGCTATAAAAATTCTCTGGACTTCTTTTTCTCTGCGACCTGCAAGAAGTCCTACATTATCCCAGTCTGATGCAAAGGAAACCGGAGACAACTGTTCTAAATGTTCTATAATGTCGCGACACTGCATTTTCTTTCCCCCTGTCAAAAAAGATGGAGCGCCATTTTGATATCCGCTTGTTCTAAAGATACCTGGTCAAAGCGTCCCTGGTGAGACTTCCCAGCATCTTTTATCTTACTTAAAATTGTATCACAGACTTCATTACCATGCACAAGAAAGCTCTTAAAATCCGCCTTCCCAGATAATAATATGCATGGTCCAAAACGGTCACATAATCTTACGAGTTGAGAATCTGTAACTATAATATTCTTATCTTTTAAGCGCTTTCTTGTTTCAAAAATAGCATCTTTGTAAGAATCAGGAAGCATTGATATCTCGATATCTGTATCTACACCTGTGTCTGTATCTATACCTGTGTCTGTCTCTATACTTGTGTCTGTCATATTATCACGATAAGTTTTATTACAATACTTATCCTTATTATCCTGTTCCTCAAGGTCTATAACATGGGCTTTGATCACAGGATAATACTTGCCATCTTCTAAGAGAAAATCTTCTTTTTGTATCTCGTATCCATTTTCTCTTAAAAAGATACGGAAGTTCATTATCTCAGACTGAGGCTCAAGTATAAGAGTTTTAAGGCCGAATCTGCGCGGCGGATTACTTTCAAGGATCCTTCTCATAAGAGGACCTCCCATACCTGCACAGATCATTGTATCAGCTTCACCTTCCTTAAGCTTCTCAAGACCATCTGAAAGCCTTGTTTCTATCATGTCATTAAGACCATACTCTTCTACATGAAGAGTTGCTCTTTCAAGCGGTCCCTTTCGTACATCCATGGCAATGGCATGTTCTATACGATGACTTAGTGCAAGATAAATAGGGACAAATCCATGATCTGTCCCTACATCCGCTATTTTACTTCCTTCCGGCACCATATCTGCTACTGTTTTGAGCCTGTTTGAAACAGGCGGAAGACTATTTTTTTCTAATTCTTTTTTATTCATATACCTTTTTACTCAATCCTAAATGTACGTTCATCCTCGTCTACAGGTATATCTCTTTGCTCTATGCGATCAATACTGATATACCTTCCGCGTCCGATCTGATCTAGAAAAAGATCAATCTGCTCTTTGTCACCTTGAAGCTGGGCTTTGACTGAACCGTCCCATTCATTGTGAACAAAGCCTGTAATCCCTAAGCTATTGGCTATATGATAAGCAGTATAACGAAAACCAACGCCTTGAACGCCGCCATAAAATACCATTTCTTTTCTGATCATGTAATCAAATCCCCTTATCAATAGGGTAATAATATACTGTTGTAAAAGCAAATAATTGTATCAATATATCATAGGTATACTTATGCTACCTATAAGATCTTTATTTGATCAAATCTTTGGAATCAAGAACAATAGTAAATGGGCCATCATTGGTAAGGCTTACTTTCATGTCTGCTCCAAATACACCTTTTTCGACAACAGGTACTTTCTCTTTACATTTACTAATTATATATTCATATAGATCGTTGGCAAGCTCGGGTCCGGCAGCATCGGTAAATCCCGGGCGATTACCATGTCTGCAATCTGCATAGAGAGTAAACTGCGATATTAGAAGGAGCTGTCCATCTACTTTGTCTAGAGACAGATTGGTCTTACCGTTTTCATCTGCAAAAATTCTAAGACCTAGCATCTTCTTGACCATTACATCAGCAATTTCTTTAGTATCTTCATGTCCTATTCCTATGAGGACCATAAAGCCTTTGCCTATTTTCCCTTTAACTTCACCATCAACTGTAACCTGTGAATCAGTAACTACCTGTATTACAAAACGCATTTTTAACCTCATGTCGCGAGCAAAACAAGTGATTAATAGTTCAAATTGGTGGAGCTCGCGGCACCAATTTGGGTTTGAAAACAAATCATTTTCAAGCCTTACTTCGCTATTGTATTATGGATTATTGCCCCCTTCAGCTTCTATCTCTTTAATGATACATTCGTTTCCTTTTAAAAGCCAGGTTTCGCCGCTATGGCAGTAGGGACATTCTCTTCCGTATTTTACTGTTTCATATTCTTTTTTACAAGAGTTGCACCAGGTGACTGCCGGTATCTGTTCCAGTTTAAGAGTAGAGTCTTTGAGTACCGGATGACGGCCTTTGAAATAATCCCAGCATTCTACAAAATAATCTGTCATTATTCCTGACACTTCGCCTATCTGCAATGTTACTGAGCCTATCTTGGTGAGGTTATTCTCTATTGCTGTTTCATCAAGCGTTTTGGCAAGATGAGTAACAATTCCCATTTCATGCATATACTAATTCCTCGTGAAATGTATTTTTTCTTTTTATAATTCAAATGTCTCTACGAATCCGTAGAGACATTTGGATTTAAGGTCATATTATGAGCCGGATGTCAAAATTCTCTTCTGACACCATATGACGTAGTCTTTATTTTCTTGAAGTCTTTATTGTTTTTGAAGTCTTTATTATTTGTATTCTTTTATTATTTTGTATTCTTATCGCCAGAGAAAAGAATCTTGAAGTTACGCTTTAACGCATACTTGGCAACAGGTCCTATCTTATCTTCACACCTTATCATATTGGTGCACCCCGGAAGATCTCTAGTAAGGTGGATGGCGTCAAATTCACATCTTGTAGTGCAAAGTCCGCATCCGATACAGCGGTTTAGATCTACTGTTGTAGCACCGCATCCAAGGCATCTCTTACTCTCTGCAATTATCTGCTCCTGTGTCAGAGGTTCTCTAAGATCATGATAGGTTCCTTTTGCATCACCTGCTTTTACTCCGGCAACCTGGCGAGGGGTATTATCATAACTTGCAACACTGATATCATCCTTATCAAGTTCGATAAACTCTCTCTTATCACGTGCGATAGTAAGTGACTGTCCCTTATGAACGAACCTATGCATGGACTCACAGGCTTTTTTGCCATCAGCAATTGCATCTATAGCAAAGCGAGCACCGTGTCCTATGTCTCCTCCAACGAAGATATCCGGTTCGCCTGTCTGGAATGTAAGGCTGTCATGAACAGCTGTGCCGCCGCGGCCAAGTTCAACTTTGGTTCCTTCTAAAAGTGAGCCCCACTCAGCAGACTGTCCGATTGCCTGAAGTACATTGCTGCAAGATATTGTGATTGTATCGTTTTCATCATATGAAGGATTGAATCTTCCATCTGAATCTTTGACACTGGTGCAGCGTTTGAACACGATTCCTGTTACAACAGTCTGTCCATCAACTTCCTTGGTGAGAATCTCTTTTGGTCCCCATCCATTCTTGACTTCAATTCCTTCTGCCTTCGCTTCTTCTACTTCATCAGCTGCTGCCGGCATCTCTTTTTCTGATTCAAGGCAGAGCATTGTAACTTTACCATCTGTACTTCTTGCAGCAGTTCTTGCTACGTCTACAGCAACGTTACCACCGCCAACTACTACAACATCTCCGTTTAGCTTTACAGTATCTGAATTTCCATCCTTAGAAAGTCCAAGTGCAACTCTCTTAAGGAATGATACGCCGGATTCTACACCTTCTGCGTCTTCTCCGGCAACTCCAGCCTTTCGGCCACCCTGGAGACCTATAGCAATATAGAATGCCTTATAGCCTTCTTCTCTAAGCTGACTTATAGTCTTATCTTTACCGACTTCTACGCCGAATCTGAACTCTACGCCCATCTTCTCGAGAACTTCTATCTCTGCTTTTAGCACACTTTTTTCCAGACGGAAATTAGGGATTCCATTCATGAGCATACCGCCTGCTCTGTCTTCTTTTTCGAAAACAGTAACATCATATCCTCTGGTACGCAGATAATATGCACATGTCATGCCGGCAGGGCCAGCTCCAATAACTGCCATCTTGTAATCAGCGCCCCACATACCGCCATCATCTTTTTCACAGATAGGAATATATCTTTCTGATTCGTTAAGCTCTTTTGCTGCGATGAACTTCTTGATCTCATCTATTGCTACAGGCTTATCTATAGTGCCTCTCGTACACGCATCTTCACATCTTCTGTTGCAGATAGCTCCGCATACTGCAGGGAATGGATTGTCCTGCTTGATGAGTTTAAGGGCATCCATATATCTGCCTTCGCCTGCCATCTTGACGTATCCCTGAACAGCAAGATGAGCAGGGCAGTTAGCCTTACATGGAGCTGTACCTGTATCGTAACAGTTGATCTTAGCATCCTCTCTATAGTTTACGTTCCAGTTATCAGCTGTCCATTTTGTATTATCAGGCAAAAGAGTAAGTGGATACTCTACCTTAGATCCGTCCTTCTTGCAAAGCTTCTGTCCCAGCTTAGCTGCGCCTACCGGGCATACTTCTACACACTTACCGCAGGCAACACACTTATCTGTCTCAACATGCGCACGATATGCGCTTCTAGACATATTAGGTGTATTATAAAGCTGAGATGTACGGAGGGCATTGCAGACACCTGGAGCGCAGTTGCAGATACCTACAATCTTGTCTTCTCCGTCAATATTGGTTGTCTGATGTACGAAACCGTGACGTTCTCCTCTTTCTAATACTTCAAGAGCTTCTTCGTATGTTATATAGCGAGCTGTACCTCTATCTACGAGGAATTCTGCCATATCACCTACTCCGATACAGAATTCACCGTTGACTTCACCGCTTCCTTCGCCTCGCATCTCCTGCTGCTTACGACATGTACACTGGCTGACTGAATACTTGTCATATTTCTTGAGCCAATGTGACAGGTGTTCTACAGAAACTGACTGTGACTGCGTCTGGATAGCTTTCTCTACAGGGATGACGTGCATTCCGACTCCGGCTCCGCCCATAGGGATATTGGGAGTCATGCCTTCAAGAGGCATCTGTGTCATAAGGTTGAAAAATGATGCAATCCTTGGATGCTCATCTGTGAGTTTATCCTGCATCATCATAAATTCTGCAGATCCCGGTACGAATATCGGAACATCATACTGCTTGGTATGCTCGGGGTTCTCTCTGTTCATTTCAAGAACACCGATCCATACAAGATGATCTATCATCTTCTGAGTATCTTCAAGTGACATGTTATTCATCTTGGCAAGCTGTTCAGGCTTGTAATTAACACGTGTCTTCTTGAAACTAAGAAGAAATTTAGCTTCTTCTTTGGTGAGCACATCATCAAGTGCCCAATACTCAGGATCATCAACACCAAGCGAATGAGTAAGCTTAACAGCATAACGATCTGTTATCATCTCACCAAGTTTTTTGATGACCTTCTCCTTCTCAGGATCCCTAGCCTTGTAAGAAGGATCCTGCACGAAATCCCTCTCATTAGTCATACGATTCTTCTGTTCTTTCATCTCTTACCTAACCTTTACCCTTTTTTTATAAAAACATTATCAGGACCTTGCCATCCTGAATTTTTTTATTCTTTCCAAAGTGCCATCTGACTTAAAAGAAAGTCTTCAAAGTCATCCATTCCTTCACCTGTCTTAGCCGAAACAGGGAATATGGCAATATCCGAGTTAAGACGCTTTACCCTTTCAATACACTTTTCAAGATCAAAGTCAAAATAATCTTTGGTATCCATCTTGGTTATAACAAGCGCATCGCTTTTTTCGAACATGAGTGGATATTTAAGAGGCTTATCATCACCTTCCGGAATGCTGAGTATCATGATATTCCTGCCTGCTCCTGTATCAAATTCTGCAGGGCATATAAGATTGCCTACATTCTCAAGGAAAATAAGATCAAGATCATCACATCCCATAGCATCCATGGCACGTCTTGTCATTCCTGCATCCATATGACACATTCCATCTGTGTGAGCCTGAATACTTCTTGCTCCAAGGTTTTCTATCTTTAATGCATCTACATCAGAAGCTATGTCTGCCTCCATAACTCCTATCTTCTTTTCTTTACCAAGATCTTTGATGATTCTTGACAAAAGAGTTGTCTTGCCTGATCCGGGTGATGACATCAGATTTATAAGAAGAGTTCCTTTTGCCTTAAGTTCCATTCTCATAGCATCTGCATCTGCATCATTAGATGCTGTGACCGAAGCATTGAGTTCAATTGTCTTCATATTATTCCTCCATGACGAGTCCTTGTGTAAGTCCGGTAATCCGAATATCAGATTCGAATTTGC
>OCVV011085276.1_pt1 | contig 10151 bp, 7 predicted proteins | sample 1539721 | NCBI WGS metagenome assembly OCVV01 (sample SAMN02144230, study PRJEB22623) | gut metagenome | biome: sheep rumen | host: Ovis aries | place: New Zealand
GGTTATTATGCAGGAACAAAATCTTTGGCAAAAGTTTCCGGAGCGGCGATAAACAGACCTTTTAATTCAAGAAATATTCCGAGAACACCGCCGAGAATTCCGAATATTCCAAAAATTCAAAATCCGAGAGTACAAAGACCTCCCGTTACCAATATACCGAACATACAGAGACCGCCCGTTAGTCCGCAAGGGCAAGCACCGAAAGTAAATATTCCGGATAGCGTAAAAGAAAAAGCTGCCGCTCAAGCAAAAAACAACACTGCACAGAAAAAATAAAATATTTAACAGAAACAAAAAAAACAGATGAGTTTAATTAAACTCATCTGTTTTTTTATTACAGATTTAAATTATTAATATTTTTCGGGAACTGTCTCTAAAATAACAGGAGCATCTTCATCTTTCGGAATAGGCGTTCCGGAAACTTTATGTTTAAACCAATCACCAATAGAATCAACAATAATATATGTAACAGGTGTCATAAGCAATGTAACCAACAACGATAACAACTGCCCGCCGACAATAACTATAGCCAAACCTCTTCTAACATCGGCACCTTCTCCGTTAGATATCAACATAGGTATCATGGAAACAACAAGCGTTAATGTCGTCATTAAAATAGGTCTTAATCTTACTCTGTTTGCCTGGAGTATAGCATTTGTTCTTCCGTATCCTCTTGCTCTTAACTGGTTAGTATAATCCGTTTGCAAAATAGCATTTTTACTAACAACACCTACTAACATGAACATACCGAGCAAACTGAATATATTCAATGTTTGATGTGTTATCATAAGTGCAAATAATGCAAAAGGTATTGTTAACGGCAAACTTATAATAATTGCTACAGGATGTGTGAATTTTTCCATTAAGCAACAAAGAATTATATACTTAAATATAAATGCCAAAACAAAGGCCAATAAGAAAGCAATAAACATTTTTGTCATTTCTTTTGCTATACCGCTTTGCATAATTGTATATTCAGGATCAGGATTTAAAGAGTTAAATGTATCTTGCATTATTTTTGTTGCCGTTCTTGTATCAAGTCCGTTTAAGTTAGCTTCAACCCTAACTTCTCTTTGTCTTTCTGCTCTGTTGATTTGGCTGGGTCCAACCCCTTCTTCAAGTTCGGCAATACTGTCTAAACGAACAACCGTTGATTGTCCGTTAATAACCGCAGGTATCATAAGTGCGGAAATAGCTTCTTTTGTATTTCTGTATGTTTCGGCAACTCTGACTCTTACCTCGTATAATTCGTCGCCTTCTTTATATTTTGTAATATCGTCTTCTCCGCCGACCATTGTTCTAAGTGCAGCAGCAACAGCAGTAACATTAACACCTAAATTGTTGGCTTTATCTCTGTTTATTACAACTCTGTATTCCGGTTTTGCCAAATCTACGGATAAATCTACATCTATAAATCGTTTATCTTGAACAAGTTTATCTTTTGTAGCATTAGCATAACCTATTAACTTTGTAAGATCCGGTCCTAATAAACTTAACTGAACAGCTTTATTTCCGCCGGAAGGGCCATCACTTCTGACAAAAACTGCAGTTGTAAGACCGGAATACTTTTTCATCATTTCTCTTATTACTTGAGCATATTTTTTTGTTCTTATTTTATTTCTGTTTAATCTGTCTTCGAGTTCAACTTCCAAGTAACCTTTATTTGTCGGTGCGGAATCGGAGAAAGAACTTAAACCGTCTCCGCCTTTACCTGCAACCGTTAAAATACTTTTTATATACGGAAGTCTTCTTACATCGGTTTCAATTTGTCCTAAAATTTCTTGAATATCGGTATAACTTGTTCCTTCTTCAGCTTTAACCTGAACTTGAATTTTGCCGGAATCTTCTTCCGGAAAAAATTCACCTCCCATGGTTTTTATCATCGGAAATATTGCAAATATACATAAGAAAGCAAGAACTACCATTATTATTTTATGATGAATAGCCCAATTTAAAACAGGAATATATAGTTTAACCAAATATTCGTTTATACCGCTTACAATTTTATCTATTTTACTTTCCCCTTCCGTTTTCTTTAACAACTTTGCACAAAGCATAGGAGTTAAAGTTAAAGCCACTATACCCGAAAGAGCAATAGCAAAAACCACCGTCCAACCGTAACTGCTCAAAACCCTTCCTACCATACCATCCATATATGCTAAAGGTAAAAATATAACAAGAATTGCAAGTGTTGTTGCAACAACCGTGGATGTAATTTCTTTTGCACCGTCAACGGCCGCATCTTCAGGAGTTTTGTTATATTTTTCCATATGTCTGTAAATATTTTCAAGCATAACAATAGCATCATCAATAACAATACCCACAGCAACCGTCAACCCCAATAATGTTATACTGTTTAAAGTGAAGCCGTTCATATTCATAAAAAGGAATGCACCCACAACCGATATAGGTATAGCCAAAAATGCTATGAATGTAGATCTCAAAGATCCCATAAACACCAAAACCATTATACCTGCCAAAATTGCACCTAAGAAAAGATGTTCCAATACCGTATTAACGGATGCTCTGATAGAGCCGCTTTGATCGGACATAACAACGATTTTCATATCCGCAGGAAGAGTTTGTTCTATCATCTTAATTTTTTCTTTAACACCATCAATAACCTTCAATGTATTTGAACCGCTTTGTTTTGTTATTTCCAAAGTCACACATCTAAGTCCGTCCAACAATGTGCTTTGCTGTTCATATTCTCCGCTGTCTTCAACTTCAGCAACATCGGAAAGTTTTATAGGAACTCCGTTTTTGGTTGCAATAAATATATTTTTAAAATCTTCCACTGAAGGAATTCTGCCTAAAATTCTTAAACTGTAAGAGTTGTGTTCCTGTTCTACTTTTCCGCCCGGAATTTCAAAATTCTGTTGAGCCAAAGCGGATGTAACACTTGTTATAGGAATTTGAAGAGAATAAAGTTTCAAAGGATTTATTGTAACATGTATTTCTCTTTCTCTACCACCTACTATATTTACAGAACCCACACCGGAAGTGTTTTCTATAATTTCTTTAACTTTTTTCTTAGTAAGCTCGGTAAGTTCTATAACATCTCTTTGACCGGTAACAACAACATTTAAAACAGCTGCAGCATCCATATCAAGCTTTAAAACCACCGGAGATTCTGTTCCGTCCGGGAAATTAGATTTAACCTGTTCGATTTTATCTCTTACTTCCTGAATACCGACATCCGGATTTTTATCCATATCAAATTTAATAAACACGATTGAAACACTTTCCATATTGTATGAATGAATTTCATCAACGCCTGAAATTTCATTCACACCCTCTTCAATATATTTTGATATTGATGTTTCTACTTCTTCAGGACTTGCTCCGGGTAAAACGGTTTGAACAAGTGTAACGGGAATATCCATACTCGGATACATACTTACACCCATATTTCTGTAACCCATAAACCCTAAAAACATTAATGAAACACTTATCATTATTGTAAATACGGGTCTGTGTATAAAAAATGCGGCAAAACCGCTATGTCTTTTTTCAGTTTTATTTTCTTGCATATTTTTAGCTCCTACTGTTGTATCTCTATCTTACTGCCGTCTTTAATACCGTAAACGAATTCCAAAACTTCGTCACCTTCTTCAAGACCTTCTATTTGCCAATTGTTATTGTTTTTAAATTTCACTTCTATATCTTTTCTAACGGCAGTTGTTTTATCTTCGGAAGGAACCAAAACATAATTTTTGCCTTCTTCATCTTCATAAATACTCTTTTTGGATAACGACAAAACATTTTTTACTTCTTTTAAAGAAATATCTACTTTTGCAAACATACCGGATTTTAACAATCCTTTGGAATTATCAGCCTTAAACTCTACGGCAACACTTCTGCTTAAAGAATCCACAACCGGACTTATAATGTCGAGTTTTGCTTCAAATGTTTTATCGGGATATGCTTCAACGGAAAGAAGAGCTCTTTGTCCTTTATAAATTTCGTTAACATATCTTTCGGGAACATCTACTTTTATTCTTAATACAGACTGATTTACTATCAATGCCACCGGTGTTTGTGTAGTAACATTTTCACCCGGATCGAGATAAACTCTGCCTACAACACCTGTTAATGTAGAAGGAACAACTACAGGCTCATATTTAGCACCGACTTCATCTCTGTCTATTAAAGATACAGTCTGATCTTTTCTAACTCTGTCACCTTCTTTTAATACATTTTTCTGCAATTTACCGTTAATTCTCGGATACAACACGGCTTCTTCCAAAGCTTTTACATTACCCGATGTTATTAATTGATGTTTCAAATCTCTTTTTTGAACTTGTTCCGTTTTAACGACAAAAACATCCTTTGAAACGGTATCTAAAACTGCCGCATTATCTTTTTTAAATGCTACCTGATAAACAATAAAAACCGCTACCAATAAAATAATTCCCCATACGACAATTGCACCCATTGAGGTGTCTTTCTGTGTTTGTTTTAAATCTTGATTATTCATAATCTTCTGTCTCCATTCCTACGGCATAATTTAAGTTTGATAAAGCTACATGTGCATCATATACGGCTTGAACATATGTTAAATTGGAATCGTTCAAATCCGATATTGCATCGTTTAACTCTAATTGACTTATTAATCCGTTTCTATATCTCAACATTTTTGAGTTCAAATTTTCTTGTGCTCTTTCCACAACACCTTTTGTAGATTCTATTCTTTTTTTGGCTTCTTCCAAACTTAGCCATGCTTCTTTTACTTGTATTCTTATATTTTTCTTTAAATTTTCGTAACTTGCTTTTGCGTTTTCATAATACATTTCTTTTTGTTTTGCCTGAGAAGAAACCGAATATCCGTGAAATATAGGCATAGAAAACTGTAAACCTACATTTGAGCCCCAATAATAATGATTTTCATCCGGAAGTCCTTCTATCGTGGAACCGTTGTAGCCATAGTTTCCATAAGCGGAAAGAATAGGAAAATGATCCGCTTTTGCTATTTTATAATTGGCTTCCGCGATATCGGCAGCTAATTTCGATACTATAAGTTCAGGTCTTTGTTCATAAGCCATATTGTACAATTGCTGAAGATTTTTTGTGCTCGGAAGAGCCAAATCTTCTTCTGTCCAAGTTAAATATATCGGTGTTTCCGGATCTTTATCCAATATTTGTCTTAAATGCAAAGTTGCAAGTTCAACATTTTTTTCCGCCTGTAAAACCTGCGGAACGATATTATCTACTCTTACTTGCTGAGTTAAAACATCCAAATTACTCGATAATCCCTGTTTATATCTTGCTTTTGTTTCATCTAAATGTTGATTAGCAATATCCAAATATGTTTCCTGAACATGAACAAGTGCGGAAGCATAAATTATTAAATAACAAAATTGAGTAACTTGTTTGGCAACGGCTGTTTTCGTATCTCTCAATTGATATTTTGCACTTTCAGCCTGCAATCTTCCGTATTCTTTTGTATTTTTTACCTTACCGCCGGTCCATAAAACCCAGTTGGCTTGTAATTGTGCGGTATATGTATTATTTACCGGTGTGGCTTCCACCATTTTTTCTTCACCATCTATTTTAGTTAATGCTTTTGCTCTTAACAATGCTCTGTTATAACTCGCATTAAAATCCAAATAAGGATAATATGAAGATTTCATTTGACCATACACTTCATCACTTATTTCTTTCATTTTATTTGCGGCATAAACCTGATAACTGTCTTTCAGTGCCATTTTAACGGCATCTTTTATTGTTATTTTCGTTCCCGACTTTTGTTGTATTTCTTCAAACAATTTCGTATTCATCGGATTATTTTTAGAATAATCGACAGCAAAAACATTTGTACTAAACACTAATGTTAAGAATAAACTCAAAAACTTCTTCATTTTCTTATAAACTCCTTAAACAAATTGCTTTTCAACAATTTTTATAATCTATTGCCTTTAAAATCGACATTACTATATCTTTCGGATCTAAATTTATATCTTTTATAGGTGCAAAAACAATATGATACAAACAGGATTCAAACAAATAGTGAGCAAGATCAACATTATTTTCCGGTATACTTTTATTTTTGGCCGCTCTGTTAAAAAGTTCTTTCGCATTTTTTTCATTTTCTTCTTTTAAAGGTTTGAATTTTTTTTCAAGAGAAGGAACACCTTTAATGTAATCTACCATATGTAAAAAGAACTCCAAAGATTTTTTTGTCTTCGCATTATATGTCTTTTGAAAAATATCAGTCAAAAAATCTTTCAGAGAGATTTTTTGGTCTATGTATTGTTTAATTCTTTTATTTTGATCATCCAAAACATATCTTGCTATCGTATAACAAATTTCATCTTTGCTTTTAAAGTAATAATACAGTGATGGTTTTGTTATATTACATATAGTAGCTATTTCTTGCATAGAAACATCTTTTACGGGTTTTTTCCCCATTAAATTAAATGCTGTTTTTAATATTTTAGTTCTCATTTTATTCTCTAAAAAATATTAATTTTATCTACCGAACGGTAAGTAATATAACATATTATAAAAACTTTGTCAACAAAAGTAAAAAGTTTTTAAAAGATTGGAAATGACAACGACGAGATTCCGCATCAAGTGCGGAATGACAGACGCAAGCTGCAACTGGCAAAAGAAGAACCATATATTTATATAGTTTTGGATTGTTCAACAATTCCGACTATTTCTATTGCTTTGTGCGGACAAGAAACCTGACAAGCACCGCAACCGATACAAACGGCCGCATTATATTTTAATGCTCTGTCTCCGTTAGAATCTTCTTCTATACTTAATGCTTTTACCGGACATTTAAAAGCACAAATTCCGCAATTTATACATAAATCTCTGTTAATTTTTGCAAGACCTATTCTTGTATGTTGTTTTTGTTCCAATGTAATCTTTTTTATTGCACCCGTAGGACAAGCCGAACTGCAAGCATTACAATCATACTTACAATAATTTTTCGAATAATCCATATAAATTACAGAATGATTAAAATCTCTCGGATGAATAACTTTGTTCGGGCACACTGCAACACACAACTGACAACTTGTACATTTTGAAGAAAATCTCGAATAATCATCTGCTCCCGGCGGCAATATTGCCCTTATTTTATCTTTCAAAAAATTTTTTCCTCTGATTATTGCACTGCCTACACCGGTTGCAATACCACCCAAAACAAAAACGGAACCTAAAATGAAATTTCTTCTGCTTCGGTTAAATGTCGAAGCTTGTTTTTTATTCTCTGTTCCGAAACTTATTGCTTGCTTGGGACAAACAGCTACACATTTTAAACATCTTATACATAGTTCATTATTTATTTTTTTATCTTTTAAGTTTATACTGCCGGAAGGACAGTTTCTAAAACAAGCTCCGCAAGTTACACATTTTTCCCCGATATTAAGCCTAAAAACACCATATTTGGCAAATAGTCCCAAAAGTGTTCCTACCGGACAAATTGCGGTACAGAAAAATCTTCTTTTGAACAAAACCAAAAGGATTAATATTACAAAAGGAATTAAAGATATTATCAAAGTCGGTATTGTAAAATCATAATTTTGTGTTTTTGTGATAAGATTATATAGCGGTGTAAAAATACTTGATGCTATTAATCCGAAATTTGTATACGGATCCAAAATTTTAAATCCTACCGCCCACCCGCAAAACAAAGCGCCGAACACTAATGCCGCTATGGTATATCTTGTTTTTGCCATATTCTTATAATTTTTACTGTTTTTAAAAGATAAAAATCCTATAAAATTTTGTAATATTCCCAAAGGACAAATTAAAGAGCAATAAAATCTTCCGAATAAAAAAGTAAAAATCAGTATTGCTAAAACAGATATTAAAACTGTTATTGAAAAAGAAGCAACCAAACTTGCAATACCGGGACCTAACTGTATGGCAAAAAATTTTGTAAAGAAAGAAAATGTTGCAGTAAATGCAAGAAACGAAATTATTAAAGCTATTGCCGATAACGATAATCTTAACCGATATATTGTTTTATTCTTAGACATTTATTATACCCTATAATGTAATTTTATAACTTATTGCTTCAATTCTTTGTATAAATCCGCTACATCTTTCAACAAGTTGGGAATATCAAGTTTCTGTGGACATTTTGTTTTACATATTCCACAATTTATACATTTATCCGCTCTGCTTTCTTCTTTAATTGACTCATATGCTAAAACAAATCTGTCTTTTCTGTTTGTTGATTTATACTGGTTGTACATTAAGAAATTTTTCGGTATATCTATTCCTACGGGACATCCTGTACAATACTGACAATATGTACAAGAAATCGCACCGGAAGCATTGTAAGCGGCTATAGCATCACCAAGAACTTTTTGCTCTTGTTCGCTTAACGGTTTAAAATTTGTAAATGTTTTAACGTTATCTGTAACGTGTTCCATTTCCGTCATACCGCTTAACACTACAAAAACATTAGGTAAACTTGCGGCATATCTTAAAGACCACGATGACGGCGAAACATCAGGATTTTCATTCTTTAATATATCAACGGCTTTTTCACTTAATGTTGATAATTGTCCGCCTTTCAAAGGATTCATCACAACGACAGGAAGCCCTGCTTTTGTTGCAATTTCATATTGCCTTTTTGCATCTACTGTTTTCCAATCTATAGGGTTAATGGGAAGTTGAACGAAATCCCATTTATATGTATTTACAACTTCTTCCAAAAGTTCCGGAGTATCGTGAATAGAAAAGCCTAAATATTTTATTTTCCCTTCTTGTTTTTTCTGTAACAATTGTTCGTAAACATTACACTCTTTTAAAGTTTTCCATTCGGTTTTATTTATATTATGAGCCAAATAAAAGTCGAAATAATCCGTTCGGCATTTTTTCAATTGCTCTTCAAACGTAGGTATAACTTCAGATTTATCTTTTAATATTCTTAACGGCATTTTGTCTGCCAAATAATAACTGTTTCTCGGATACTTTTTCATCACTTCACCTACGGCAAGTTCGGATTTTCCTCCATGATAAAACCATGCGGTATCATAATAATTTATGCCGTGTTCCATCGCATAATCTACCATTTCTTGTGTTTTTTCAATATCGGGTTCACCGTCTTTTTGAGGAAGTCTCATTGCACCGAAACCTATTACGGATATATCCAAATTTTTATATTTTTTTGTAGAAACTTTATCCACATAACTTTTTATTCCTGTCGTAACTTTTTTACATGCGGATAACACCACGGCACCTATTGTTGTAAATAATGCAAATTTTAGAAATTCTCTTCTGTTCATAAAAAAAATCCTCCGGATTTTTTTAGCTTAAAGCTTATAGCTTAAAGTTTAACGGCAACCGCAAACAACAAACCGCAACGACTACTGTTTCTTTGTGAAAATTTTGTATGCTTTTTTGGGACTATTTATATTTAAAACTTTCTGTTCCATAGGGCACATACCGTCTTTTCTGTCATTTTGAATATAATCTACAATTTCATTATAAGAATATTCTACCTTATATTTTTCAAAAACGGGAATTGCATCTTTGGCTATAATGTTTGTGTGAACTTGTTTTACTTTCCCGTAAACCATTAAAAGAGCTGCGGCTTTACCTATAACTTTATCTACCGCTACGGCATTTTTTAAACCTTTCTTCTTTATTTGTATGAGTAACGGTTTTATACCACGCTCATCTTGGAAAGAAATTTTACCTTTTTGATATACCAACAAACTATGATTTTCTAATTTCAGTGCAAGTTCTTCTATCGTAAAATCTCCGCATTTTTCATTTTCCGCAAAAACATTACCGGAAGAAATGAAAACAAAACATAACAACAAAAATAATGCCAAAACTTTTTTCTTCATTTTTTTTACTCCTTAAAAATCACTTTACGATTTTTTAGTTTATAGCTGATAGCTTATAGCTTAAAGTTTGCCGTCCCTATACCTCTATCATTCTATCCCTCTATCCCTCTATCCCTATATTCTTCTATTTGTACGGATTCCAAACATCTTTTGTTTTATTCTTCAAAAGATCCGTATAATATTTTTTCTTCATTTGAAGAACTTTCATCTGTTTTTGTAACTCTTTTAAATTTTCTTTTAAAATTTTTTCCTGGTCAAAAATTATTTTTGCTCTTTGCGGTATGGTTTTATTACCTTTTAAACACAAGTTTATATAATTTTTAATATCATTTA
>OCVV011268556.1_pt1 | contig 10149 bp, 9 predicted proteins | sample 1539721 | NCBI WGS metagenome assembly OCVV01 (sample SAMN02144230, study PRJEB22623) | gut metagenome | biome: sheep rumen | host: Ovis aries | place: New Zealand
ATACAATTTCATTTTACCAACCTATAAATCTACATAATATCCTCATATTGAACAAATCAGTCAAGATGAGCAATCTTACCTACTTAAACGTTTAATAATTCGAAGCATTTTTACATGAATCTTAAGTAAAGATGCAGATGCAGTAAAAACTCTCTTATATAATGATGCATCATTACCCATTCTTTCAACAATTCTATTGAACTTCTTATATTTTGCTGATTTTGCTTTGTTTTTTATTGTTCCAAGTTGTGAATCAACGTAAGTACTTTCACTTACTTTCTGTAATTGTAACAAGGAATTATTCATCATAAGTTTTATCACACTATTTCCCCTATCGTTACAAATTATGACACTATTCCCTATTCTATCTTTTTCTATATATTCACTAAGCCATGGATCTGCTAATGACACATCAGCATATGGGGTCGTCTTCATCGGACAATATAAACATCTCTTAGGTCTAAAAAGAAGAGACTTATGTATCAAATTCCATGGATATGTATAATTATCTTTCCTTATTTTCTTCCCATCCTTCAATTTAATCTGAATACCCGATGGCCAACCATTCCCTCTATACTGTATATTGCTCACATCTTCCTTATTCAGACCTAATAATCTATAATAACACCACGTCCCCTGCACTGTTGTCTGACCAGAACAACAAAGTGAAATAATAAAATGTTTAATATTATTTCGGGACAAAATACTTTTTATAGGACTCACTTGACACGGCATACATGTTACAATAATACCATTTCTAATCTTCTTGAGATTATTTTTGATAAAACCTATCGTGTCTGTATCTTGATAAATAGACCCACAGTTATTATAATCCTTAAAATCATATATAAGCTTGGGGACATATCTACAGTCATCTGTATTGAAAATAAATGTCATAGAGGTTCCATATTCACAACTATTCATTAGATATTTTATCATCTCTGCACCTACGCCTCCTGAAGATGATAAATAACGATTTCTATCATCTGTACTATACCCAATATAATAATTAAGTTTCATATCTAAGGTGTTTTAAAATGGACAACATACTTGACCTTTGAAATATATTGTTTAATCACTTGCCTTTCAGAACAATCTAAAGCAAATAAATAAGTTGAAATTGGAACAACAACAATAGTACACATACACGCACCTATAAACTCCACAAAATTATTGAACATCAATAGTCTTGATAGTCCCCATACAGTGAAAGTTGACACAAATATCACAACCCCAGATTTTATAATCGCCCCACATATATATTGTCTAGCATCAAAAGAGGGAATTATCCTCTGTAATAAGACAAGCCTGGCAAGCATACCTAAGAATACTGCAATGATTGTTGATATGTATCCAAATTCTGGTTCAAAACCTAATTTAAAGAATACGTAACATAAGACAAAACAACAGAAATATATAGTACTCATCACTATCTGATATCTTTTTATTTTCCCTGTTGCAAGCATACCAATATAGAGTGTATGCGATAAAGACTGAAAAATTGTATAAATAATAACTAACCTTAAGAATAAAGTTGCATAAGGTGGAACCTCAACGAGCCACACATCCAAAACGAAATCAGCCTCAATAAAAAAAACGAGGCTCATAAACCAATATAGTATTGTAGCATACTTTGCACCTTTTATCAATAGTTTATTCATATATATATAGTCCCCTGAAGCGTAACTTTTGGTTATTTGTGGGTTCACTGCTGTCATGAAATTATTGATAAAAGTATTAATGGCATGATTAACCTGTTCTGCAATACCACGAGCTGCATTTAGCGCTACTCCAAAAAACATATTAATTAAAATATTAATCCCTTGTGTAATCAGGATACCTGCTGTACTACCAAAATAATTCCACCCTGTAAAAGATAAAATTTTCTTTAATATAGGTTTATCTATAACAAAATGGAAATTGCATTCTTCAAATTTTCTTTTACAATATATACCATATACCAATCGAAGAGAAACAGATATGACAAGCATAAGAATTGCATATAAAATTAACTTATCTAAACCTGCAAACCACAAGAGATACACAATCCCCAATTTTGCTAATGCCTCGTATATACTTATATATGCAAACACATTCATCCTCTCATGTGCTATAATGCTTGCACTATATGGAATACTAATAATTCTTATACAAAACGTTAAAGCACTACACTGAAAAACCCAGTTAGCTGCAAAGGTTCTATCTGGAGCTATGTTTAAATGCGTGTTGAGGAACCACAATCCAAAACTTTCAAATAATATAAGAACAGCCAAAGCCATCAGAAGGTGCACGGAAACTGTACTACAAAAGATTCTATTCATCTGTGGATTTTCTTTACCCATTTCAAACGATATGAACCTCTGGCTTGCATTAACTAAAGAACTGCTGATGACAGCAAACATAGAGACGAATCCACCTACGACATTATAAATTCCATAGTCGTTTACACCTAATGTTTGAAGTACCACTCGACTAGTAAACAAGCCAATAGCCAGTACCACAATCGATCTGATATATAGAAATACTGTGTTTTTAGCTATACGCTTATTTTTTGCAGAATTATCTGTAGACATTTTGAATAATGATAGTACTTTAGGAAATCTTCAATGATGCCCTTTATTAGTTATAAATTAAAATCAAATTTATTACTTGAGTCTGTATAGATTATTTCTTTATAATATTGCGGAGAATCGAAGAATATATTTGGTATAGAGAAAATATATGACTTTTACACCTTCTGTACCAATAACAGATAGTTCCTGCTCTATCTTGTTCCATTTTCCAGTTTCTTTCCAGTCATCTCCTATAAACATCGAATTGATGTTGTTATCTATTGCTGCTTGGTTTTTGTTCATGTTGATTTGTGGAACGATCTTATCAACATATTTTATAGTTTCTACCATACTCTTCTTGTTTTCAAAAGGTATAATAGGAGTTTTATGTTTGTATTCTTGTACTAATTCCTCTGTACTGACACCTTCTACAAGATAGTCACATAAAGCCTTTGCATTCCTTTAAACATTAAAATGCCCGATATGAGACATATCGAATTCCCCTGCTGTATCACCTATTATCATAATTTTATGTTATTTACTAATTCTACAAAGAAAAAAGCTACTGCATGATACAGATTTCACGTCATCCTTGCGTAGCCTCATAATGATGATGGATTTGTCAACGTTTTAACATGTGGAATACTTAATACTACACTGATTCCGAATGTAATTCCTATCGTGATGATAATAGCAGTAACGAAAGACATTGTCATGTCTAGTTTGTTTATTACCATCATAAGCGGTGGTATTATTAGTGCGTGATAAATATAATATTGCATTGATAATCTTCCGTGTTTAGCTATCCAAGACGTATTATAGCAGACATTTATAAAAGCAATAGACATTGGAACAGCAAGACAAAATATGAACATACGTTCTACTGCGATAGAAGCGTTGGCGTAGGGATTAGCATGGGGTAAATCTCCTAAATATTGAGGAATAAATATAGGTATTACAAACGTTGCCATTAAAAATAATATGCAAAACGGCTTGTATTTGTTTGGTAGAAATATATTTCTACCCCTCATATAATATCCGATAAAGAAAAAAGGCATGAGTGCTAATGTCCTTTGTAACGAAAGTACTCTGTTAAATGGGAGAAATCCTGCCAATATACTGATACATAATGTACTGACAAGAATCAGTCTCATATGTTTCAATATTTTTCTGGGAATAAACTGAAGCAATAATCTCCAATATATAAGGCTGAGTAGATACCATAAAACCCACCATGGAGATAAAATTGTTTTAATTGAGATGGAGTCCGTATAGAATAATAATCCAATGATATGAAAAATCATGAGAGGCTCAAATAATCTCCAGATGCTTGGCCAGAAATTTTTCTTGTCTTTTTGTCGAGAGAAATAACCTGAAATGAAGATGAATAGTGGCATTGCGAATATATAAATCCACTGCCATATTATTGTACATACCTTGGAATCTGAAAATTCAGGTCTCTTAAACACATGAACAGCAATAACCATGACAACCAACCAGAATTTGACGCTATCTAACCTATCTTCGCGTACCTTCGTACCCTCGCGGATGGAGTCTATTCTGCTGTTATTTACTGAATTATCTGACACGTTACTGTTTGTTGTTTACCGTTTGCCGTTTATGTTTCTTAAATTAACTGACATCCGGACTTGTTGTTATCGTGCTTTGCACGCTTCGCTAATCGATGGACATATTGTGTTGGGAGGGGGTACGGTGGGGAGACAGACGCCTTTAGTCGCTGTTTATCTTAATTTGAACTTGTAGTTCATATTACTAATATGGTTTGTTTTTATGGCAACTCCTACAGGGTCCCCCTGATTCAAACTGAAATGTAAAAACTCTGAATGATTTTGTTGCAAAGAAACTATAATATCCTCAAGAAAAGAGGGATAGGTTCCGTGTACGTCATATCCTTTTTCTAACAATCAAAGAACGTTCATACAATTTAGTTAATTCTCCTGTCATTCTTCTTAGTATTTATCATGTTCAAACAATCCCATAGTCTTTATCAACAATTGCTTTGCATCTATCTCTGCTTCTTTGGACTTGCTCCACATATTGGTAAACGCCATAAAAACCAAAAATGCTTTCAGTATTGCGGCATCATACGTTTCAGAAATCAGATATCCGCCCTTCTCTATCTGCATAAAACCCGAAAGAGCTAGAACAATGAAATAAGCAAGGTATAACAAGAATACCACATTGCTCGGATGAATCAGGTAAACAGCAAGATCTTCCCGAAAAGTTTCATATCTGTGATTGCCCCAATCGCGCAAAGGAGTTTGATGAACCATCCATTTGGTTGTACGATAAGAATGTGCGCACAGTATGGAACCAAGAGCCAGAATAATAAAAACTATTGTTTCTGGCTTAATGACCCAACATCCAGATTTTGCCAGAAAGGTCAAACCGATAGCAGGCACTCCAAAAGCAAACCCCATCACATAGAAATACGTTCCTACTATTGTAATGAATGGCTGAGTCATCCCGACCAAGAGGTAAACAACGACTATAGGGACAGAAATGATTTGTTCAACAACTGTTAGCGTTTTACCCTTTACCCTATTTTTTATCCATACTGTAAAAGAGTATATTACCAAATATCCTCCCGCCAGCAATAACGTCCACCATTTCAACTTCGTTACTAACCAGTATGAAAAAGCTAATGATAAACCGCCAATAACTACGATGGCAAGCATCATTAGCCATAACAGTGTTTTATTCGACAGTTTGAATCTCAAAACAAAACGACTCCACCATCTTGGATTGTTCAACTTTTCTATGCCGCTGTCCATTTTCCTATCTTGCCATGACTTAATATGAAATCTTTTTCAGAAACAAGGTAATAGGCATGGCGAATGAGCATCATGTCATCAATCTCGCGCTCTGAACCAGAACCTAGTCCAACCATTTTGCTGACATCAGCAAAATGGTCTGAAACCTCTTGACCAACGTTCTTACAAGCCTCTCTTGCCTTATCTATAACATTATTGAAGTTGCGCCATTGAGCATAGCCAAGTAACGTGCATAACTTACGAGCGCTCCAGCACTCCGTATTGTCTATCATGCTGACTGCATCTTTGAAGTTTTTGAACAGAGCCTGTATGTTTTCTTTTTTCATTAACGTTTCTTTTTTCTTTTAAGAACAAAGGAAGAATAATGGGGACAGATCCCGAATTTGTTCTGCTCCGTAGGCGCTCAGACGCAAAGCGGAGGTCTCGTATGAGTACTTATGTGTAATGGACAATAAGTAAAAAACTTTACTCTCACTTCTTGTCTTCGTTATTTCCTTTACGCACCCGCTTTACGGTGTGCTTAATCTTACCAATGAAGAAGTTTATCTCCAGCGAGCTCTCAGTTTCTTGCGTTTGCAGGTCGGGCATAACGATGTCTGAAAGGACCTCGCCAAAGTGCTGCATCTTGGAGGCTTGCTTTGTCTTGTCTTTCTCGGTATGCAGTTCCAGGAGCTCATGCTTCAGGGTCTGCACCTTATCAAAGGTCTCAACAATTGCTACCGTAGCATCAGCGGCCCTGTCGGACTTAAGACAAGTCGCCAGCATGTACAAACCCTTGCGCGTGAAGGCCTTGAAGTTGTATTTGCTGTGGCGACCTTTACCAGATACAGGCTCTAAGGTCGTGGCTGATTCTTCTAAGGTCGAAATCTTCGACCTTAGAGCCGCAGACTCTTCCTTGGTTAGTTCGAACACATAACCTTCCGGGAATTTGCGAAGATTGTTACGTACAGCCTCATTCACGCGTTTGGTCTCCACACCATACAGCGCAGCCACCTGGAAATCCAGAAGCGTCTTCTGTCCACGCACCTCGACAATTTTGTTCTCAACCTCCTGCATCAAAATAGGTAACAGGCTGTCGTTTTTCTTCTCTATTTCGTTCTTGTTGGTCATCTTATTATTCTTCGCTATTCTCTTATTATTTACTGAATTATCTGACACGTTAATGTTTGTAGTTTATTGTTTATGGTTTATCGTTGGGTATTTATTCTGATGCCGCTGACCTGTCCCTTGGCATTAGTAAAGATTCGGTAGCTCTGTAGCAGATTTATTTAATGTTCACGGTTCATGACTAATGATGAATGATTTTTGTTCTTACCATTGTTTTCCTCACAAACCGTATTTCCTTTCACGTATTCTAAATGCTTCTTGCCCTCCTTCAAGAATATCGCAGATATGCTCACGAATTCCCTGACGACGCAACTCGTCATTATAGTAAGGATCGTTTTCATCTTCTATCTTGAACGAATGCTCTATTGGGCCATTAACATATTCAAAGCGATGCTTTTGGGTTGATGTCGTTTCATTCTGCCCCACCTGATTAGCTACTATGACATTTTCACTGTCAGTACCCACCACAAGATTGGCATTATGCGTTACAATAATAATCTGACGATCGCTCTTCTTGCGCTTTATCATCGTGCATAGCTGAGTATAAATAGTACGGTTGTCAAGATTATCTTCGGGCTGGTCTATTAGAATTGGATATGAGGCTGTACTAATCTGAAGATAGAGTATCAGTAATACAGTACCTTTCTTACCTGGCGACATCTTAAACAGGCTGTCGTTCTTATATCTTACATCAAATGTGAGTATGAAATGATTCTCCGACAATGCAGTAAACAACTCTTTCAAACTAACATCCTGTTTGGCATAACACTCAGAATCATCATTGAACGAAAGCTTTCCATCCTTATAAGATTTCAGTTTTTCTATGAAAACTGGTACTCCTTCGTAATTTACATCAAGACGATCTTTTGGGAATATAGCATCAAAGAGGGAATTAGTGGCTCTCTGTTTGTTTATCAAGTCATAGAGAGGGAATTCTTCTCTCTTTATTTCCACAGAAGCTATTAGTCTGATATCGGTATCCACCTCAGAATAGGTGGTATTAATGTCTGCTACCAGTTGATTATATTTCTGGTGGCGATCTATTAGCGTTTTAACAAATAACTTACGATGTTCTGCAAACTGTTTTTTAGCCACCTCCATCTTTTCAAGCAAGCCTTTTGCTGCCGTAAGTTTATTGTTTAAAATAGTAAGTTGCTCCTGTATCTTTATAATATCCTTCTTACCCTCAATTTTCTTATTGATGGGTTCAAGTATCTTTTTCTGCTTATCTTGTTCCTTAAGTGCTTCCTCTAGTTTTTTTGTGAACGGCAGTTCATGGATGGATGACAGGAAGTAATTAAGGTTATCCGTCAAATCACCGCGAATCGTGTTAACCAAATTCTCCAATTCTACAGGAACACCAGTGGAATAATAAGCAAATAAATCGTCCACCTCTCCTGGGATATGATTGTCTTTAGTGTCGTACCCAACAAGTGAAGTGATACGGTTCTTCAACAGATCCTCTAGTTTCGCAGCAAATTCGATGCAAGCTTTATATTTGGCAATTTGCTTTGCCAAGTCTTCTAATGCATGTATAATGGCATCATGCTTCTGCTTTTCATCTTCAGTGAGGGTAGACCTCTCTGTTATTTCTTTAATCTGCAATTTCAGAGCTTCAATGCTTTTAGTCAGAGCTTCTGGTAAACCTGTTTCAGAAAGCTCTTTCCTTATAGTTTTGCGCTCATCAAGATTAGCAAACATTTTATTCAGTAAATCCTGAATAGTAAAGTCTGCCTGCCTAACTGCTTGCAGGAAGTTATCATATTTCTCCTTAAAAGTTCCATTCTGCAACAGCAACTCCAAGATGAATTCATTCAATTCCCCAGTATTATGCTTTTCAGCAATGTGATTGATATATAACTGTGGAATATAGGTTATTGTATGACTTAACTCTTTAGTCTGATAGTTGTCAGTCTTACCATCTTTCCACTCCAGTTCAAAGTCATTTACATCCTCATAACCATCCAATTTAAGAATCCTGTAATAGTTATCTACTTGCTCACTATTAACAGTCTTGGCCATAGCATACATTAAAAGTGACTTGCCAGATGACTTACCACCAATAATAGTATTCAGATTCTCGTTAAGAAGGATTCTACTGCTAGAGTCAAATGTCGTGTTTGTACCCTTAAATTTAATAGAAGAGATGACATGCATATCAGGCTTGGGCTCTGGCCTTGTTGACTGAATGCTCACACGTGTTTCGGGTTCAAACATGGTTTGCCGCAATCCATCGAAAGTAGTAAAGGCTTTAATCCATGTAATCCGAGATTGGTCGTGTCTTTGTATATCCCAGCGACCAAGTTTCTGCTCAATATCATCTATAGAATGGCTATCAGAACCAATGAAACATGGTTTGAAAGATTTAAACTCCTTCAAATAATCCTCTGTTGAAGGGTGTTTTCTGCCTAGCGCAAATTCTCTTGTATTTGGGTTGGAGGTAAAAAAAGCATGAGAGTGCTGGTAAATCGACTTTTTTATATTGTGACCTTGCGATCCCCACGATATTTTACACAAATCCTCATCTACTGGCGTTACTATGATGTATTTTTCCAGGAACTTGGCATTCTCATGCAATACTCTCCTTATCTCATCATCTGAAATGGCAGCTGTTCCACAACCTACCTCATAATCAGATCCCGTAAATCCGGATTCTTGCTTTTTCAGCACAGCGCCAAGTTTCTCTAACCCTCTACGGCTCAGAGTTTCCTTGTGGTCGATACCAGATGTATTCTGGTCGATGCTTATATTCAACTTTCCAAGGAAATCATCCTCAATATCCTCAATGGCCAATTCATCTGAAAGAACAACGTGATAGTTAACTCTATTCTTATTGACCAGTTTATCAAGTCTAAACTCTATGTTAGGAAGCAAACGAATCTGCTTCACTTTAGCAATAGTTGATTTATCACCAAAGAGTGACAATAAACGGGCATCATCATTGAGGTAGTTCTGTTTCAGCTTTTTGTAACCATCTATCAAGAAATAATCTGTTATACCAATAACACTTACATCGTTAGCAATGGCTGTGGTGAATAGGGTTTTGACATACCTATCCCATGCATCTTCAGTATCACCGCCAAACTGATTATTCAGCCCTGAGGCTGGCGTATGAACATGCAAATCCCATTTATGCCATTCTGAACCGCGATTCTCTTGATATAAATCTTTGGTTACTGCCATAATTCTTTTGCTTTAATTCTATCTATTTACTACTTTTAAACCTTGAAATCAGGGGACTTCCTTGATCACCTTATCTGCCATTGTTTAACTTGTTTATCACTCCATAAGTCACACCTATAAGGCGGGATAACTGTCTTAATCCTGTTCCTATCTCCAGGCAACTTACTATTGTAGATCAGGGGACTCTTTGCTAGCAAAGCGACGAAGTCGATTACGTGTCATCATTTTATCTCACACAGATGTCACTCATTGCCTTCTTTTTGAGGGGTTCGGGCGAGCAAAACTCGGATGTCTGGGGGGGAATTCTAAAGAGAATTGGGATTTTGTTGTTTTTATATGAACGCCTAAAAAGTAATTGAATGCTTACTCATGAAGTGAGGGGGCTAGCCTTTGATTTCAATTCCTTCTGCAGATATTCATAGACATAACCAGAACTCTGGGCATAAAGGCCAGAAGATGGACGCTGTAGAGCTAAGTATATGGAGGAACCATAAACTGTCTCTACTGCCTGA
>OCVV011342154.1_pt1 | contig 10149 bp, 9 predicted proteins | sample 1539721 | NCBI WGS metagenome assembly OCVV01 (sample SAMN02144230, study PRJEB22623) | gut metagenome | biome: sheep rumen | host: Ovis aries | place: New Zealand
TGCCGGCGGGTCCCTTTTTGTGTCCGGATGGGAGAGTATAAAAAAAAGACCCGGAGATCATCCGAGTCTTTTTAGTAGCGGGGGCAGGACTTGAACGCTGCGACCTTTGGGTTATGAGCCCAACGAGCTACCAACTGCTCCACCCCGCGTCGAGTGGGTACCGTTACCAGTACAGCACCATATATAGTAATTAATTATGATTGTGTCAAGGGTGAAGTGAAAGAAAGCTTGGGGTTACACATACTTTTGCAAGATATGTTTTGACGATACAAAGTAATCGATTCCGCTAGCGATCGTGACAAATGTGATGACTCCCATCACGACCTGAGGAAGATTTTCCCAAACAGCTTTAAAGCCTTCTAACTGCTGGATCGGATCCAATGCACAAACCAGGATCGTCACGATTCCGATTCCTTGCAAAGCCGTTTTCCATTTTCCACTTCGGCGAGCCGGCATGATAAGGCCTTCAGCGGCAGCGAGAGTGCGCAAGGTTTCAACGCTCGCTTCGCGGAAGTAGATCAAGGCGACCATCCAGACGGGAGCATAGCCCGTAGCAATGAAGCACATAAAGATGGTCATGTTCGAAATTTTATCACTGAACGGATCCAGATACTTTCCTAGGGTCGAAACTTCACCCCACTTGCGGGCAAGATGTCCGTCAAGGAAGTCGGTCAGCATAAAGCCAAGAACCATCACCAGCGCGAGCACTTTGAATACGATATGGTTATCTTCGTAATTCAAATTATTGTCGTAGAAAAAGACCCACAAGAAGAACGGAGTCAAAACGATTCGCGTCATCGTCAGCTGGCTTGCAATCGAAAGTGGCTTACGGTGTGCAGGGTCGCGGTAGAACCAGTACAAAAATTCCACAGAAGCGGCGCTCATCAGCAAAATGCTCGCGACCATGAAAATCTGCTGATAGCGTTCTAGCCCTAAAATATACACGAGCATTGTCGCGTTGATCGCGATTGCCGAAATTTTGGACCATGCGTGCCGCCCGGGAACCTTTTTCCCTTCGCGAATCACGGAAAGGCTTAAAAGCGAATGGGCGATAACGCGCCCGAGCAAGCAGGCACAACCCACAGCCAGCAAAATTTCGAAATCACCGTCCTTAAAGAAATCGCGCAAAAGGACGCTCGTCATCACCGTCACCGAGAGAATGCCTTCGATCACATTCAACCATAGCTGGTAATAAGGTTCTTCGAATTCCTGCACTCGAAGTTGCCAGTTATTGAGCCAGGTCAGAATCAGCACGACCAGCGTGATCATCGCAGCCGTATAGTTGTGCTGAGTCCAGATCGATGCAATTAGAGGGACGAATAGGGCTGCTCTAAAAATGCGCCAGGCGCGTCCGCGCAAACGCAGGCTTAACAATTTTTTCTTAAGAGGCATTGGCTTCCTCCAAAAATTCCTTTGCATGGGCAAGCGAGGTGGGGGATTGGGGATCCCCGAGCATTCTCGCAATTTCCACGATTCTTTCGTTATATGATAACAATTTCACGTTTGAAATAGTACGTCCTTCTCCATTTTCGTGCTTTTCAACAGCCAAATGGGACTGCGCACGGCAAGCGACTTGTTGCAAATGCGTAATCGCCAAGACTTGGTGGTACTTTCCAATTTCTTTCAGAGTTTCACCGACTTTGTTGCCGATTTCACCGCTGATTCCCGAGTCCACTTCATCGAAGACCAATACCGGAACATGATCTTGTTCCGCCATCACCGATTTGAATGCGAGAAGCACACGGGAAAGTTCACCGCCCGAAACGGCGACGCGCAGAGGCTTTTGTCCTTCGCCAAAGTTCGGAGCCATGCAAAATTCGACACGGTCCTTGCCCGTTGCGGAATAGTCTTCTTCGGAAATATCTGTATTGAAGGTGGCTTTAGGCATGCCGAGAGAGCGCAAAACTTCTTCTACCTTGGTGTCTAAAGTCTGTTTACCGGCTTTGCGCTTTTCCGTGAGAATACCTGCGGTTTCAGCAAGCTTGGCTTTGGCTTTTTCGATATTTTTCTTGATTTCGGAGAGATCGGCGTCCAAATTTTCGAGGCTATCGAGTTCCTGCTTGCGACGGGCAAAAAGCTCTATCAGCCCCGCTTCATCGGTACGATATTTGCGTTTTAAGCGCTGAATTTGCGCAAGGCGCGTATTCGCCCGATCAAGTTCCACAGGATCCAATTCCGAAGATTCTTCTGCATCGCGAAGAGCGTCTTCTATAAAAGAAAGCGAATCATAGGCGTCGCCGAGTTTTACAGCCCATTCTTCCATTTCAGGAAGCTTTGACGAAAACTGTCGAATCTTGGACTGGAAAATTTCAAACTGAGACATCAGCCCGTTTTCACCGTCAAAGAGTTTGCTGAGTTCTTCGATGGCGTGCATCTTGGCTTCGGACTTGGATGCTGCGGAGGTTTTTTCTTCTAGTTCCGCTTCTTCTCCGGCTCGGAGATTTGCCTTTTCCAATTCATTTTTCTGGAACGTCAAAAATTCTTTTTGCTCGGCAAGATTCCGTGCATTTTCTTCGGTCTTACGAAGCTCTTCCTGAAGACGGTTGTATGTACTCCAGGCTTCGCCATAGACCTTAAGCTCTTCGGTACAGCCGCAGTAATCGTCGAGTAAATTCAGCTGGGTTCGCAGATCGCGCAAAAGCAACTGATCGCTTTGACCGTGCATTTGAATTAGCGTTTCTCCCAAATCCTGAAGAACGCATTGCTTTACTATCACGCCGTTCACACGAGTGCGGTTCTTTCCTCCGGCAAGGATTTCGCGTTGAATGATCAGCTCATCTTCCGCATCAATTTCTTCGGATTCAAGAACCCTTTTGGCTTCGACATTGTTCGAAATATCGAACGTCGCTTCAACAAAAGCTTTGTCTGCTCCGTGACGAATCATCGTCGGGAGGGTTTTCCCGCCGACGACAACGCGCAAGGCGCCCATGAGGACGGATTTACCTGCGCCGGTTTCACCGGTAATGGCGGAGAAGCCCGTGCCAAATTTGACCGTGGTTTCTTCGATAAGTGCAAAATTACGGATCGTCAGCTGTTCTAGCATAAGTCCCGTTATGAATTAGGCCTTGTCAAACTCAATGATACTACGGTAGATCGGACGGCCTTCTAACCGATACTTCTTTTCAAAATTCGTCATGATCCCTTCTGTCGGAAGGGCCGTGTTGCGTTCTAAAATCTTGCAGCCCTTAAAGTTGTCAAAAACTTCGAGCGCGACTTCGTTGTATTCTTTGTGGTCCGTTCCCCAATAGAAGATACGCTTGCCCGGCTTCAAAACGCGGGCGACTTCCACGAGAAATTCTTCGCGAAGAAGACGATTCTTGTGATGGCGTTCCTTCGGCCACGGGTCTGGGAAATACATGTGGAATGCGTCCACGGTATTGCTCTGTACGCGATCGCGGAGAAAGTAGAAAACATCGCCGCGAAGCATGGCCGTGTTCGCATCGAGCTTGTTGCGCATCATGCGGTCTGCGGCGTAGCGGGCCCATGTCAAATCCCATTCACTTCCCATAATGAAGTAGTCCGGATGATTTTTCCCATATTCAACAAGGAAGCCGCCCTTGCCAGAACCGATTTCGATTTCAATGTGACCATTATGGTTCGGGAAAATTTCTTTCCAATCGAGCGGATGCTTGTCCGGCAAATTGTCCGGGGTCTGAATCGGCTTACGAGTTCCCGGAATATGACGGTGAACAAAGTGCCACATGCAGGGCAAGGCCTTGTCCTGGTTCAAGTCTCGGTAAAATTCAGGAATGACGATTTCCTTCTTTGCCTTTGGAATTTCTTCCATATTTTCCATTTCGTTGTTCATGTTCACCTTAGATAAATGCGATAATCTTATCGCGGTAAGCTTCTGGGATTTTTTTCTGGAGTGCTCCAAGAATATGATCCGAAGAATATTTCATCGAAAAATGGTTCAGCACAATATGTTTGCACTTCATGGTAGGGCCGAATTCTTCGAGAGCTTTGACGAGTTGGGAAATGTGCGTATGGCCTTTTTTGTCTGCCATCGATTCTTCGCCATCATCGATAAAAGTGCATTCGGTCACGAGAACTTCGGAATTCCAGATGGATGCGAGTTCAGGATCGGTAAGATTGTCGCCGAGACAGTCTCCCATGAATGTGATAATTGGATCGTAAACTTCGCGGGTAATGCTAATGCCTTGTTCTTTAAGCTTGATGATTCCCGTTGCATCTAGACCAATGTATTCGTCTTTCAGCTTGTTCTTGTGGTTATAAAGCGTAACTCCCATCGACGGCAGAAAGGCTTGGCGTCCGCTTAGTGCGTGCCGTGTACGGAAGGCTTCGATCGATAGATCCTTCCGATACTTGAGTGCGACTTTTTCACCGGCATTCAGCCCGACGATTTCCGGGAGCTTAAAGCGTTGCTCGGGAACGCCTTCGAAAACGGCTTCGGAATGAATCCAAGCTTCTGCGCCGGAAACAAGGTCGGCAGGCATGTAATAAATCGAAGGCTTATCGACTCCCATCATGCGACGCAAGCTGTGATGACGCATCAAGCAACGGCTATGATCTCCGTGTGCATGAGTCAAGAATACGTGATTGATCCCGATGGAAGAAACCGGGCATTCTCCCATGTCCACGCAAAAATCGTATTCGGGAAGTTGAAGGTAAGTCGCAAGGCCCGAAACGGAGAAGCCGTGAAGAATGACTCTTCCGATATGATGACGGACTTGGCGTAAAGCGTTGTGCAGGGAATGATTTTCTTGCATTTCGAGCTCAAAGATAGTAAGTTTTCCATGGAGGTTATCGAATGAAACGCCGTCTTTTGGACTATATCGCGTACGTGGAAAGCGTCCTTGCGGGGGAGTCTACTCTCGAATCGGATGAAGTCGTCCGAACCGATTTACTTTTGCAGATTCAGTTCTTTCAACACGAGCGGCTTGTCCATCTACTCGTCACTCTTCTTTTTGCGCTCCTTTTTGTGGGGACAACCCTTTTCTTTACGGTATTTCCGACGTTTCCACTCCTTCTTTTAGATCTTCTTTTTTTAATTCTGCTTGTTCCCTACATTCGGCATTATTACTTATTGGAAAACGGGACTCAGCGCCTTTACCGCCTGCAAGATAAACTATGGCAACGCATAATTGAAGAACGCAAAAAAAGCCATCCCTGAAGGACGGCTTTTTCCTGTTGGGAACAAGACATTAAAGAAGGTTCTTGACCGCTTCTTCGACTTTCTTCATGTCGGCAGTCGGTTCAAAGCGAGCGACAACTTCACCCTGTCTATTGACGAGAAATTTGGTAAAATTCCATTTGATGTCGGGGTTTGTCTTGTAATTTTTGTCAATTTTTGACAGCATAACGCCCATGGCGAAAGCCTTGACACCTTTTCCAAAGCCTTCAAAACCCTTTTGGCTTTTGAGATAGGAGAAGAGAGGCAATGCGTTTTCACCGTTGACGTCGCTCTTTTTGTACTGCGGAAATTGCGTATTGTACTTGAGCGTGCAGAATTCGTGAATTTCGGAATCGCCTTCAGGGGTTTGACCGCCAAACTGATTGCAAGGAACATCGATGACTTCGAAGCCTTGGTCATGGTAAGCTTCATACATTTTTTCAAGCGGTTCATAATGCGGAGTAAAACCGCAGCCTGTTGCCGTATTGACAATCAGAAGAACTTTTCCTTGAAAATCTTGCATGGATTTGGAATTGCCATCGGCGGTAGGAAGGGAATAATCGTAAATGCTCATTGTTTCCTCGTGGAAAAAGTGAAGCGTTATTTGTCTATAAGTAAAATACAAAGCGCAACCTAGCAAAATACTAGTTTGGGAACTTTTTTGCAAAAAATCTGACGAAGTGGCTTTTTTATCGACTTATGCGTATATTGACATAGAACGTAAATGGGGTAAACAATGTTAATTGACTTTAAGCAGATCCATCCAGTGACAGGTCCCGGAATGAATCATGGGGCAGGCGAAATGACCGCCCGGATCGTCGAAAATTCGCATGGGAAATTTTTGATTAACCGACTTCATCCTTACGGTTCCATCGGAATTCACACGCAAAAGAATGGTTGCGAAATCAATTATGTCATCTCGGGATCAGGAAGAGCGATTTGTGATGGAAAGGAAGAACTTCTATCCAGCGGCTGTTGCCATATCTGCCCAGAAGGATCTTCTCAAATTATCGAAAATACGGGCATCGACGATCTGGTTCTTTTTACGGTCATCACCGAAAAATGAGGACTTGTTGAAAATTCTTTGCTTTTTTGCAAAAAAAGAGTAATTTAGCGAAAGAAGCCCTTTGCGGGCGAAAATTTCCATTTCACATTTATAAGGAGTTTTGGTTCCATGCGCGATTTGATTGAAAAACTGTTGCAGAAAGGTTATTCGGTTCTTTTTTCAATGGAAGGCGGTTTCCCTGTCATTCGAATCATCAAGGGGACTGATGCCGAGCACCCGGTCAAGAGCTGTAGCCTCGGTTCCGGAAACTTCCGCTCCGCTGTGGAAGATTCCCTCCAGGCGATGATTCTCGACTTGGAACGCCATCCAGAGTAATTCTCGCGTTCCTTTCCATAAATCCAAATTCTCTTTTTCTATATTTGGGCCCGTCAACGAACGAGGCCCATTTTGTCTATTAATCCAGAAATCGCCAAGCGTCGCACTTTCGCCATTGTCAGCCACCCTGACGCGGGTAAAACGACCATCACCGAAAAATTTCTCTGGTTCGGTAAAGTCATTCGTGAAGCGGGACATGTCCGCGCAAAAGCCAACCGCAATTATACAGTCAGTGACTGGATGAAGATCGAACAGGATCGTGGAATTTCCGTTTCCAGTTCTGTCTTGAACTTTCCTTTTGAAGGTTGCTGGTTCAACCTGGTCGATACCCCGGGGCACCAGGACTTCTGCGAAGATACCTACCGCGCCTTGACCGCCGTAGATTCGGCTCTGGTCTTGATCGATAGCGTGAACGGTGTGGAAAAGCAGACGATCAAGCTGATGGAAGTCTGCCGGATGCGCCATACGCCGATCATTACATTCATCAACAAGATGGACTTGGATGGTCGTCCTGTTCTGGATTTGATTGACCAAATCGAATCCGTTTTGAAAATCAAGGCAATTCCGTTTACACTGCCGATCGGTGTCGGTAAACTTTTCAAGGGCGTTTACTGCATCGCCGATAATACGTTCAACGTTTACGACGCTCAGTCCGGTCACCAGGAAATTTTGCAGATGACGGGTCCGGATGATCCGAAACTGGTCGAACTTTGTGGCGAGAACTGGGTGAATCAGTTCCGTGAAGAATATGACATGGTCACGGGCGGCATGGATCCGTTTGACCATGAACTTTTCTTGAAGGGCGAAATGTGCCCGGTATTCTTCGGCAGTGCCGTGACAGGCTTCGGCGTGCGTCAATTGCTGAACGCCTTTGCCGACCTCGCACCGGCACCGATGCCGCGCGAAACGGATAAGCGCATTGTCGATCCGAGCGAAAATGATTTTTCGGGCTTTGTCTTTAAGATCCAAGCCAATATGGATCCGAAGCACCGAGACCGAACCGCATTCATTCGAATTTGCTCCGGACAATTCCAGCGTGGAGACAAGGTTTACCACGTGCGCACGGAACGAGACGTTCGTTTGGCGGCTCCTACCGCCTTCCTCGCCAAAGACAAGGAAGTTATCGATACAGCTTGGGCTGGTGATATCGTTGGCATCAACGATCCGGGACTTTTCCATATTGGCGATACGCTGACGAAGGGAGAAAAGATGAGCTTTTCGGGCATTCCGGATTTTGCTCCGGAATATTTCGCCCGCGTAACGCTCTTGAACCCGCTCAAGTCGAAGCAGCTTGCCAAGGGCTTGAAGGAATTGACCGAAGAAGGGGCAACCCAGCTGTACCAGCCGTTCAAGTCGGCGATTCCTGTCATCGGTGTTGTCGGAGAACTCCAGTTCGACGTGCTCAAATTCCGCCTGATGTCGGAATATGGTGCCGATGTTTCCTTGGACAGAATTCCTTCCTTCGGCGTGCGCTGGATTGTCGGAGCTCCTGCCGATGTCGAAAAATTTGTGAACGAAAATGGCGGAGACTGCATGCGCGATAAGGAAGAGCGATTTGTATGCCTTTTCCCGAATGAATACCGTATGACTCTGGCCATGAAGAACTATCCTGAACTCAAATTTGTGGAAACTTCTTTGGGGTAACCATGCGGATTCTTCTTTTGACCATTTTCCTTTTTATCATTTCTTGTGCGGAAACGCATGAGGTGACAAAGAAACCGTCCGAAGTTCAAAAAACGGAAGTTACAAAAACGGATACTGCCGTTTTTGAAGAGGCGATTCCAGAAAAGGAGGAGGTCATTCCTCAAGAAGATTCGACAGTTTCCGAAGTTTCTTTTTTCGCTATCGGAGATGTTCTCTTTCACACGCCGCTTTTTAAGGCCTGCAAAGAAGACGAGTCCAAGTGCAACTTTGACTACATCTTCGCACCTTGGAAAGAGGAGATTCAAAAAGCCGACATAGCGGCGGTAAACCAGGAAACCATTTTTGTGCCTCGAGAAGACGGCTACGCCTCTTACCCGAGCTTTGGATCTCCGGAAGAAGTCGGGATTGCAGAAATTGCGGCAGGCTTTGATATTATCACCCATGCGACGAATCATACGATAGACCGCAAGGCTTCTGCTGTCGATTATACCATCGATTTTTGGACGGGAAAATCGGCAAAGGCTTTGGGCATTCATAAAACGCAGTCAAGTCAGGATTCCGTTTACACTCTCGACAAAAACGGGATCCGTTTTGCTTTTGTGAACTTTACCTATGGCTTGAACGGGCAAAAGCTTCCGAGCGATCGTCCGTACTTGGTGGACCTTTTGGACAGTAGCGGTCATTGGGTAGAAATGGTTCGCAAGGCAGAAGCTTCTGCAGAAGTCACGGTTGCCTTTATGCATTTTGGTACAGAATACGTAGAACTCCCGACGGCAGAGGCTATGAATGATGCGGAACAGGCGATCGATGCCGGCGCGGATATTCTCGTGTGCGCCCATCCACATGTGATCGAACCTTATGGCATCTATACGACGAAAGCGGGGAACCGCGCGCTCGTGTACTGGTCGCTTGGAAACTTTGTTTCAAACCAGCAGGATATTTCGACGAACCTCGGCGGCGTAGCGAAATTTGCCGTGCGCAAGGTAGTGAAGGGAAGCGAAGCGCGTTTGGAAGTTTCTTCTGCTACTTTCGAAGGTTCCGTAACACAGCAGGAAGTGGGGAACTATCACGCGATTCCGTTGAGCGATTATTCCGATTCCCTTGCTGAACTACATCTGCTCAAAACGAAAATTCCGGAATTATCCCTTAAGGCGTTTACTGAACTTTTCCAAAAAAACTTGGAAAATGCTGTGAAATGCAATACAGAAGACCCTTCAATCGTTTTACCCTTAAAAATTGTGAATTTGTCCAAAAAGCAAGATTCGGTCAAAACGCTGAAACAGAAATAGCTTAGATTCGTTTATATGAAACAGATTCTTTTTGCATTATTTTTTGCTAGTGCCCTTTTTGCGAAGGACGTTCAAATTGTCGTCGAGATGGACGGGAACGTGGCTTCTCCTACGACAGTGAAAAAGCTGGTTCGAGATGCCGTTGTGCAAAATGGTGATTCTCCAGTCGAGGAATCGAACAACAAGCTGAACGTTTCCCTGATGCCTCTCGGTTCATCGATTATCGTCGTGGGGGAGCTTGAAAAGAATGGCAAAGCAAAAAATTCAACTAAACTGAAAGCGGAAAGTGCAGAAGAGCTCGATTTCATCATTGACCGCGTCGTTGCAGCCGCTTTAAAATCGGAAAATGCCAATTCCAACGAGGAAATCGGTAAAATTACCGAACAGGAAAAGGTAGAAGTCGTCGAACGCAAGGGTGTTCATAAATACAAATCGGTTGGAATCGGCCCCGCCCTTTGGCACGATACGCATGGAAAAGCGAAATTTCTATTTGCCTTTGACGTGAAGGTTATTTTCGAAGTCGCTCCGCAGTGGGCAATTCTCATGCAGGGGGATTATGCGTTTAACATCGATCCACTGATAAACCATATGGATTTTGTTGTAGGACCGCGCTATTATTTTACAGCGACACGCTTTTCTCCGTTTGTAGGTTTGGGCTTTGGCGTGGGTGCTTTCTTGCATGACATTTCCGACCAGGACCG
>OCVV011130568.1_pt1 | contig 10148 bp, 6 predicted proteins | sample 1539721 | NCBI WGS metagenome assembly OCVV01 (sample SAMN02144230, study PRJEB22623) | gut metagenome | biome: sheep rumen | host: Ovis aries | place: New Zealand
TTAGATGGACTAGTATCTGATTATATTACAATTAATGAGCCTCAATGCATCATGCATTTGGGTCATAACGTATGCGTACACGCACCTGGAACTAAATATAATGATAAAGATATGATTCATGCTATCCATAATTTATTATTATGTCATGGTAAAAGTGTTAGAGTAATAAGGAAAAATGTAAAAAATTCAACAGTCGGATTCGCACCATGCTCTAGACCAATGATTCCAACTGATAAATCAGAAGAAGCATATAGAAAGTGTTATGACAAATATTTTGAATTAGATAGAGGTGGAGAGTATCCAAATAATGTATCAATTTATAGTGATCCAATATTCTTAGGAGATTACCCAAAGGAATATTATGTTAAATTCAAAGATATATTACCTAATATCACTAAGGAGGATTTAGAATTAATCAGTCAGCCTTTAGATTATATATACCAAAATATTTATTCTGGAACATTCTATAAGATTGAAAATAATGAAGCAGTAATGAAGAAATTCCCATTCGGCTATCCAGAAGGTAATATTGATTGGCTACAGGTTGTACCAGAAGCATTATATTACGCTCCAAAATATTTATATGAGAGATATAAAAAACCAATTATTATAAGTGAGAATGGTTTTTGTAATAATGATTTAGTTTCAGAAGATGGTAAAGTACATGATGCTGAAAGAATAGAATATTTAAAAAGCTATTTAAAAGAATTAGAAAGGGTGTCTAAAGAAATAAAAGTAAAGGGTTATTTTGTATGGAGTCTTTTAGATAATTTTGAATGGCATAACGGATTAAGAAAAAGATTCGGATTAGTATATGTAGATTATTCCACTGGGGAAAGGATTAAAAAGGATTCATTTTACTTTTATAAGAAACTAATTAAGGAGAATAAACAATAAAAAAGTATATTGTTGATAATAATTTACGAAAAATTTAAACGCTTTTTGTAAGAAAAAAGAAGAACTATTTTATTAAATAAAATAAAGTATCTATTAAAATAAAAAGTTCAATAATAATTTACGAAAACGTTTAAAATTTTTTTCAAAAAAACGTTTACAAATCTTTTTCTTTTTGTTATTATATAGGTAGTAATAACCAAGTATTTTACAATTTTAGGTCAAATAACACAATTGAAAACGCTTTTGTATATCAAGCAAGACTTGAAACTATAAAAGAATGGTTTAAATTTATTTTTCTAGTACTTAAACGATTTCGAACATTGAAGTATTAGAAACAAATACCAACAATAATTGGTTAAAAAATTTTTTTCATTTCAAAGAAGGAGAACAAGGAGGAAATTATGAAAAAAAGATTTTTAGGTATTTTAGGTGTAGCAGCTCTAGGTGCATTATCACTAGCAAGCTGTGCGAAGGATGAGGATGTATTCCATATTTATGCATGGAACCAAGAATTCCAAGGATTCTTCAACAAGTATGTGTCTGATGAAAAAACTGACAAAGCTAAAGTTTACCATTTAGATGGCAAGAAGGTAAAATGGACTATCAACCCTTCAGATAATGGTGTTTACCAAACTAAGCTAGATGCAGCATTAAAGAAAAATGCTACTGAAAAGTCAAAGTCTAAGAGAGTCGATATGTTCTTAGCAGAAGCTGACTATATCGGTAAATACGTAAATAGTGATGCATCTCTAGATGTTAAATCACTTGGAGTTACTAATTTTGAAAACATTTATCAATATACTGAAGATACAGCAACAGATGCAAATGGTAAAGTAAAAGGTGTATCATTCCAGTGCTGTCCAGCAGGTGTTATTTATCGTCGTTCAATTGCTAAAGCTGTTTTAGGTACTGATGATCCAGAACAAGTACAAGCAGCAATGTCTAATTGGAATAATTTTAGAGCACTTGCAGCTGATATGAAGGAAGCAGGATATAAAATTACAGCTTCTTTTGCTGAAGATTATCGTGCATATTCAAATAATGTTTCAAAATCTTGGATTAATGATAAGAGTGAAATTCAATTTGACGATCAAATCGTTGATTGGATGGTAGAAGCTAAGCAATTTATGGATGCCGGATATACACTAGATGCAGGTATTTGGGACGATGCTTGTACAGCTGAAATGTTTAAGACTGGTAAAACATTCTGCTATTTCGGACCAGCTTGGTATTATAACTTCTGTATGGGTAACGCACAAGATAAAGAAAAAGGTTGCTTCGGTGACTGGGCATTATGTGAAGGTCCAGCTAAGTACTTCTGGGGTGGAACTTGGATGTTAGCTGCAAATGGTACAGATGACCAAGATTTAATTAAGAAGACAATGAATGCATTCATTAATGATAAGGAAATTTGTAAGAAACTTGTTAAAAATGATGGACAATTCTCTAATAACAAGGTTGCTAACCAAGAAGTTTCTGATGAATATGATGCAGCAGGAAGCGGTAATGCATTCTTAGGTGGACAAAATGATACTAAGGTTTACTTAGGATTAGCTAGTGGTATTTCTAATGAATTCACAACTTATTATGATCAATTCTGTAATGAAGGTCTACAAAAGTATTATGTAGATTATTTAAAGGGTACAACTCAATTAAAGACTGCTATCAATAACTTCTTACAATATATGAACCAAAAAGCTCCATCAGTAGTTACATCTAAATTCGATGTTGATGCTTTAGTTACAACAATTAATGATAGATTAGATCAAGAAAAAAAATAGAATAATTGAATTATGTGGCGGTTATATGCCGCCACATTTTTCATAAAAAAGCATTAATTTATTATTTTTCTAAAAAGGAGTTGAAGCTAATTATGGAAAAAACCGTAGATAATGTTGAAGTTTATGATAAAAATACGGCTAATGTTGAAGCAGAAGCTGCTCAACCTCCAAAGAAAAGAAAAAAATCAGTTAGTTATGCAAAATGGGGAGTTCTTTTCATTCTACCATTTTTTATAGCTTACTTAATATTTACACTTTGGCCACAAATACAAACTATCGCATATAGCTTTTTAGAATATATAGATGAAGGCTTAAATGTAACAGGACCTAGATTTATAGGTTTTGCAAATTATGCTAATCTGTTAAGTTCTAATCTGATATGGAAATGTTTGTGGAACACAATAATAATGTGGGTTATGGGTGCTGTTGTACAGTTAGGTTTCTCTTTATTGCTAGCGATTTTCTTTACAAGTACTAGATTAAACCTAAAATGTACAGGTTTCTTTAAAACAGTATTCTATATGCCAAACGTAATAATGGCATCAGCGTTCGCTTTCCTATTTTATTCAATATTTAATACAGTTGGTCCAGTAAATCAAATTTTACAATTCTTTGGTTGGACTAGTTCAAACATTGATTTTATTTCTAAATATGAGTGGTCAGTAAGAGGAATAGTAGCTACGATGAACTTCTTATTGTGGTTTGGTAATACTACAATCCTTTTAATGGCAGGTATTATGGGTATTGATGAAAGTATATTTGAATCTGCTCGTATTGATGGTGCTACATCAACTAGAGTATTCTTTACTATTACAATGCCTCTATTAAAGCCAATCTTTGTATATGTATTAATCACATCAATGATTGGTGGTTTGCAAATGTATGATGTTCCACAGATCTTCACGAAAGGTGTTGGAGCACCAAATAATACAAGTATGACCTTAGTAATGCTATTGAACAGTTACATGGATGGTACTAAAAACTATGGTGTGGCAGGAGCAATTGCCGTAATCTTATTTATAGTTACTGGTATATTAAGTATTTTTGTATTTAAATCAGTTAATAAGAAGGATTAAGGAGGTAGAAGATGAAAACAATGGATGACATTGGGCTAAAGGAAAATAATGCAGCCCGAGCAAAATTAATTATTCAAAGAGTTCTAGTTTATACTTTCATGATAGTCCTTTCAATAATCTGTTTATTCTTGTTCTATTTACTATTTGTAAATGCTACAAGAAGTCATGCAGAATTACAATCTGGATTTACATTAATTCCATCAACACACTTTTTTGAGAACTTCAAAAAAATGTGGGATGATGTTTCAGTTGTTGATGTTAAGCAAGGTATGTTAAACTCATTTATCATTGCTTCATTATCATCAATTCTTACTACTTACTTTTCAGCACTATGTGCATATGGTATATATGCTTATAATTTCAAAGGTAAAAAACTTGCAGAAGGCTTTATTATCGCAATTATGATGATTCCTTCACAGGTTTCATCAGTTGGTTTTATTAAAATGTGCTTTGATATGGGATGGGAAAATCAATTCTGGGTATTAATCATTCCTGGAATTGCTGCTCCAGCAACATTCTTCTATATGATTCAAAACTTGAGAGCTAATCTACCTCTTGATTTAGTAGAAGCATCTAGAATGGATGGCTCAAACGAGTTTATGACATTTAATAGAATTGTTCTTCCAATTATGAAGCCAGCATTAGCTGTTCAATTGATTTTCTCATTTGTTGCTTCATGGAACAATCTATACTTACCTAACTTATTGTTAGAAGATAATAATCGTACATTACCTTCTATGTTATCTATTTTAAGAAGTGCAGACTTCTCTAAGATGGATATGGGTTATATTTATATGGTAATATTTGTTTCTATATTCCCTGTATTATTGATTTATTTATTCTTATCTAAATCAATTATTAAGGGTATGACAAGTGGATCAGTTAAAGGTTAAAAGGAGTATTGAAATATGGCAGAAGTAATTTTAAAGGATATAAAGAAAATATATCCATATATAGAAAAAAAAGCAAAATCTAAAGAAACAGGTAAAAGAAAGAATAATCTTCAAATTACTGATCAAGGTGTTGTCGCCGTTCAATCTTTTAACCTAGAAATTGCTGATGGAGAGTTTATAGTATTGGTTGGTCCTTCAGGATGTGGTAAATCAACTACACTTCGTATGGTTGCTGGTCTTGAAGAGATTACAGAAGGTGATCTTTATATAGATGGTAAAATTGTTAACTCAATTGAACCAAAGGATAGAGATATAGCAATGGTATTCCAAAGCTACGCTTTATATCCTCATATGACTGTTGAGCAAAATATGGCATATCCATTAAAGATTCTTGCTCAAAATATTACTTATCAATTCGAGATTGAATACTACAATTATCAAATTGAGAACCTTGAGGGACAAAAGGTTCGAATTAAAAAAGAAGAGGAAGATGCAATTAACGTATTTAAAGGAAAAGCTGAAGCTAAGAAGAAAAAGATGGCTGAAAGCGGAAAAAATGCTAATCCAGAAGCAATCAAGAAGATTGATGATAATGTAGAAAACTATCAAAAGAAGCTTGAAGAAAAGAGTAAACTAAAGATAGCTAAGATTGATGATAATATTGCTTCAATTAAGCTATTAATTGAGCAAGATCAAGCAAAGATTAATAATGGTGAAACATTCTATAGAGCTAAAATGAGCGCTGGCATGAGAAAATATAAAATTATGCAAATCGCTGAAATGTTAAATATTACTGAATATTTAGCTAGAAAGCCTAAGAATCTATCTGGTGGTCAACGTCAACGTGTTGCTATCGGACGTGCAGTAGTTAGAAATCCAAAGGTATTATTAATGGATGAGCCTTTATCTAACCTAGATGCTAAGCTACGTAACCAAATGAGAGCTGAAATCATCAAGTTAAGAAAAAAGGTTAATACAACATTCATATATGTAACACATGACCAAGTTGAAGCTATGACTTTAGGTGATAGAATTGTTGTAATGCGTGATGGATTTATTCAACAAATTGGTACTCCACAAGAGGTATTCGATCATCCAAGAAATAAATTCGTTTCAGGATTCATTGGAACTCCTCAAATGAACTATTTTGAAGCAAAGCTTTTACTTGAAAATGATAAGTACATTGTAGACTATGATGGCTATAAGGTAACTTTATCTGAAGAAAAACAAGCAAGATTAAAAGAAAATAATATTCAACCACAAGATGTTACTCTTGGCGTAAGACCAGATCATATGGTTGTTGGTAAAGATGGAATTGAGGGTTCAGTAGACGTTTCTGAATTAATGGGCTCTGCAGCACATTTACACATGACTGTTAACGGTCGTGATGTAATTGTTGTTATTCCAACAAATGATGGATATGTTGATTACGTAGGTCAAAACTTAAAGCTTGGATTTACTGGTAATTTAGTTCATTTATTCGCAAAAACTGGTTCTGAGAGAAATCTTGAATTCTTAAATGATAATTCATATATGGAAGATCCAAGATTACTTGAAATCGAAAAAGAGGAAGAAAAAGTTCAAACAAATGAAGTAAAATAATTATAACAAGCGCAATGAAGTAATCTTTGCGCTTTTTATATAAGACTAACTAGGAGGTTATATAAAATGGTATCTTTTATTGAAATGAAGAACAAATTTAATACAATAGTGACTTTATGTAATGTAGGGGCATCTATTTATGATATTAAAACAATTGATATCAATAATAAAATTGAATCTATTTTATATACTCCAAAAAATGAAGCTGACTTTCCATTTGATAATAGCTTCTTCGGAAAAACAATCGGAAGAACTGGTGGAAGAATCAGCAATTCAAAATTCACATTAAATGGAAAAGAATATGTTATTCCATCTAATGACCCCAACGGCTTACACGGTGGTAAAGATACCTTAAGCTTTAAGGAATTCGAATACCACAAGTATGAGACAGAATTATGCTATACAGTCGAATTCTCTTATTTTTCTCCTGATTTGGAATCCGGCTACCCCGGGAATTTTATAATAAAAGTAATTTACAGTCTTTATAAAGATGTCAATAAATTAATAATCAAGTACGACTGTATAGCTGATTCTGATACTTTATGTAATTTATCTAACCATGCATATTTTAATTTAAGTGGTAATGCTAAGCGTGATATTCAAAAACAAGAATTATTTATTAACGCAACTAAAATGGAGAAAATCACTAAATTAATACCAGAAAAGATAGTTGAATGTAGTGATATTTATTCATTTAAAAATATGCATAAAATTGGTGACAATTTAATGAAAAAAGAAATCATCTTAAATACAAATGGATATGATTTTCCATATATATTTGATAAAGTGGGATTAGATAACTATAATGTCATTTTAAAGGATGATGAATCTAAACGAATTATGAAAATAAAAACTACATACCCTGTAGTTGTTATGTATACATGTAATTACACTGGTAATGTTATTATGAATAATAATAGGGTGATGACACCATATTATGCTGTATGCTTAGAATGTATGTATCATCCTAATACAATTAACAGTGACTTTTTAAAAGAAAAAAAGGATATATTATTAAAAAATAAAAAATATAACGAAACTATTGAATTACATTTCGAGGTGGACTATGAATAGATTAATTGGATTTATGAAGGGCGTAAATTTAGGTGGTTGGCTATCTCAGGGTAGCTTAGAATTATCTCATATTGATTCTTTTATAAAAGAAGAAGATATTAAAAGAATCAAGGATATGGGATGTGATCATTTAAGATTACCTGTTGATTTTGAAAATATCTATGACGAAAAGAAAAAATGTGATAATAATATAGGATATAAATATATTGATTTATGTATCGAATGGTGTAAAAAATATGGACTAAATGTCGTATTAGACTTACATAAGGCACCTGGATATACATTTGATGATTTTGAATATTCTGATGGCTTTTTTACAAATAAGGAATTACAAGCATTATTTTTAGATATTTGGGACAGATTATCTAAAAGATATGCTAAATATTCAGACATGATGATGTTTGAAATGCTAAATGAGGTTACAAGCTTTGAGGTTATTAATGAATGGAATGATTTAGCACTTAGATGTATAAAGGTAATTAGAAAAAATGCACCTGATGTTAAAATATTATATGGTGGTGTAGGCTATTCGAGTGTAGCAGCAGTAAAATATATTCCTAAGCCTTATGATAAAAATATTGTATTTAATGTTCATTGTTATGAACCAATGGCATTCACTCATCAAGGTGCATATTGGGTAGAAAAAATGCCTACAGATTTTAGAATAAAATATCCTGTACCAGATGATGAATATAAGGCAATTTGTAAGATTGTACCACCATTAACTAATGGTACACTTGGTAATGCAGATAACGCACTAAAATTATTGAAGGAAAATTTCTTTATAAATTTATTTAAAGAAGCAGTTGAATGCTCTGAAAAATATGGAGTTTATCTATATTGTGGTGAATATGGTGTTATTGATAGAGCTGATACTAAATCATCTTTAATTTGGTTAAAGCATATTAATAGTGCGTTTGAATATTATAATATAGGTAGAGCAATATGGAGCTATAAAAAGATGGATTTTGGTATTATAGATGACCATTATAAGCCTATATTTAATGAATTGATTAAATATTTATAGAATGCCATGAAATTGGCATTCTTTTTTTAACTTATAAAATCATCCGTTTGGGTGATATATTTAAAATTATATATGATATAATTAAAATAGATTTTTATAATACGAAGGGGAGTATAGTATGAAAATTAAAAGGATATTATTAGCATCATTATTATTATCTGGAGCTTTTGTAGTATCATCTTGTGCTAAAAAGAAGCCAGTTGATCCAACACCAGAAAAAACTGAGGAGACTCCTGTTACTACAACAACACCAGAGATTCCAACATCAACTTATGATGACACTCCAACAACAACTATAACAATTGATATTGACCCAATTGAAGAGGAATCTGCAATTAGAACAATCTATTCAGATTTCAACAAGCCTAAGCTTCCTTCAACATATATGAATGTTTCAGAGGAACAAATTAAAGTTCAATTATCATTAGATACAGAAGATCAAATTGCAAAATTACAACAATATGATTGTATCGAACAAAAGGGCATTGACTATACCTTAGATGGAGATGTTGAATATCTAATTGATGCTTTCCCTCATTTATCACAGGATGAATCATATGCTGGTGATATTTTAGCAGGTGTCGTTAATGATTTTTCTGATTATATAGATAACCTTCTTGCATATGAAACAAAAAAATATACTCAAATTATTCCAGAATTTTATGTATCTAGAATAAAAGATAAAAATTATTTTATCATTTCAATTGAATCTGCAGATGGTGAAAATCGTGATTTAGTAGTAGTAGATTCAGAAGGTATTATTTCATATATAAATTTTACTAATGAGGATAGTAGAATATATGAAACAGGATTTGTGAAAAAAGGAACAATTTCCGATTCTGATTTAGAAACATTACAAAGACAAGGTGTTATTAAATATAATAATGATGGCTGTGAATTTAAAATCAAAGATTATGACACAACATCTATATTTGTTCCAGGATATTATAGAACTAAGCCATTCCAAAATATAGATTTATCAAATTTAGATTATTGTAACAATCTAGAAGAAATAGTAGTACCAAATTCAAATACTACATATAAAACTATAGATGGTGTTTTATATAATTATGATTTAACTGAATTGTTATATTATCCAAAAGCTAAACAAACAGAAAGCTATATTATGCCTGAAAGTGTAGAAAATTATAGAAAAGGCACATTTAAGAATTTAAAATATTTAAAGGAATTATCTTTTAATGAAAATATTACAAAGGTTCAAGAAAAAGAATTTGAAAATTCAGTTAGCTTAGAGAAACTTGATGTTTCTGGTGCCAAAACAATTGCAGATAACGCATTTAAAAATTGTTTAAGTCTAAAAGAATTAAGTATTTATTCTACAAAAGAAGATGGTTCAATCGCATCATATTTCCAAACTGATTCAGATGATAATCTAAATGAAATAGTAATAAATGAAGAAACATATTATGTACCAAAACTAGAAAAAATAACAATTTTAAATAGTGAGGTATCTAATTTAACATTCTTAGGAATGGATGAATCTTTAATTGAAATAAATATTCCTAAAACAACTTCACTTAATGATAATAATTTTAAATATAATTTAATAAATCTAGAAAAAATATCAATTGATTCATGTAAAACAATTGGTGCTGAATTATTTAAAAATTTAGAAAAATTAACAACAATTAACGGAAGCTCTTTTGAATCAATCGGAGATAGCGCATTTAATGGTTGTACAAATCTAGAAGCTTTAGATACATCAAATGTATCAGATTTAGGTGTTGATGTATTTACAGGAACAAAAATCACTGAATTAAATTTACCTAAATTAACA
>OCVV011349787.1_pt1 | contig 10148 bp, 9 predicted proteins | sample 1539721 | NCBI WGS metagenome assembly OCVV01 (sample SAMN02144230, study PRJEB22623) | gut metagenome | biome: sheep rumen | host: Ovis aries | place: New Zealand
CACAGTACAGTCTGCAGGTGCCACAGAAATCACGCTCCTTTTGTTTCACCGTGGGGCACACGAGCCTTTTGCACGAATTCCTTTTCCAGAACAGTACCGAATCGGACAAGTCTGGGCTATGATTGTTTTTGATTTGGACATTAGTGAATTTGAGTACGCTTACAGCGTAAACGGCCCCTACCTTCCGGAAAAAGGTCTTTTGTTTGATCCTTCCAGGCCACTTCTGGATATTTATGCCCGTGCAGTAACTGGTCAAAGCATTTGGGGTATTAAAAATCCTGGTTTTTATAAGGCAAGGGTTGTAAGAAACAGCTTTGACTGGGGAAAAGAGCATTTTCCGAAAATCCGCATGGAAGACCTTGTAATTTACGAACTGCATGTGCGAGGTTTTACTCAGCATCCGTCTTCAAAGGTATCCTCTCCCGGCACATTTCAGGGTCTGATAGAAAAAATCCCTTATCTGAAATCCCTTGGAATAAACGCTGTGGAACTTATGCCGGTATTTGAATTTGATGAGTGCGCCGATGAACGAACGGTCAACGGAGAGCGGCTCTTGAATTATTGGGGTTACAATCCAATCAGTTTTTTCGCACCAAATACTAGCTACGCATCAACTCAGGAATACAACCGAGAAGGCGAGGAATTAAAAACGCTGATCCGAGAACTGCATAAAAACGATATGGAGTGTATCCTTGACGTTGTTTATAATCACACGGCTGAAGGAGATGATAAAGGTGCTTTTTTCTCCTTTAAGGGTTTTGACAATCAGGTCTATTATCTTCTGACGCCGGAAGGGAAATACCATAATTTCAGCGGATGCGGAAACAGCGTGAACTGTAATCATCCTGTTGTGCAGGATTTGATTCTTGACAGCCTTCGGTACTGGACTACCGCTTACCATGTGGACGGATTTCGTTTTGACCTGGCCAGCATTTTAGGAAGGAACGAGGATGGGACTCCTATGTCCAATCCGCCCCTCTTGGAACGGCTGGCCTGCGACCCGGTTCTTTATGATATAAAACTGATTGCGGAAGCCTGGGACGCAGGAGGCCTATATCAGATCGGCGGCTTTAATTATCGCGGCCGTTGGGCAGAATGGAACGGCCGGTACCGGGATGACATCAGGGATTTCCTTAAAGGCGATTACAGGTTGTGGGAAAATGCTGCTGCGCGTATTACCGGATCCCGCGACATCTACGACCCGGAAAAGCGGGGATACAGGGCATCTGTCAATTTTATCACCTGCCACGATGGTTTCACGCTGAATGACCTCTACTCTTATGCACATAAGCACAATGAAGACAATGGATGGGGCGACGCAGATGGCACAGACGACAACCGTAGTTGGAACTGCGGAGCTGAGGGCCCGACGTCAATACAGGAAATCAATCTTCTCCGCAGAAAGCTCATGCGAAATGCCCTTGCGGTTTTATTGTTAAGCCGCGGTACGCCCATGCTTCTTTCCGGGGATGAATTTCAGAATTCACAGAACGGCAACAACAACGCTTATTGCCAGGACAATGAAATTTCCTGGCTAAATTGGGAGGACTTGAAGGATCATCAAGATTTTCACGACTACGTGCAGGCGTTGCTTTCTTTCCGACGATCCCATCCTATAATCCGCAGGTGGAACGGGGACTGCTCGCTGGGATTTCCGGAGATCCAGATATTGGAGCCCTCTGGAGATTCCAGAGTTCTTGGAATAATGTACGCAGGAAAGGCGGATGCGAAAAATACATCTTCCTCTGTCATTGAAACAAATACCAATACTGATCCTGCGGATGACATTATTGTCCTGGCGGTAAATGTATATTGGGAAGCACAGCCTTTCAGGCTCCCAGAATTGCCAGAAGATATTTGCTTTCAAGTAATTGTTAATACAGCTATTGCAGAACAGCTCTTTGCCGAGACCAAGTCGTTCCATAAAGGCGCTTTATCAAAAACTGGAGGAGGAATGATAGTAAAAAAAGACGTTGAAATAGCTCCTAGGTCTGTGCAAGTGTTCAGAATGATTCCATGTCTCAAGGAAACGTACCCACTTTATTCTGAATAATACAGCATTTCTGTTTCAAGTGTTTTGATATTGAATAGGAGGCGTGATGATGAAGCCACACATATTGAAAGCCTTGCTTATTCTCGAAACGCTTTTGATAACAGCAATTACGATATGTTTTTTCATTACTCTCAACGCAAATAAAAAAAGAACTGCTCCGTGAAGTGTCTCCAGAAGGTGAATATCTCCTGATAATTGAAGAATTGGAAATGCCGGACTGGCCTTTTGGAAGTGATCATCTTCGGATTTCTCTTTATGGAACTGACAAAAACTCATATAACGTATCGTTTGACGCGGCTGTAGCAAGTACGATATTACAAAGCATCCCCGGTACAAGTACCTCTCGGACTATGACAAGAAAAACGCCTTTGACATCGAAAGGTACATGAAAAAACACCCGCCCATTGTCAGACCGGATGAAGTCTTTGACTACTACGAAATCGACGCCGCTGATCTTTCGTGAAGCGGTAGAGAAGCAGAAACAGCGACTATGTGGCATGACATAATCGCTGTTTCCGGCAAGGGAGAGTTCTATAACGCACCGTCAATGACCCCTGTGCTTTTGCTTGCGTTTTTGCTGCTTTAGGTCATACTGACGCTGCTTTTCCGCTTCCCTCTGCTCTTTGCTTTTTTGATTGCGCTCGGTTTTGATTTCTTCCAACTGCAACTGTAAAGCCTGCTGCGATTTTGTTCCGACGCCGGTACTCTGCATCTGTTTTCTTGCATTTCTCTGTCGGCGTTTCGGATTGTCTGCAATCTGCTTTACATCCGTGGAGACGGGCGGACTGAATTTGAGATCGTAATAGTGTTTGAGAATGAAATCCCAGACCTCGTAATCCTTTGGCTCCGCTCCAAATGTGATTCTGGCGACTGTCAGCTTTCCGCCCTCAATCCGCTCAAAGACTCCGACCCAAAACGGCGGATCGAAAAAAACGGTCAGCTTACCGCTTGCCTGTTCCATGAAAATCCCTCCTTGATATGGTACAGGCAAAGAACGGACAACCCAGGAGGGGCAGGTTACTTACCCTGTCGATATGACAGGACGGCCGGGCTACCTACCGGCTCTGGCACGCGGAAAAGGCGTGCGTTGCGTTTTTATCTTTGCTTTGCAGCTTCCGATCGGCGTTATCGCTCCCGAAATCTGCAAGCCCATTATAGCAGGAAACTATGAACAAATCTATTCCTGAAATCATTATCGCCGCCGATCTTTCTTGATCCGGCGGCGGGAAAGGAGGAACGATCAAGAACACCATAACAGCATACCGGGCGAGGGCACCTGATGAGGCCCCGCCGCAGAACTTACCGCCGTAACGCTACGGCGGTTTTTCCATTTCTACACAACATTGCTACGCCGCAAAGCGGCAGAAAGGAGTTTACTTATGGCATTTTTCAATTCCGCAGTCGGAGTTTTGCAGACCCTTGTAATCGCTCTCGGAGCCGGTCTTGGTATCTGGGGCGTTATCAATCTGATGGAGGGTTACGGAAATGATAATCCGGGTGCAAATGCTTGTGTATGATAAAGAAGCAGACGCCCAAACAATAGGCAGAAAGCCTTGCTATTTCACAAACCCGGCGACTAAGGGATAAACCCTTAGCCGCCGGATTTGGTTAAAACTCTTTTCTGGAGGGCTTGAGCTTTGGAAAAATCATTATGATCCATCGGTCATATTCATTTCCAGAACCTTCCCTGTCCGGAAAATGCCCCTGAAGAAAAAACTCGTCCCCACGGACAAGGTATTTGCCTGCCGCAATGTTGTTTTTAGCCACTACCTCATCCAAAAGAAGCATAGGTTCCCGGTGTGGAAGGATTTTTTTTAATTCTTCTTTGTTCAAGACGTTATCCTCTCCTTATTTTCATGAGTTCCGTCCCGTATTCAACCACTTGACCATTGGTCACACAGATTCTTTCAATAACACCGCTTACGTCAGCCCGGATCTCATTCATCAGTTTCATGGCTTCAATAATGCAAAGAACGTCTCCTTCCTTCACAGAATTTCCAGCGGAGACAAACGGATCCGCGTTTTCTGCCGGAGCGGCATAGAATATTCCAACCATTGGCGAAGTAATGCTTATAAGGCCGTTGTCTTTTTCTGTGTTCGCCTCTGTTGATTCGTTACGGGGCAGAGACGGTAGCATCTTTGCGCCTTGTGCTTTTTCCAGACAAACCGTCATACCTTCCTCTGAAACGGTAAGGCTTGTAAGATCCAGTTCCTTCATCAACTCTGCATATTTGCGGATTTCTTCCTCTTTCATGATCGCACCTCCCGCATAGCAAGGCAGGCGTTATGCCCGCCAAATCCAAAAGAGTTGGAGAGTGCCAGGGTAGGAGAGGCCTTCACAGCCTTTAACGGTGTATACGCCAGGTCGCATGACGGATCCGTTTCTTTTAGGTTAATTGTCGGTGGAATCATCTTGTCACGCAGTGCCAGAAGGCACACCAGTGCTTCAACAGCTCCGGCAGCGCCCAACATGTGCCCAGTCATGGACTTTGTTGAGCTTATATATGCTCTCCTGGCTGCCTCATCTCCAAAAGCTTCCTTAATCGCCAGTGTTTCCGTGCTGTCGTTCATGGGTGTTCCTGTCCCATGGGCGTTAATATATACTACATCTTCATCGATGTATCCGGCCTCCTCCATAGCTTCTTTCATGGCACGTGCACCGCCGGATCCGTCCGGGTTTAAAGCCGTCATGTGGTAGGCGTCACAGGTCACCCCGTAACCGCAGACCTCTCCATATATCTTCGCGCCTCTTTCTTTTGCGTGCCTGTATTCTTCAAGTACAAGAATAACAGCTCCTTCGCCCATCACAAAACCGCTTCTTCTTTTGTCGAACGGGAGGGATGCTTCATCAGGATCGTGTGCCTGTGAGAGTGCCAGCATATTTGAAAATCCAGCGACTGCAATCGGGCATATAGCAGCTTCAGTGCCTCCGGAAATAACCGCATCTGCATACCCGTGGCGGATGAGTCTTGCCGCCTCCCCGATCGCATTGCTCCCAGACGCACATGCTGTAACCGCTGGCATGGAGGGCCCCTTGCAGTTATATCGGATCGCCAATGTTCCAGCGGCCATGTTAGCAATCATCATCGGCACAAAAAGGGAGGAGACCCTGTCCGGCCCCTTTTTTATCAGTTTCATATGCTCTTCTTCTAAGGTGCGGATTCCGCCGATGCCGGCGCCAAGGTATACAGCAAACCTTTCCGGGTCAACGCTCCCTGCAATCCCGCTGTCAGCCAACGCCTCCTGTGCTGCAGCAACAGCAAACTGCGTGTTCCTGTCCGAGCGCACGGCCTCCAGCTTTTTCATATACTGCAAAGGATCAAAATCTTTCACCTCTGCGGCCAGTGTTGCTTTATATTCTGTTGCGTCAAACAGAGTGATTGGGGCAATGCCGTTTTTTCCCTTCAAAAGGTTTTCCCACATCTCCGACACGCTTTTTCCGACTGGCGTGATCGCTCCTGCTCCTGTTACGACAACTCGTCTTCTTTCTTCCATTCTTGTTTCCCTGCTTCTATCTTTTTTCGTACAACAAATCAGTTTTTCGTGTGGATGTATGCTTTTGCAGATCACATCGCAAATCCACCGTCCACCCGCAGTGTTTCCCCGGTTATGTATTCTGCGTCAGCCAGAAATGCAACCGCCTGTGCTACGTCTTCCGGCGTTCCTTTCCTGCCGAGCGGTATTTTGTCCTCCAGTGGTTGTCCTCGTAGTTTTTTCGTCATCTCTGTATCGATGTAGCCCGGGGCGACGGCGTTACAGCGAATTCCCCGGGAAGCATACTCTCTGGCCAAAGATTTCGTCAGGCCGATCAGCCCTGCTTTGGAAGCAGCATAGTTACTCTGTCCGACATTTCCTGCCAGCCCCGAAACAGAACTGATATTAATGATAACGCCGCTTTTCTGTTTCAAAAAAACCGGAAGGCAGTGTTTTGCCATCAGAAACGCCCCTTTCAGGTTGATGTCAAGGACCTGATCATAATCTTCTTCCTTCATCATGATCGCCAGGGAATCTCTGGTAATCCCTGCGTTGTTGATCAGGATCTGTATACTCCCAAACATCTCACAAATAGCCTGGACGGTTCCTTTCACCCACCTTTCATCAGCGACATTACAAAGAAAAGACGCTGCCTCGACCTGGTATCTGTCTGCACATTCGCGACAGACTTCTTCTGCTTTTTCCTTGTCGTGTGCGCATATTGCCGCGATATGAACGCCTTGTGAAGCTAACTGAAGCGCGATAGCCCTTCCGATACCGCGGGACGCCCCGGTAACAATGGCTTTTCTTCCCTTTAACACGCTTTTACCTCCTGTAACACCCTCGACAGATCACTTACCGTAAAGGTTCTGACCGTTTTGTCAATCCGGCGGATCATGCCGGTTAACGAGCTTCCAGGTCCCACCTCAATAAAGGTGTCAATGCCCTTTCGAATCATATTTGTGATTGTGTCTTCCCAAAGAACCGGGCTTGCAATCTGCCTGGCCAACAAATCTCTTATGTCATCTGAATACGGTTTTCCGCTTACATTGGAATAAACGGTTAAATCCGGCGTTTTAACAGAAGTATTCTCCAGGATCTCCCTGAATTTTTCTGCAGCCCGCTTCATGTAAGGAGAGTGGAAGGCGCCGCTCACCTTAAGGGGAAGCATCCTGCCGCCGGCTTCATTTATCTTTTCCTCAAGCAGAGCCATCTGAGCTCTGTTTCCGGAGACCGTTATCTGGCCGGGGCAATTATAGTTCACAGCATATACTCCGTTTACCTGGCGACAAATCTCCTTTACTTGTGCCCGGCTAAGGCGTAGAGCCGCCGCCATGAAGTAAGACGAATCTTCACAGTTTTCCTTCATCAAGACCCCTCTGACAGTGACAAGACGAAAGCCCTGTTCCGGGGTAAAAGCACCTGCAAATGTGCTTGCTGCCACTTCTCCAAGAGAGAACCCTGCCACTGCATCCGGTACGATTCCATTCGCCTTAAGTACCCCGGCAGCTGCGAGCTCCATTGCGAAAAGGCACGGTTGTGTATTTGCAGTATCCTGAAGCTCCTCTTCGCTTCCATAAAAGCACTGCGTGGAAGTGCCCGGCCTGATCCGGTCGCAAAGCGAAAAAATCTTCGCTGCCTCTTCATACTGCTCGCACAGTTCCCTTCCCATGCCAGGAAACTGGTCCCCCTGGCCGGCAAAGACAAACGCTATTTTACCCATTGGCCGGCTCCTTTCAGGCATAGTTCAGCGCCGTCCACAACTTCTGTTTTTTACGAGGGTGAAATAAAACTCCGCGTCAAATATTATCTTTCTGTTTCCTTCCTGGTATCTAGTATCAAAAAGGCCGGGAGCGATCCCACAGTGGTATCATTCCCGGCATAATATGGTATCAGGCTCAATATTCAGTTATCTTTCCCGGTCATTCCTCTTTCGGGGATTCTTCTCCGGGGCTGTCTCTATTCCTTTGGGTTTCATTTGACGAAGCTGGACAAGGATCGAAGCTTTATCCGCTTTCTTTTGAAGCTTTCCGGCGACAGCGTCCACATTAGCCTCTTTAGTTACGCCCGGATAGTCCCGTTCAAATTGGATCAACAGCTCTTTTGTTTCCTTCTCTCCCTGAGCTGTCTGCGCATAAAGCTGTTCAAAGCGTCCGTCCGCCATGACGTTTTCAATAAAAGCCTGGGATACATCCGGAAGAGAGGACCAGACGCCGTACAAGTCGGTCACGGCTTTTCGTATCTGCTCCATCGTGATGGGTGTTTCTCTCTTTTCATGTTCTGCCAGGATACCCAGCACATCGGACAGGTCGCTCTTATACTGTCTGCCGGACCGCAGTTTCATGGCAATCAAATATTCTGATGCCACGGTACGGATTGTCAGCACGTTGGAATAGGTCTTGTAATAGACGGAAACCTCATCGAGCTTCGGTGTGTAGGAGTCCGTGTTTTCAAAGTCAGCGTTCAGCCAGCCGTTAGGAAGGCCGAACCGGTCGCCGACCTTGTTGATCGCGTCCTTCATACTGGAAGCCGCCCGGATCAGGGTGTCTATATCAGTGGTCATATTTCTGAAGCCGTAATTGATTAAGACGGAAGCCCCGCCGATTAGGATCAGTTCGGCAGGCATACCTTTTCCAGCCTGTTTCCGGTATTCCTTCGCAACTTCTTTCAAATAGGTGTCAATATTGTCTTTTGTAAACTCAATTCTGCGTTCAGATGACATTTCGCACCTCGTTTTCTATAATGTTAAACCGCAGAAACTCCGGAATCGCTGTTTGCTCTGCCTCTTTCAACGCGGCGTCGTTTCCGGCCGCCGCTGAAACAGCCCGGAGGCTGGCCGGATAAACTGGCTTTTCCAGCCGGCACCGCCTAATGTCGTCGTATTCGTTGTCGAGCGGCACATCATTTTCCCGGCTGATATAGTCCAACATGGCAAGAAGGTAAAGGCTTTCAGGATACCATTTCCGTTCATAATAGATTCGAATGTCATGACTCTCCAGCGTGTCGATAAGGAAGTCTATGTCGCCCAGCTCTTTGACCCTATGGCAGACAGTGCTTTTAAAGTTTTCAAAAGTGCTGCGTTTGAGGAAGCAGGGAGCGAGCAGTTCCTCCATGGAAACGTCCAGCGCATGGGCAATCTTATAGATTGTTTCGGCGCTGCACTTTTCCAGCTGCGCTTTGCCGCTGCAAATATCGCTTACTGTCGCATAGGGAAGCTCGCTTGCCTTTGCAAGCCGATAAATAGACATGTTTTTATCTTTTAATTTCTCGTGAATGGTCGTCATTGTTCTTCACCTGCCTTCACTCTTACTATAACGGTCAACCGGTATATTGTCAATGCCAGCACAGTGATGCAATTAGCGATTAGATGTCATCAATGAACCCGCCTTGCAGGCCGGGCTGTCCTTTTCCTCCAAGAAAACCTTTCGTTCTCAGCAAGGCTAAGTACTTTATCATTCAGAGGCAACGCCTAAGCAACTTGTGCTTTTACATCTGCTTTTCAGAGGTCAATGCGTTGTTAACATGTTAATAGAATTGGTGTAAGGTTAGTGGCGAAGCGAAAAATTAGCGCTTTCTTTTTCTGTAATAAAACATAGAGTCATTATTTAGATGAAATGAGGCGATAAAAATGTTTAACAATAAAACTATGATGCAATACTTTGAATGGTATCTCCCAAACGATGGCTTCTGGTGGAAAAGGTGTGCCGCTAAAGCACCGAACCTCGCTGACCTGGGTATAACGGATATTTGGCTTCCTCCAGCATATAAAGGGACTTCACAGGAAGACGTTGGCTATGGCGTCTATGATCTCTATGACCTCGGAGAGTTTGATCAAAAAGGGACCGTTCGGACAAAATACGGAACAATGAAAGAATATCTTGATGCTGTCAGCACCTTTCATAAAGAAGGCATCCGTGTATATGCCGACATCGTTCTCAATCACAGAATGGGCGGTGATGAGCTGGAAGATGTGCAGGCTGTACCTGTTTCCCCGGAAGACCGTAACCAACAGATTGGGGAAGAACAGACTGTAAGGGTATGGTCACGGTTCACTTTCCCTGGAAGGAACGGAAAACACAGCCGGTTCACATGGAATCATACACATTTTACCGGAACAGACTGGGACGAGATATCAAAAGACAACAGCAAAATTTATCGTTTTATTGGAAAGAACTGGGATCCCGACACAGACCCCGAAAGAGGGAACTTCGACTATCTGATGGGGATGAATGTCGATATGGATAACCCGGAAGTTTCTGCTGAATTAAAGAGATGGCTTAAATGGTACTTAAGAGAAACCAAGGTTGACGCACTTAGATTGGATGCCGTAAAACACATCAGCTTCCCATTTTACAGGGAGCTTCTTTCAGACATTCGAAAGGAAACTCATAAAAAATATCCGGCAGTAGGAGAGTACTGGAGCGGAGATTTGGAACGGCTTCTTTATTACCTTGACTCTGTAGATAATGAGATGTCCCTTTTTGATGTGGCGCTTCATTACAATTTCTTTAATGCAGCTCAGTCTGGAACAGAGTACGATATGCGGCAAATCCTGTCAAAATCGCTGGTTGCAGAAAGACCGGAAAACGCTGTCACGTTTGTGGATAATCATGACACGCAG
>OCVV012856543.1_pt1 | contig 10147 bp, 9 predicted proteins | sample 1539721 | NCBI WGS metagenome assembly OCVV01 (sample SAMN02144230, study PRJEB22623) | gut metagenome | biome: sheep rumen | host: Ovis aries | place: New Zealand
AAAAAGGAAAAATAGTTTTTCAGGGTTAACAAAACAAAAACAGGTTACTAATGAAATTTAAGCAATTGTTACGGATGCGTGCGCTATTATTCGTAATGGCATTCTTCTTGTTCTCTTCATGTGAGAAGACTTTTGAGTACAAAATCCAAGATGATGTACTCTATAATTATCTACAACCAACTCAGGTTGACAACATGGCAAAGCGAGGTGACAGCCTGTATAATGCAGGTCATATTAGCGAACTGAGTCGCAAGTTCTTCCAGGCTTATCCACTTTGCAACAAGTATCACCAGTTCAACGATGCAGTTCCTCTGTTTCGTGAAATTCTTAAAGAAGGCAGTGAAGATTCATTAGAACGCCTATTTCAGATTTGTGCCGCTTCTGAGTTGACAATGATTCTTCGTTATCAAGGACATGTGGAGAATGCGATGTTGACAGCAATTGATGCTACACAGCGCTTTTCTCTTCAAGAAGCAATGACCGACCAGATGGCACTCGAGAGCTATATACGTCTTGGTGTGTTTGTTGGTGATGGATTGGTATCGACTGGAAATTATGACGATGCCGATAGTCAATTCCTTCGTTTCTATGATATATCGAATGAGATGAAACAGGGCGTTATGCGTTTGGCAGAGTGGTATCCGCGCCACTTTGAATTGTTTCAGATTATCACTCGTTCTTATATTGTGAATGCTCAGTATGAACGAGCGATGCCTTGGATCGAACGTTGTGAGGAAGCCGTTGAGGCTTACTACAAGTCACCAGAGTTTAAGGAGATGCCTCATTCAACCACATCGTATGTTGAAGGCTATCTGGCAAGTGCATTGATTTGTAAGGCGGTGGCTTTAGAGCATATCGGCAAGCCAGAGGAAGCCAAGGAGGCCTATCACCAGTATCTGAAGAGCGACATGGCTCACACCATTTTGGGTAAGTTGAACCGTGCATTTTACTTATCAGCAAGTCATCACTATAAAGAGGCTGCCGATGCCTTCCAAACACTCGATAACTACTTGAATATGTATAGTCCAAGTATTTCGCTTGATTGGATTCATGAGTTCTATCTGCCTAAGTTTGAAGCTAATCTGCACGCAGGTCGCCGTGACTCCGCATTTGTTCAGGCCGAGCAGATCTGTGAATCGCTTGACTCTACTCTGACCACCTATATGCACGATGAGGGAAGCAAGTTGGCTACCATCTATGCTTCGCTCAAGAAAGAAGAGAAAATCATCGAGCAGGAAGAACATATCATCAAGCAGCGTACACTTGGACTATCGGGATTTATTGTTCTGATGCTAGGCTTTTTTGGCTCATACACAGTTCGTACAAAACGACATGCTCGTCGTTTGGCTGAGGTTAAGGCCGAACAGGAACGCATTGAAAACGAGTTGAGTATTGCGCGTGATATTCAGATGAGTATGGTTCCACATAGTTTTCCTAAACATAGTGGCATTGATATGTATGCCCTCATGGAACCTGCTAAGGAAGTGGGTGGCGATTTATATGGCTATGTGTTTAATAAGAACCAATTATATTTTGCTGTTGGTGATGTGAGTGGAAAGGGTATCCCAGCATCGCTATTTATGGCACAGGTAACCCGTCTGTTTCACACTTTAGCTGATGAAGGTCTGACGCCTGCTCAAATTTGTACGATCATGAACAAAGAACTCTCTGGCGAAGACAATGTGAATGGTATGTTTGTAACCATGTATATTGGTATGCTTAATCTTGAAACAGGTCATCTGAACTTCTGTAATGCAGGTCATAATCCTCCCATTATTGGTTGTGGTGATCCTAATGCTCATTTCTTGGAAGTTGAGCCTAATGCTCCTATTGGTCTTTGGCCAGATTTGGAATATGTGGGTGAGGAGATTGACACAATCAAAGGTAGTACTTTGCTTGTGTATAGTGATGGTCTGAATGAAGCCGAGAATATCTTGTTAGAGCAGTTCGGTGACGATCGTTTGATGAATATCTTGACCAATAACAGTTTTGTGTCATCACAACATATTGTGAATAGCTTAAAAAGCGAGGTTGAGAACCATCGACAGGATGCATCTCCAAACGACGACTTGACGATGTTCTGTCTGCGTGTAGATTAACTAAATTGATATCTATTCTGATGCAGACTACCTATTCTTTATAGGCTGCCAATTTGCTAAGGCAATACTGGCGGAAGTCATTCCAATGATAGTAGGGGGCACAATCTGTCTTAATTGGCAGTGTGGCCTCTACTTCATTTAGCAATACTTTGAAGAGTACATCGTGATCTTTGGTATTACTGCGGTAGAATATAAACTGTAGGTTACTGCCCATTGGAAAGACGCTGCTGCTCCACCAACCGCGTTCTTCCAACTCATTGAGATTACTGGTAGATAGTCCGTAACCGTTAACTCCTATTAGGCATACTAGAGGTAGTAGTACCGTTTCGTGACCAAAGCGCAGTTGGGCGCCTGGGGCAGGTAGCTTGATACAGCTGTCAGCATCAGCAATGAGTTGTCGTAGCAGGTGACGCTGTGAGTATGGCTGTCGTCCGCCATTCAATTTGCAGGAGCCATACTGTATGTACCAAAGGGCATTGTCTATTTTCCACATGCGGTAGTACTCGTCTGTATTGAAAAGCTTGATAAGGTGAGGATTACGGTTATAACTGATGTTGGCTTGGAATAGAGCCATCTTCATGAGATAATAGTTGAAATATTCTTCGTCAACAAATTCCTTTACAATATCTGGGTTCTTGAAGATTAGCTCCATCAGACGACTGTTTCCCATCAGTGGCTTGGTGAAAGCATTATAGGCATTTTTTGCCTCTGGTGTCATATAGTTCTTACGCAGCTTTTTATCTTGGAAGTTCATATAGCATTGCGTGCGTTGAGATGCCTGCATGCTTATTATTAGTTTAGGACATACTTGTAACATCTCTGCTGCTGCAGACCCCATTGACTCAATGCATCGCGGAACAGTAGTACTTATGGCGGTTACCTTAGCACCGGTATGTAGTACTTCTGGGAAACGTTCTACCATACGCCGCCCAATATCTTGCATTTGGCGTTTGCCATACCCTGTAAGCTCGCCCCAACGGTTCTCGGTGTCGCGCATAATCTTGTTCATCTCGTGGAGAACTCGGCGTCCTTCTGCTGTTAGCTCGTCAAGACTATCGGCTCGTAGCATCATCATGTAGGGCGCATCGTAGCCAATGCGATTGCTGATGTAGCGCGAGCCGTGGCGGCCGTAATGCGATATGTAGAAAGGTTTCTTATCCTTTGGCGCTGGTGTAAGTATGGCGTTAATGGAGTCTGGATAAGTATCATAGTTACAGGAGGCATATGTAGGATGTTTCTCAATAATCTCTCTAACTTGTTGAGCCGAGAGTCTGAGCAACGGACTACTGATAAGCAGGATGACTATCGTTGCGATATGTGTGATGTGCTTTCTCATCTTTTTTGAACATTAAAATTAAACCTACGGTTTTCGTATCGATAAAGTTTGCGCAGATAATAGCGTTTAACATCATTCCAATGGTAGTAGGGGGCGCAGTCTGTCTTGATGGGCAGTCGTGTTTCATGCCCATTGAGGAGTACTTTTATAAGCACATCGCGATCATCGATGCTGCTACGGTAGTGTATCATCTCAATGCTACCTCCTAGAGGCGCTATTCGATAGTTTACCCATCCATAGGCTTCAAGTGAGTCAAGATTGTCGGTATGCAAACCATAGTCGTCTAGTTCCATAAGACATGACAGACTCATCACAACATTGGCATTTGTATAGCGTAGGTGCATCATGGGATTACGACGTTTAAGTACGCTGTCTCCCATGTGAATCATATTGCGAAGTACCGAACGCTGTAGGTAGGGTTGATAGCCGCCATTGAGGGTACAGCCTCCGTAGTTGATGTAGTGCCAGGCATTTTGCTTCCGCCAATGCTGGTGTATCTCTTCTGGAGTGAATAAATTCCATAGCGTCATCGAACCAACAAGATTGGTGTTCTGCACGTTACCTGCCAGAATAAACAACTGTCTGGAGAGTTTTGTGGCGTCAATATTGTTGAGTACATAACTCTGGTCATTAAATAGCGATAACATCAAACGGCCGTCGGTCGAATTTAGCATAGAGAAACGATTGTAATTGATTTGTGTGATAGAGTCAACTCTTTGACTTGTTAGTTCTTCGTCAGAAGGAGCCATGAACCGCATTTCTTGCAGAGATGATTTGCTGCGAATAAGAATAGGCTGTTTCATAGAAGATAGTTGTAGAAGACCTTCTTGCATGGTCATAATGCAGCGATTTTCAACAATGCTCCGTACACTATAATAACCATTGTCTGTAAACACTTCAGGAAAACGTTTTATCATCTGTTCAACGAGTTCGCGGCTCTGGTGGGCACCAGTTGTGGTAAGCTCTCCATAACGACTATGAGCATCTCGTTTTAACAATCCTACTTTGCGCAGCACTTCCTGACCTAACTTGGTCAGTTTCCCTAATTTGTTGGCTTTGGCAAGGGTGAGATAGGTTTCAGTGTAATAATCCCCCTTGTCGAGATAGTACGAACCTGGGCAGCCATAGTGATTAATGTAGAATGGTTTCTTGCCGTTGGGAGCTGGGGTGTCCTTTGGCATTTTACCTGCTTGGCGGGCATAAAACATGCCTGCCGCACGATTAGGGTCAGCTTGCAACTCCTCGTAGACAGATTGTGCATTGACGCCTACGGTAGTCATGACTGTTGCTGCAATGATGATAATTTTTGTCTTCATATCAACTAGGAATAATTGACAATCTGTTTGCAAAAATACGTTTTTTTTGTGAAACGACCAAATTTTTTTTGTAACTTTGCTGCCATATGGAAAATAAAAAAAAATACCGGGATTTATTTGTCGACTTTGACGACACACTTTACGATACTCACGGCAATGCTGTGATAGCTCTTGACGAGACGTTTGAGGCATTTGGATTAGGACGCTATTTTAGTGACCGTCATTTGTTCTTCGATGCCTATTGGAAAGCCAATATTGACCTTTGGGAACGCTATGCTCAGGGAGCGATTACCCGTGATTATCTGATCGTGGAACGATTCCGCCGTCCGTTGAGTGAGGGGCATGGCATACTGGTAACCAATCAGCTTTGTATGGAAATGAGCGATAAGTTTTTGGATTATTGTAGTATGAAACCAGGCACTGTGGATGGCGCGCATGATCTGATGGACTATTTGCGTAGTATGGGGTATCGCATGCACATGACGAGTAATGGATTTCATGAGGTACAGTATAAGAAACTGAAAGCGTGTGGGTTAAATGACTATTTCGACACAATAGTACTTAGTGAGGATGCTGGTGCTAACAAACCCTCTAAGGCGTTCTTTGATTATGCGTTTGAGAAAACTGGAGCAAAGCCGGAGACTACGCTGATGATAGGCGATAATATGATGACCGATATGCAGGGAGCTATGGATGCCGGTATGGATACGCTACTGTTTAATCGATGGGATTACGATATAAAAAGTGGAGACCCGAAGGCCCCCACTTTCGTTGTATCTAAGTTGCTTGACGTGAAGCAAATTCTCTAATGCTTATTTTGCATAAGCAACCGAGCGTGTCTCACGGATTACAGTGATCTTAACCTGACCAGGATAGGTCATCTCGTTTTGAATCTTAGTGGCAATATCTGTGCTGAGGGCTTCGCTCTCAGCATCGTTCATCTTGTCTGCACCAACGATTACACGAAGTTCACGTCCAGCCTGGATGGCATAGGTCTTCGTTACGCCAGGATAGCTCATAGCAATAGCCTCGAGGTCGTTCAAACGCTTGATATAGGCTTCAACAATTTCGCGACGTGCACCAGGACGAGCACCAGAAATCGCATCGCACACCTGAACGATAGGAGCCAACAAAGTCTGCATCTCCATCTCGTCGTGGTGAGCACCGATTGCATTGCAGATGTCGGGCTTCTCCTTGAATTTCTCAGCTATTTTTGCACCATAGATGGCGTGTGGTAATTCGCTTTCCTCATCGGGGACTTTACCAATATCATGCAACAATCCTGCACGCTTAGCCTTCTTGGGGTTCAGTCCTAATTCTGATGCCATGACTGCACAGAGGTTGGCGGTTTCACGGGCATGCTGAAGCAGGTTCTGACCATATGATGAGCGGTACTTCATCTTACCAATGATGCGAATGAGTTCTGGGTGTAAACCATGAACACCAAGATCGATAGCGGTACGCTTACCTGTTTCGATGATTTCGTTGTCAAGCTGTTTCTTGACCTTGGCAACAACTTCCTCTATTCGTGCGGGGTGAATACGACCATCGCTCACCAATTGGTGGAGTGCTAGACGGCAAACTTCGCGTCGAACAGGGTCAAAACCAGAGATGACGATAGCTTCAGGTGTGTCGTCGACTACAATTTCAACACCTGCAGCCGCCTCGAGTGCGCGTATGTTACGGCCCTCACGACCGATAATACGGCCCTTTACCTCGTCGTTCTCAATGTGGAACACGCTGACAGAGTTCTCAATGGCAGTTTCTGTAGCTACACGCTGGATGGTTTGAATAACGATTTTCTTGGCTTGAGCATTTGCGTTGAGCTTTGCTTCGTCCATAATCTCATTAATATAGCTGGCTGCAGCTGTCTTTGCCTCGTCTTTCATTGACTCTACAAGTCGGTTCTTGGCTTCTTCTGCACTTAGACCAGAAACTTCTTCAAGTTTCTCGCGTTCCTTAAGCTGCATCTTCTCCAACTCTTCTGACTTGATGGAAAGCAACTTCTTTTCGTTATCAATACGCTGCTGCATGTTGTCGAGTTCGTTCTTGCGGCGACCTAGTTCCTCTTGGCGCTGGTTGAGCGAGATTTCGCGCTGCTTTAGTTTGTTCTCACTCTGCTGGATGTGCTGGTTGCGCTGCTGCACTTCCTTCTCCAATTCGCTTTTCTTGTTGATGAACTTCTCTTTAACTTCGAGCAGTTTTTTCTCCTTGATGACATCTGCCTGTTTGGTGGCAGTATCAATCATTTCATTGTATTTCCCCTTTAGTACATAGCGGAATACAAGGTATCCGCAGACTCCTCCTAATGCGAGGGCGCCTGCAGCGATCAGTAGTACGAAAATTAATTCCATAAAAATCTATGTTAATAAAAATGATATTCTCACTTAAGTACCTCTTCTATTTCAGAAGTTAACTTAGTGAGAATCGTATTATACGGATCAGTGTCGTTTTTGCCACGCTCACGCTCAAACATCAAGGCAATGTCGATAAGCGTCATCAGCGCTATCGTGTGCTCGCCTTTCTTCCCCTTATAAGCCTGAGAATAGGCATTATAACGGTCTGTGATGAGTTTGGCTGCCTTACGATAATATTCCTCATCGGAACGTTTGATTGTTACTTCAATCTCCTCATCGTAGACGTGCAACCTGATATGTAGTCTCTCGCTATTCACTTCTGTCATTGTGGGCACTATATTGTTATTTCTCGTCGCTCAGAATGGCTATGCATTTGTTGACATCCTTAATCATCTTCTGTATGCGATTCTTCGCAACGTCTAAATCTCCATCGGAAATCTCCAGCATTTTTGCCATCTTCAGTGAATTGTAGTCATTGGCAGCCTGAGTCAACTTAGCTTGCAGGTTTTCAATTTCCTGCTTGTTCGTGTTTATTTGCGCGCGTAAGGCCTCATTCTCCTCCTTCAGTTCCTTGAAGTGGTAAATCATTTGCCTGACACGCGTTTCGAACGCTAGTATTGTTTCCTCATTTGCAGCCATGATATAACTATTTGGTGTACAAAGTTATATAAATTATCCTTTAAAGAATAGCCTTACTGCTATAATTTAAGATATTTTAAAACTTACTTCTCGTCCTGTGCAGGTTTTGGTTCTTTCTTAGCTAGCATTACTACCTTGAAGACGAAGTCTGTAATCCATTTCTGTGAAAAACCTAAGCGTCGGTTGTACTCTCTAACGGCCACTACGCTCTTAAGCACCGAAGGGTCGGTAAAGTTGTTCTTATTGAAGATGTCGTTCACAGTCTTCTCTGTCATGGTGTAGATAGCTTTCTTCATGAACCCGGGCAGACGCAGTTTAAACTTCATGAGGTTTCCTGTAAGCATCATGATATCCTGTGTGAACCCTTGGAATTGCAGTAGATAGGTTTGTGCGTCTTGTACTTTCTTACAGCGTTTGCGCAGGCTTGAATCGATTTCCTTGAAAAACTCATCGTCCATGCCATACATGTTCTTGAGCATGTTTTTGCAACGGCTACGTTCTCCTACACCCAATTTGTTATTTACTGTGGCTACTTTGAGCGTTGTTTTGAACACGCGAAGGTCCGGCAGGGCTGCCAGGTTTGTAATGCCCAGATCGGCAGCCATAGCGGCTTGGAAGTAAACACGGATGAGTGTCATGAAATCCTCCATGCCACCAACCTTTTGTTCTTCCTTATTTCCAAATAATTTATTCCAAAATGCCATAAAAATCTTAATTTAAATTTAAATCGTCGGCAAAGGTAATGATTTTTTGTGAAAATATGGCATTTCCTGTCTATTATTTCTTATCTTTGCAGCATATTTAAAGTTTCGAATTATGAAAGGAATAGTTTTAGCAGGTGGTTCGGGTACACGCCTTTATCCGATTACCAAGGGTATCAGCAAGCAGCTGATTCCAATATTTGATAAACCGATGATTTATTATCCTATTTCGGTGTTGATGCTTGCGGGTATTCGGGAGATACTGATTATTTCGACTCCATATGATTTGCCGGGGTTTAAGCGTCTTCTAGGGAATGGCGCTGATCTTGGTGTGCGTTTCGAGTATGCAGAACAACCATCGCCGGATGGTCTGGCTCAGGCCTTCATCATTGGTGAGCAGTTTATTGGTGATGATAGTGTCTGCTTGGTTCTTGGTGATAATATTTTCTATGGTTCAGGCTTTACAGGTTTGTTGAGGCAGAGTGTTGAGAATGCAGAACAATATGGTCAGGCCACAGTATTCGGGTATTATGTCAACGATCCTGAACGCTATGGTGTTGCAGAGTTTGATAACCAGGGCAACTGCTTGAGCATTGAGGAGAAACCAACTGTCCCAAAGTCCAACTATGCCGTTGTGGGCTTGTATTTCTATCCCAATAGTGTGGTTGATATTGCAAAGCATATTAAACCATCGGCACGTGGTGAGTTAGAGATTACAACTGTTAACCAGGCATATCTGGAACAACAGAAATTGAAAGTTAAAACATTACAGCGTGGATTTGCCTGGCTTGATACGGGCACCCACGACTCGTTGTCGGAGGCTTCTACCTTTATTGAAGTCATCGAGAAACGCCAGGGACTGAAAGTGGCATGCTTGGAAGAGATTGCTTTCAAGCGTGGCTGGATCAGTCAGGAACAACTGACAGCGATAGCTCAGCCCATGGCAAAGAATGAGTATGGTAAATACCTTCTAAGCCTCTTTCGCTGAGAAAGCTGCTATGGCGTTGGTTAAGGCTGCGGGGTTCCCCATATCGTACATGCGTCCGCGCAACCTTACACCAACCATTCCGCTTCGTTTTCGCACGGCCTCGAGTGCTGATGTAAGCTCAATCTCTGTTTGGTGATCGCCTTGTATTTCACGTTCCATAATGTCTGTGTGTAATTGCGAGAATACCTCTGGCGTAAGGATATACTGCCCGAAAACACTATAGTATTCCTTCTCACCTTTCTTATTGCGCGTAGCGAGATATTCTTCGGCGTAGCTTGCCTTGGGTTTCTCTTGCATTGCGCTCACATTGAGTATGCTTTCATCTTTATCTTCCCATACACCATGCAGGATACCGTATCGACTCACCTCTGAGAGTGGGATGGGGTGTATACTAACCATTAAACAGTTGCATCGTTCGTAGTCTTCTATCATTTGTAGGGCGCAAGGTTTGTTCGAGTTGGTGCGATATAGGGTGTCGCCGAGTAATAGTAGGACGGGCTCGTTGCCAGCAAATTGTGCTGCCTGATAGACTGCGTGTCCAAATCCGCGTTTCTCGTGTTGGTATACGTAGTGCAGTTTCTTGCCTATATCTAATATGTGGTTCTCGTACTCCTGCGCTTCGGGGTTCAGCTTCCTCAGGTGTTCTTCCGAGAGTGATTTCTCGAAAAAGTCTGTATACTGTTGGCGTTCTTCTTCTGATCCCAGAACGAG
>OCVV011097384.1_pt1 | contig 10143 bp, 5 predicted proteins | sample 1539721 | NCBI WGS metagenome assembly OCVV01 (sample SAMN02144230, study PRJEB22623) | gut metagenome | biome: sheep rumen | host: Ovis aries | place: New Zealand
ATTCGATTGTACTGGAGCTGCAGGTATTGTCGGCTTATCACTCAAATCATTATAACTTCCGCTTGTTGCCACTTCTGCTAAAGTCGTATTTTTAGTAACAGTTATTGTTCCATTTAATGCTGTTACACTATCTACTACATTTCCTTCTCCGGTTGTTATAACATTTGAAGATCCTAATGTGGCTTGTTTTCCGCTCAATGCCGTATATACTGCTCCGCTGGTTATAGGCTCACTTGAACCTGCTTCTGGGATAGTATTAAGTGCGGCTGTATCTAAGTGTATATAATAAGTATATTTTGGACCGAACCAAGAACTTTCTTGTCTAGAAGTTATTCTTATGTCATGACCTGCAGCAATATTTCCAGAAACACTCCCAAACGAGGTCGGCTCCCATTTATTTCCATTCCATGCTAGTACATCACCCTCTTGTACACTACCACTACTTATATTGGTCTTAAAAGCTATACTATATAAAGCATCTGTATTTGCCTTGCTATTATTTAATGCCGTATATGTGGCATTTATAACCGAATATATTGCACTGCTGTATACTACATTTGTTCCATCCGATGTAATCGCGCTGCTAACTTTCACTGTTCCATATTGATTTGCCGACGCCGAACTTATTGTTATTGCACCACTGCTTAACGACAAGCCGTAGTCTGAAGTCGGTACTGACACTACTCCCCAAGCGGAGTTTGTTGCTGCTGCTAAAGGTATATCTGAAGTAGTTGTGTTGTCCCCTTTGTGTATTGTTATTGTACTTCCGCTTACCGATAAATCTTTTATATAGTTAGTCGCTATTTCCTGACCAATATAATCATACTGTGCATATGTCGCTGTCTCTACATGTACTCCACTATTTACAGATATAACACCTTCTCCCGACACATCTAATCCTTTTCCTACTTTTACTATACCGAATGTATAAGTTGATGCTCTTATAAAGTCTCTAGGTATATGAGTACCATCACCCTTTGTTATCGTCATTGAAGTTTGATACACTTTTAAATCTTTTATATATGTATCTGCTATCATCTGATTTCTGGAATCGCCCTGTGCCCACGTGGATGATGAAGCATAGAAAGCATATGGACTGGAAGAAAAAGGGGTTTTACTTGATGTTACATTACCTGCTACAACCTCAAAATCCAACGGCTTACTGAAATCTACAGTTTTAACATCAATATTAGCAGTATATATACCATCAGAGTCAACATTTGCCGTTGTAGAACTAGTCTTTATTGGGGTTTCAGAATTTTTACCATATATTTTTAGCTTTATTTCTTGAGCACCTGCAGTTATCGGTCCACCGGAATCGGTAGTCAACTTTCCCTGCACATTTATGGTTTTAGGGACATTATCCGTAGGCGTCTTTGACAATACTATAGGCTCCCTCTCGTCACCCGCAAAGACTCCAACCGAACAAAACAACAAACTTAAAATCATAAAACTTTTTAATAACATTACTTTTTTCATTATATTTCTCCAAATATAATTTTGTTAACTTATTTTAAAGATTTTGCACAATTTATACAAAATCTAAGTTTCTTTCCTGCAGGTGCGGTATTAACATAACCGCAGTTCAAACAAACAACAACCTGATTTTCCGTAGTAATATCTTCATCCGTTGTCGTTAATTTTTCTTCCTGTTTTTTCTTCTTTTCTTTCTTTGTTGCTACCGGTTTAGAAGTTTCTTTAGGAACAATCTTATCGTTAGTAGGAGCTATCTCGTCTGAAATATCGGAATTAGCATCGGTTTGTGTAGGCACATAAGCATTTGTATTTATAGGAACTATTTCTTCTTCTTTAACTTCCGGTTCCATTATAACTTGCAATTCTGATTTTTTACCGGACAATACTTCAACAAATACTATTTGTTCTTTATATCCTTTTGCAATTACCTTAAATTCATATTTACCGGGCTTAAATGTTCCGTTATAAATACCTGATTTATCCGTTTTTCCTATCATCTTTTTATCGAGCCATACATAAGCTCCGGATAACGGATTTGCAGTTTTGCTGTCGGTAGCTTTTAATGCCAATGCAACTTTCAAATATTCCATTTCACCGACAACGGAACTCGTATTATTTATATCTACATTCGTTAATTTACAAGGTCTGTATTCGTTATCACCATGGAATGTTACATTGTAAACAGCCACAGGTAACGGAATTCTTATAGGTTTGGATGTAGAAATATCTTTTGTAATTTCCATATCTTTATTGGATATTGTAACTTTTGTTAAGAATGTATCTGTAGGACTATCTTTCGATTTTACTTTGAAAGAAATAATCTTATTCATTTTTACAAACAAATCTGTTTTTGAATCTTTGTTTACTTCAAAATCTTTCAAAGCTTCACCGTATTTTGCACTCGGATCCAAAAATCTTACCTTATAGTTACCTACTTTAAACAATGTGTTCAAAGGAGTATCTCCTCTGGGTTGACTTTCTCCCTGAACATGAACCATCATTCCTTTAGGTTCGGAATCTATTTTTACTTTCTTAAATAACGAACCCGTCACACTGAATATATTTTCACCTTCTATATTTTTAAGTTCGCAATTCCAGAATCTTCTGTCAACTCCGGAGAACATTTCTTCTATAATGCTCTTGGTGAAATCAATATCGCATTGACCTTCCTTACCGCCGGAAGCAGAATCGTATCCCAAATTATCAAAACCTTCCAATGTAAGTTTTACGGTGTGTGCTCCTGCCAAAAGTTGAGCTTTGCAAGGTGTTACACCAAATTTGTTTCCGTCTATATAAACACTTGCTCCTCTGGGCTCGGAATCAACATTTAACAAGAAATCGAACATTATTTCTATTTTTTCTTTTCTTACTTTTTTACCTTTATCGCTTTGTTCTATTTGAACAACTCTTTGAACGGGCTTAAATCCTTCCTTTATTGCGGTTACAATATAAGTTTTAGGAAGAACTTTTCTTACCGGTATAGGATTTGTGGAAGACACATTATTCAAAACAACGTCGCCTTCTTTAGTTTTCATACTTACAACAGCTCCGGCAGGAACCGTGGTTATAACTACATCCGGAGGATATAATCTTGAATATATACTCTTACCGAACGGTGTTATTTGCAATAAGAAAATATCTAAAAGCCCGAAAATTAAAAGAGCCAAAATAATAGCAATTATTATTCTTATTAAGCTCTTTTTCATTTCATCAAACTTATTGAACAACCAATCGCCCACTTCTTCAAAAACGGTTTTACCTTTTTCTTCTCCTTTTGGTTGTTGCGGTCTTTGGACATTGTTAACTTGCCCTTGAGCTTGTGCGGCAGAAAGTCTTTGAGTTAAAACTTTACCTGTTCCGCCTTGAGAGGCTGCACCCATTGCTGCAGCACCTACGGCAGCTCCTCCAACGGCAGCTGCTCCGAGATTTTTTGTTTGACCTACTATAAAATCCTGACAGGTAATTTTTCTTATACCTTGAGTTTGACCTACATCCTGAACCGTTAAAGTTTTTACTTTTTCTATAAGTTTTTCGGAATTAGCAACAGACTCTCTCATCATTTTCAATATAAATTCGGACAGTTCAACCGAAAGTTCGTCGGTTTCGACACCTTTCAAAACTCTCCTTATATCTCTGTACATTTCAATGGCTCTTTCGTATCTGTTATCTCTGTCTTTTTCCAAAGCTTTTGCAATAATATCGCCTATTTCCGCAGGAACACTTGCATCTAATTTTAAATCTGCGGGATTGAATTTTTTATTTAAAACTTGTTCTTTTATTTCTTCGTTGGTACCTTGATACAATTTTTGTCCGGTTAACATTTCGGAATACAATATCGCAACCGAAAAAATATCTGTTCTGTGATCTATATCGGGCAAACCTTGTATTTGTTCCGGAGACATGTAAGGATATTTTCCGGTAATAACTTTTTCCGGAATGGAATCTCTTATTTCATCGGCTGTTTTTGCAATACCGAAATCACTTAATTTTATATTTCCGTCAAAAGATAACAAAACATTTCCGGGAGAAATATCTCTGTAAACTATTCCGTAAGCATTACCCGTGATAGAGTCTCTTGCGATTCTGTTGGCATAATCTATAGCTTTTAAAACACTCATACAGATAAACGTAGATAATTGCCACGGAATTTTTGTGTTCATCTCGTTACATTTTTGAATCAAATTCTCTAAGTCGGTTCCTCTGACATAATCGAGAACTACATAATATGAACCGTTGCTGCCTTGCCAAAAATGCTGAACTCTCACGATGTTATCGTGTATAATATTTTTGGCTATAAGCGCTTCTTTATAAAACATCTCTACAAATTTAGGCTGGGCATATTCGGGAAGGAGTTCTTTTATTGCGATAAAATTTCTTAAACTAAAATCGTATGCTTGCCAAACGATACCGAAACCGCCGACACCGATTTTCTTTACTGCAACGTACTGGTTATTTATAAAAAGACCTAATTGCAATTCGTTCCTATTGGGAACAGGTTGATTATTATCTGCCATCAAAATCCCCTTTTATAATATTTAACTGTAAATTGTACTAAACATTATAGTAAAAATTATAACATATAAATTTTATAAAAACAATATTTTTTTTATAAAACTTATTTATTTTTCAGTATTATTTTGTTCTTCAACCGAATTTTGAGTTTCAATATTATCAACATTTGTTTCACTGTTTTTATCAGAACTATTATCCGAACCGGACTCAACAACCGTATTTTCTTCGGTAACGGCAGATTGTTGCAAATCGTTATTTTCCGTATAGGAATTTTGATTTTCACTTGAATTTTCAACGGTATCGGAAGCGGGTTGTTCACTGTTTACCTGATTATCAAAAGGTAACTCTTGTATATTTTCTTTTTGATCCGGTAAAACATCTTTTGCTGCTTCAATAACGGGAAGTTCGCTTAAATGACTTAAACCGAAATGTCTTAAAAATTCTTGTGTTGTCCCGTACAACAACGGTCTTCCCAAAGTTTCTTTTCTTCCAACGATTTTTATAAATTTTCTATCGGTTAAAGTATCTATAACACCGCCGGAATCCACACCTCTTACAGTATCTATTTCAGCTCTTGTTATAGGTTGCTTATATGCGATTATCGCAAGAACTTCCATTGCGGACGGTGAAAGTTTCAATATTGTTTTTTCTTTAAGAAGTTTTTTTATCCACGGAGAATATTCCGGTTTTGTGGCAAATGTCCAACCGTCAGCAACGAATTTAAGTTCGTATGCTCTGTTAAGTTGAACATATTCCTGCTGCATTTCTTGCATTATGTCTTCAAGTTTTACATTTTCGGGTAACTCTTCTTTTATAACAGCTTTTATTTCTCTGTTAAGTAACGGTTTATCAGAAACGAACAATAAAGATTCTATTACTTTTTTTAAATCACTAATTTCCATCTGTTACCCCTATATCTTTGTTTTGCGAATTTACGGATTCCGCTTCCAATTTGAAAGGAACTTCCTGCCGAACAACCGGTTCTTCTTGTTCCGGTATATTTTTTTCTATTTCCAAACTTAATTCATCTCTCGTTTCTTTTACAATACTTTCATTTTCTTCATCGTTGTATACTCTGTAAATTCTTATATCTTCAAACAGTTCCGATTGCTTTGCAACAACCTGTTTATTCTTTACCAATTCCAAAACCGCCATAAAACATACCACCATTGCCGATCTTGAAGTTTGAATTTTTGCTATTTCGCTGAATGTAAGATACTGCTTTCCCTCAAGAATATCGAGAATTTCCCTTATTTTTGTTTCTATGGGAATTTCTTTATACATTATTTCTCTTACTTCTTCGGGTAATGTTCTTAAAGCATTTTGAAAACTTTTTACCAAATCGTAAATTGTTGCATCTATTTCATATTCCTGTTCGGGAATTACGGGTTCCGGTCTGTAATATGTTTGAGAATATTCCTGTTCTTTGTTGGACAAAAGTTTAGAAACCTCTTTATATTTTTGATACTCGAGCAATCTTTCTTTTATTTTATCAAGTTCCGTATCGGCATCTTCTTTATCTTTTTCGTTATCGGGATGCAACATTTTTGCTTTTATCTGCATAAGAGTAGATGCCATAACCAAAAAATCGCCGGCAGTATCAAGATCCAAATTTTGTATTGTATCAAGATATGCCAAATATTCGGTTGTTATTTCCGAAACTTGAATTTCCTGTATTTCAAGATCGGTCTTTCTAACCAAATGTAGAAGAAGATCCAACGGACCTTCGAAAGTGTCTAAATGTACATCATATTCCATTAAAAAATACTCCGTATTTTTATTGAACGGTTGAACAGTTTAACAGTTGAACGGTTTAATGTATTTTTTGCAGAGCAAAAAATATAATATTTAGGTTTTCCGAAAACCTTTCAACCTTTCAACCTTTCAACCATTCACCCTTTCAACTGCCGTTTCTATACTTCTATACCTCACAAAATCTTTACTGCTTTTTTTACTTCCTGCATTGTTTTGTTTGCTTCAAATCTTGCTTTTTCTTTACCTTCAGCCAATATTTTTTCTATGTATGCTTTATCTTTTAAAAGTTCGTTTCTTTTTTCTGTTAACGGTTTTGAAAATTCGCACATCAAAGCCGTCAACTCTTTTTTACATTTTACACAACCTATACAACCCTGTTTACATTCCTGTTTTCTTGCTTCGCTGTTTTTGTTGAAAAGTTCGTGGAAAGCAAACACCACGCAGCCTTCGGGATGACCTTCATCGGTAGCTTTTATTCTTAAAGGATCCGTATACATTGTTTTAACTTTTTTCGCGATCTCGTCTTCGGTTTCAGCTATAAGAATAGAATTTCCGTAAGATTTCGACATTTTCCTTTTATCAAGCCCCGGAACTTTTGCGGATTTTGTAAGTAATGCCTGAGGTTCCAACAAAACTTCACCGTAGAAATTATTAAATCTTCTTGCAATTTCCCTTGTCATTTCCAAATGTGCAAGTTGATCTTCACCTACCGGAACATTTTGTGCTTTATACAACAAAATGTCGGAAGCCATTAAAACCGGATATCCCAAAAATCCGTAATTGTTTAAATCTTTATTTTGAATTTCTTTTAATTGTTCCTTATATGTCGGGCATCTCTGCAACCAACCCAACGGTGTTATCATAGACAATATTAAAAACAGTTCCGCATGTTCTTTAACTTCGGATTGTCTGAAAATTACGGCTTTTTGAGGATCTATTCCAACGGTTAACCAGTCGATAACCATATCTATTGAATCATCTTTTATTTTTGATGTATCTGCATAGTTACTCGTCAATGCATGTAAATCTGCTACAGCATAAAAACATTCGAAATCCTGCTGAATCTTAATCCAATTTTGTAAAGCTCCGAAATAGTGACCTAAATGTAATCTTCCCGTCGGTCTCATTGCCGATAAAACTCTTTTATTTGTCATTATAAAATCCTTATTACATTGCTCCGCTTAGAAATTTTATTAAAAAATTTGCAGCGGGACCAATTATTTTCCATAAAATATTTGTCATAAGTAATATCAATATTATCCAAAAGCCGTATCTTTCTATTTTTGCATATTTTTGTGCCAAATCTCTCGGCAACAAAAACAATACAACTCTTGAACCGTCCAACGGCGGAACAGGTATTAAATTGAATATCATAAGAACAATATTTATAACTATAACATATTGCATTATGATATAAACGGAAACCAATACGGAAACATCCGCACCGAAAGTTCTTATAAGAAACATTATTAAACCTGCAGACACCGCAAGTAAAAAGTTTGCCGTTACACCCGCCAAAGAAACAAAAATCATATCTCTTTTGGGATTTTTTAAGTTGTACATATTAACAGGAACAGGTTTTGCCCAACCGAAAGCGGGAGCACCTATCAACAACAAAACCGCCGGAAGTATTATTGAACCGAATATGTCTATATGATATATAGGGTTCAAAGTCAGTCGCCCCATAAGCTTTGCCGTAGAGTCTCCCCTTTTATATGCGACAAAACCGTGTGCCACTTCATGAACTATTACAGAAAACAATAATACAACTACCGATATAACGTATTTCATTTTTCGCCTGATTTATCAATATAAAATATCAATAGATTTTATACTTTTTTATAGTCGGTTGTCAACAAAAATCGCAAAGCGATTTTTGAGGCATGGATACATGGAAGTATGGAGGTATAGAAATGACTTAACCGTGAATTGTTTAATTTTTATTTTTTTTTGTATAATCAAACTTTGAATATTTGTTTTTTATTTTTTGAGGTTTAAAATGAAAAAAATTAAGCTGTTGGCAAAAATTTTATTTTGTTTTTTAGTTCTTTTATCTTTACTTGTTGCGGGATTACATTTCGCACTTGTTTATTTTGCTCCGTTGGATTCCGTAAAAGCTAAAATTATAAACACAGTTCACGAACAAACTTTAGCGGATATAAAAATAGGTTCCATATCCGCAAGTATATTTGATTTTCATGTAAAAGATATAGAACTTAATATAGAAAATCAAAATATAGCAAAAATAGATTCTTTATATATACATTTTTCCCTTATCAAATTATTAAAAGGTCAGCTTAAAGTTAACAGAATAACAATCGAAAACATGGATATGCTTATAGTTAAAGATAAGCAAGGTAAGTTTAATTTTGATCCTATACTCGAATCACCGATGTTCAAAACCGACCCCGAGGAAGAGGCAAAGAAAGAAGAAGAAAAAAACAATAACAAGGAAGACGAAAAAACAAATCCGTTAGACCTTTTATTAAACAGCACGCAATTACAAAATTGCAATATAACATATATCGATGAACAATCCGGCATGACAATTGCATTATCCGAAACTTCTTTTGATATGAAAAGTTTTAAGTTCGATAACTTTTTTAAAATAGATTTTTTTACAGATGTTTATTTAAAAACCGCTGAAATGGAGATACAATCTTTGGATATCGCATTAAGTGCCAATGCAAGTTTAAATGAAATGGATTTAACAACGGCAGAAATACAAATTCTATCTTTTGTTTTAAGATTAAAAGATACCATTATCACTACAAAAGGTGTTATTTCCGATTTTACAAATCCTAAAGCAAACATATTGGTAAAAATTATAAATTTATGTTCGGAAAGTTTTTCCGAAATTGCGGATCTTCCCGAATTTAAAATACCTGAAATAAGAATTCAAACATTAACTAATGTAAACTTGGATAACAGTTTGGTTAAAATTGAAAAATTTGATGTTTCGGTTTTAGATTCCACAATAAATGCATCCGGAAACTTAAATTACGGAAAAGAACAACTTGAATACAACATAAATGTTATTATAAATTTTATACTCGATAAAATACATAATGTAACAAAATTAATAAATCCGTATAATCCTACGGGAACTATTAAAGCTAACCTTAATATAACACACACGGAATCGGTATTATCGGGAAATATTTCTTTGTTTGATATTTCCGCTTTCACCCCACAACTAGGGAATTTTACGGAAATAAACTCGCAGGTAAATATCAATAGCATAAACGATATAAAAATTCCTTCTCTTACCGGAAAGTTGAACAAGTATCCATTTAAAAGTTCCGCTTCTTATGTTATAGGAAAAGATAAAGGAACAATAACCGCAAACTTTACCGCAGACAGATTTTACGGAAAAATGGCTAAAGGTTACGAACAAGAAACCGCAAAAGAAGAACAAGAAAAGAAAATCGAACAGGAAACAACGCAAAAAGATAATAAAACGGAAGGACAAAATAAAGTAAAAGAAGAATCTTCTTTACCACCATTGGATATTCTTGTTTCTGCAAATGTAAAGGATATGGATGTTCCTTATTTTATGGGAAAAAACATAGACTTTAAAATGAACATGAAAAAAGTAACTTCCGATATGAACAATGTTGTGGGCACATTAAGTTTAACAACCGATAACGGAACCATTAAAGATATTTATAAATTGACCGAAGCAAATACGGTTGTAAAAGTAATGTTTATGTCTTTAAAAATAGTAAGCGATGTAATAAATGCTTTAAATGTTTTGGAAATTTTAGGTAATATCGGAAGTGCACTTCTTTCTTCCGATAAAGAAGAAGAAAATATTACCGAAATGACCGAGGAGCATGCACAGGAACAAAGCAAAAAAATTGACGGAAAAATAGATTTTCTGTCGTTTATAACTTCAAT
>OCVV011318977.1_pt1 | contig 10142 bp, 7 predicted proteins | sample 1539721 | NCBI WGS metagenome assembly OCVV01 (sample SAMN02144230, study PRJEB22623) | gut metagenome | biome: sheep rumen | host: Ovis aries | place: New Zealand
AACGGCACCGGCTGTACCGTCTTTGTCTGTGAGGAAGGAATGCGCGCGGGACTGGATGTGCGGGGCGGCGGCCCGGCGTCCCGGGAGAGCGAGCTTCTGAAGCCGCTGGCGGCGGCGCAGTATATTCATTCGATCGTCCTGGCCGGCGGCAGCGCCTTCGGTCTGGGAACTGCGAACGGCGTGATGAAATGCCTGGAGGAGCGGAACATCGGGTTCGATGTGGGCGTGACGAAGGTCCCGCTGGTGGTCCAGTCGGATCTTTTTGACCTGACGGTGGGGAGTGCATTCCGGCGGCCGGATCCGGAGATGGGCTATGCGGCGGCAGTTCATGCGCTGGACGATCCCAACTACCGGAACGGAAATTACGGCGCGGGCTGCGGCGCCACCGTGGGAAAGATCACGGGGATGGACAACTGCATGAAGACCGGGATCGGAAGCTATGCGGTCCAGATCGGGGATCTGCAGATCGGCGCAGTGGTAGCCCTGAATGCCCTGGGAGACGTCTATGACTGGAAGACCGGGAAACAGATCGCGGGACTTCTTAAGGAGGACGGATCCGGATTCCGGGACACTCAGGAATATATGAAGGGAAACATTGAGGTCGTCGGGAACCGCTTTGCCGGAAACACGACCCTCGGCGTGGTCATCACCAATGCGGAATTCCGGAAACCGGAGCTTTGCAAGATCGCGGGGATGGCCCACGACGGCTTTGCGCGTTCCATCCGGCCGGTGCACACCTCGGCAGACGGAGACAGCATCTATGCGGTGTCTGTCGGAAATGTCCGGGCAGACCAGGACGTGGCCGGCGCCCTGGCGGCAGAGGTCGTAAGCGAGGCAATAACAAGGGCCGTGAATAGCGCGGAGAGTGCCTACGGTTTCCCTGCAGCGAAGGATCTCAGCTTTTGCGGGAAGTAAAGAAAAATCCTTTCGAAACATAAGAAAAGATTAAAAAACAGGGACTTCCCTTTTGCGGGAGCTGTTGTATACTTCGAATAAGCTTTTAAAGCTGACAAGAAATTAACAAATCGGAAGATCCGCCGCCCGGCGGGGTTCTCAGAGAGATCTTAAAGAATTCTGCGGGCGGCGGGAAACAGTTTTAATAACAGGAGGAAACCGGAGACTATGAGACTTAGGAAAACCGGAGTCATAAGCAGCGCAGTAGCGGCGGCAATGGTCCTTTCCCTGGCAGCCTGCGGCGGAACGGCACAGCCGGCAGCAACGACTGCGGCTCAGGCAGAGACCACTGCGGCGCAGGCCGCAGAGAGCGCGGAAGAGAAGGCAGAGAGCACCGAAACAAAAGCGGAGAGCGCCGAAGCCAAGGCAGAGGAGAGCACCGGAGACAAAGAGACGGAGGCGGCTGCACAGGAAGAAAAGCACGTGGGCATGAAGCTGGAGATCCCGGCAGAATATCAGGATCTTCTCGTTACACAGACCTACCCGGACGATCCGGAAAAGCCGCTGTTCACGGTCTCCGAGAAAGCTTCTGTCGAGGCCGGGAAAGCAAAGGGCTATGATGAAGACGCAGGCCCCGGCTGGCTGTTCAGCATTGAACGCGTCAGTGAAGAAAAAGCGAAGGAGATGATGTGCGGCGACACGTCCGGAGCGGATCTGTTCGCGACGGACAAGGATGGGAACTATTACGTGTTTGCCCATCCCACGGATGTCCGCCTGGAGCGTGAAGGCGATATGACCAACGAGGATCTGAAGCAGTGGACCATGCTCAATGACTGGGCCGCTTCGGTCAAGGATACCTTTGTGAAGGACAACCCGGAGCTGACGGCTGCGAAGATCACCAACACAGAGGTGGATATCGCCCTTGCCCGTATTGCTTATCAGGACGATGTGTTCTATACGCTCAGCACCACCGAGTACGGCCCGAAGGACGGACAGGCTGTGGATCCTTCGGAGTATCTTGAACTGCTCCGGACCGATGTGACCTTCGCGAATACGGATGAGGAGGCTCCGGACGGAGAGTATGTCGTCCTGAATTTCCCGAAGGAAGAGACCCGGTTCGATTTCTTCAAGGCGGAAGGAAAAGAGAACTATGTCCGCATGGTCCGTTACGGGGACTATGAATATGAGACGCTTTACAAGGGAGAGTACGAGAACGACGCCGTGAAGGCTTCCAAAGTCATGCAGGAGTGGTACGATGCTCTCATCGACGCGAAGGCTTCCAGCGTTTTTGCGGGCAGGGACGGCTGGATGGTCCGCTTTGACCAGAAGATGATCGACGCGGAGGAGACCGGAAAGCATTCCGCGAAATTCACCTACAAGCCCGGAGACGCTGATGCAAAAGAGGCCGGTACGCTGGAGATCCGTTATGTGGACGGAAAGCAGCCGCAGGAGGTCCTGGAAGAAGTGACCGAGGACTGGGGCGACCAGGAAAAGATCCGCAGATTTGAGCAGACCATGCCCGGAACGACAGACAAGTGGGCGTTCTGGCGCCAGATGGAAGCGGCAGATTCGAAGGATGATACAGGAAGGACCGCGATCGCAGGCGAGTACAATGACGGCGTGCTGCTGTTCGAGATCACGTCCAAACTGAGCGGAGACGAGGGCAAGGATATGAAGATGAGCGATTTCCTGGCTGAGACCCTGAACTCCGTTACTTACCGGGACTTCTGGCCGCAGACCATGTATGAGTATGTCCCCGGCACCTACAGCGCGGAGATCGACGGCTTTGTCTCGACTGTGACGCTGTTCCCGGACCATACCGGACACCTGAGATTCCAGGACGATGTGGACATCATCTGGACCTCCACACAGTTCCTCAGCGCGGAAGACGGAACAGAGTTTTATGAGTACACGGTCGAGGGGGATTCCCTCCTGGTAAGCTTTGACGGAGAATGGGTCAGCTTCGAAAAGGAAAAGTCCGAGCTGCACGCATCTATCCAGCGCCCCATGCCCTCCCCGGACTGGGTGACAGAGCTGGATGCGGCAAAGGATGAGAAAGTCCGCCAGCTGTTTGTTGTCGCAGGTCTTGGAATGGACAAGACCACCGCGTCTGTGTCCATGCACGAGAGAGACGAAGAAGGCGAGTGGAAGCAGATCCTTTCCACCCCCGGATTTGTCGGAAAGAACGGCCTCTGCGCCGACGCGGACCACAAGGAAGGCTGCGGCCAGACCCCGATCGGCACCTATCACTTCAACAAGGCCTTCGGCATCGCCGAGGATCCGGACTGCATGATTCCCTACACCAGAGTCACCGGAGACACCTGGTGGTCCGGCGACCAGAGGGACGGCATGCGCTACAACGAGATGGTCAGCAGGAAACAGTATCCGGATCTTGACGAGGAGAACAGCGAACACATTGCCGACTACGAGTATGAGTATCAGTACTGCCTGAACATCAGCTTCAACGAAGAAGGCACGCCGGGCAGAGGCTCCGCGATCTTCCTGCACTGCCTCGGAACGAAGAAGCCCTACACCGGCGGCTGCGTCGCTATCCCGGAGAACCTGATGAAGATGGTGATGGAGAAGGTCGAGCCTGACTGCGTCGTAGTCATCGATACACTGGAGAACATGGGCGGAAGCTTCTGAATATGAAAAGCCTCACAGATCAGCGGGAGACCGCAGATCTGTGAGGCTTTTTTTATGTGCGCCTGAAGTTCTTAATGCTCTGAAACAGGGATCCGGCTGCGATTGTGTCAGCCGCCATGTTCCGGGCGGTCCGCTGTGTCAGCCGGCCTTCCGGTTCATGAGGAACTTCGGTCCCTTCTCCCACTTCTTGAGGTTCAGGAGAAGGAGCGCTGCCGTGATGGCCAGGCCGGCGATATCCGTCACAGAGCCCGGGATGAACAGCAGCAGGCCTGATGCGATCAGGATCACACGCTCAATGATATTCAGCCGCCAGAACAGCCAGCCCTGGAATCCGCCGGAGATGACTGCGGTTCCGATAAAGGCGGTCAGGAAGACCGACAGGATCTCGGGAACCGTTCCCTGCATCATCATGGCCGGGCTGTAGCAGAAGGCAAAGGGGACGATGAAGCCCGCGAAGCCGAGTTTGCAGGCTTCCACTGCGGTAGTCATCGGACTGCACTTCGCAATACCGGCACCGGCATAGGCAGCCAGTGCGACCGGCGGCGTGATGGCGGACAGGCATGCGAAGTAGAAGACGAACAGGTGCGAGGTCAGCGGGGTCAGGCCGAGCTTGATCAGGGACGGCGCCAGGATGGAAGCCGCGATGACGTATGCTGCGGTGGTCGGAAGGCCCATGCCGAGGATGATGCAGGTGACCGCCGTGAACACCAGGGACGGGAACAGCATGGAGTGTGCCAGCTGGATCATCATGTCTCCGAAGATAACGCCGATACCGGTCAGGGAGACCATGCCGACGACGATGCCTGCGCAGGCGCAGCCGATGACGATGGACATGGCCGAGAATCCGGATTTCACCATGGCGGACGGGATGTCCTTGAAGGTGAAGCGTTTCTTCTTGTCAAACAGCATGATGATGGGCACGGAGCAGGTCGCCCACAGTGCAGAGTACAGCGGGGAGAGCTGGATCACCAGAAGAGCGGTGATCAGGATGCCCAGGATCAGCAGATAGATCCAGCCATCCTTCAGGACTTCCTTGGTCTTCGGGATATCCTTCTCATCCATCATGGAGATCTCGATCAGCTCCGACTGGGTGATGACCGCCACTGCGCAGCCCCAGTAGTAAAGGAGTGCCGGGATGACAGCGGCGATAACGATGGCGATGTACTTCTGCTCTGTGAAGGCCACCATCAGGAAGGCGCCGGAGCCCATGACCGGGGGAAGGATCTGTCCGCCGGTGGAGGCAACGGACTCGACGCCGCCGGCGAACTGGGGCTTATAGCCTCTGGACTTCATCAGCGGGATCGTGAAGGTACCGGTTCCGACGACGTTCGCCACGGCGGAGCCGTTGATGGAACCCATCAGGCCGGAAGCCACGACCGCGGAAAGGGCCGGGCCGGACTTGATCTTTCCGGTCAGGGAGATGGCGATCTTATTGATGAAATCCGAGCATCCGGATGCCTCCAGGAAGGCTCCGAACATGACGAACATGAAGATAACTGACGCCGAGACGCTCATGGTCGTGCCGAACAGACCGTCCAGGTCCGTCGCCAGGAATTTGCAGATTCTTTCGATGGAGTAGCCGCGGTGCGCGATGGCGTACGGCAGGTTCGGGCCGGCAAGCGCGTAGGCCACAAAGATCAGAGCCAGGATCGGCATGATGTAGCCCAGGGTGCGGCGTGCGCACTCGAGGACGATGAGGGACAGGACCGCACCTGCGAAATATGCTTTCCAGGTGGTCTTGCTCAGACGCTCGGTCAGATGGTGGACTTCATCCATTGCAAAGATCACGGAGACCCAGGCGAGGATGATCAGCGCGATATCGATCACACGGCAGACGGCGCGGAAAACCTGGCTGCCGGCGAATTTGTCCTTAAAAACGTGCTTGTAGAGGGGCTGTGTCAGAAGGATCAGCGTCAGCGCGAAGGCGAGGTGGATGCCTCGCTGGGTGACGTAGTCATACAGCCCGTGGAAACCTGTAAAGATGTGGAATGAGGTCATGCAGAACGCAAAGACCGCAGCGATCTTGATAAACAGATCCCCCTTGCCTTCCTCCAGTGTTTTCGCGGCGGCGAGCTCACTGTCCAGAGAAGCAATATCGATTTCTTTCATTTCCTGCTGCTTGTTTGAATCAGACATTGGATATATCCCCTTCACTTTTTAAAATAAGGCCGGAGTCGGATGGCCGACCCCGACCTTTTTGATCAGACGAAAGATCAGTTCCGAGTATTAAATTACTTCAGAGCGCCGATCTCCTTGAAGTACTTCTCTGCACCCGGGTGAAGCGGGATGGGCATCTGCGTGCAGAGGAACTCCGGATTGGTCATATCCTTCAGCAGAGCGTTTCCTGCCGCCATGTCAGCAGCGCCTTCGTTCATGGCCTTGCAGAGATCATAGACGAGATCCTCGTCCATATCCTTCTGGACAATGATCAGGCACTTCACGCCGAAGGTCTTGGTGTCATAGTCAACGCCGGTGTAGGTTCCTGCCGGGACAGCAGCCTTGATGTATGCTGCGTTGTTTGCAAGGATCTTGTCCAGCTCTTCGTCGGTCATATCCAGAACGTCGATATCCTTGGTGGAAGCCAGGTTCAGCTGTCCGCCGATCGGAAGGCCTGCGAAACCGAATGCCGCATCCAGGATGCCGTCGCCGACTGCGTCAGCGCCGTCGCCGAGGCCCAGGTTCTCAAGGCTCGTGTTGTCCTTGTCGATGCCCATGACGTTGAATGCTGCCAGGGAAGCGTTCTCCGTTGCGGAGGAAGCCGGTCCGATGGCGACTCTCTTGCCCTTCAGCTCATTGACGTTCTTCAGTCCGCTGGACTTCAGGGAGACGCCGCAGAGAACGGAGGTGTAAACCGCGCCGATGACGCAGATGTTGTCGAGTTTTCCGACGTCAGCGAACTTTCCGGTTCCGTTGTAGCCGTTCAGGACGACGTCTGCGGTCGCGACTGCGACGTCGACTTCACCGGAAGCAACGTCCTGGACGTTCTGGAAGGATCCGGTAGAGGTCTGGGTGTTGCACTTCACGCCTTCAACGTTGTTGGTCCAGCACTGGGAAACAGCAGCGCCTGCCGGATACATGGATCCGCCGGTGTCTGCGGTTCCGAAGGTCATGATGACGTTGCCGCGGGCCTTCTTCTCAGCCTGGGTCTCCTTCGGAGCCTCGGTTGCAGCTGCCGCCGGAGCAGCCGCTGCCGGAGCTGCGGTGGTCTCGGCCGGCTTGGAGCCGCCGCCGCATGCAGTGAGGGAACAGATCATGCTTGCTGCAAGAATCATTGAAAGAAGTTTTTTCATTGTCGTCCTCCCTTTGGAAAAGTAATAAAAACACTACCCATTCATTATAGCATTCATGGACGAATATTCCATATTTCCGGGAATAAAGAACAAAAAAAGAGTATATATTCATTGTGGATATGAATTGTGTATAAAAAACCGGCGTATAAAAAATCACAGGCCTGCCTCAGAAAAGGGTCTGCGGCAGAAAAAACAGGCCCGCGCTATGCCGCAGGCCTGTGACTCTCAGGTCCTTATGGTTTTACCTTGCCCGGACGGTCCGGTCTTCGATGTACGGAGCGATCTGCTTCAGAACGCCGAACAGAAGCATTCCCAGGACATAGCAGGCGATAAAGGCGCCGATGCCGATGTACAGCATGGAAAGCGGGATGGGAAGCGGGACACCGTAGCCGTATTTCAGGATCTGCGGGACCACCAGAATGTTCAGGATCAGCGTCGGGAGCGGCATGAGCCACGGCGTGTTCCGGAGCAGCCGCGCGCCGATGGCGCCGAAGAGGGTGACAAAGCTTCCCGCGACCACGTCGATCATGACACCGCCGCCGATCAGGTTTGCGATCAGGCAGCCCACGTACAGACCCGGGATCGCCGCACTGGTGAAAAAGGGCAGGATCATCAGGGCGTTTGCCACGCGGACCTGGATCGGGCCGAAGGAGATGGACTGGAGCGCAAGGCAGAGCCCGGCGTAAAGCGCAGCGATCAGGCCGGCCTTTGCAATGTAATCAGCTTTTGAGGTTTCTGTTCTCATTTCTACTCATTTCTCCGGCATCCGCGCCGGTGCATCGTAAAACGGGTGGTGAATTCAGATCCGGCCCGGAACCTTTTCCGGATACATATCGTGGCGGGACAGGCGGTCCCAGGCGACTTCTTCCCAGCGGGTCCCCGGCCGTCCGTAGTTGCAGTAGGGGTCGATGGAAAGGCCGCCCCGCGGATAGAACCAGCCGCGGACTTCAATGTACTTCGGATCCATCAGTCTGATCAGATCCTTCATGATCTTGTTGATGCAGTCCTCATGGAAATCCCCGTGGTTCCGGTAGGAGAAGAGGTAAAGCTTCAGGCTCTTGCTCTCCACCATGCGCTTGTCCGGGACGTAGGAGATGCTGATGGTCGCGAAATCCGGCTGTCCCGTGATGGGGCAGAGACTCGTGAATTCCGGGCAGTTGAACTTGACGAAATAGTCGTTGTCCGGATGTCGGTTCTCAAAGGTCTCCAGGACCGAAGGGTCGTAGTCCATGCTGTAGTTCGTGACCTTGCTTCCAAGGGATTTCAGGTTTTCATTTTCCCGTCCGCTCATTTCTGTTCTCCTTCCGTTTCCGGCGTCCCGTTTTCCAGCGCCGGGTCTTTTACATGGTTTGCCGCGAAGGCTGCCGCCCGGTCAATGCAGGTGCCGCATTTCCCGCAGGGCCTGTCACCGCCCTCATAGCAGGACCAGGTCAGGTGGTAAGGAACCTTGATCTTCAGTCCGGTCCTCACCACGTCTGCCTTGTTTCCGTTCACGAAGGGCGCTTCGATCCGGAGCTGGCGGCCGGTGCCTTCCCAGACTGCCTCACTCATGGCCTTGTTGAAGACCGGCGAGCAGTCAGGATAGGCGCACCCGGCAGCATCGTCCGCGTGGGCACCGTAATAGATGACCTCGCAGTCTCTGCTGAGGGCGATGCTGGCAGCCGCGGAGAGGAAGAGGCCGTTCCGGAAGGGCACATAGGTGCTGACCGGCTTCGCGCCGTCCGTCTTCTGAAGCTGTTCTGCGTAGCTCTCTTCGGGAATCGCCTTGTCCGACTGCTGAAGCAGGGAACAGCTGCTGTACTGAAAGATCAGGCTCAGATCCAGAAACTGCTGTTCCACCCCGTAATATTCCGCCACCGCTTTGGCGGCCCGGATCTCCCGGTCATGCTTCTGCCCATAGGAAACGGACAGGGCGATGACGTTTTCTTTTCCGTATTTCTGAACTGCCAGGCCCAGCGCGGTCGAGGAATCCACCCCTCCGCTGGACAGCACAAGTGCTTTCATAAACTGCCTCCGGATACAAAAAAAGGACCGGCACCATTCGTCCGGACCTGTTTTTTTACGCACAAAAAAACTGTCCCGGTTTTGTTTAACGGCAGGAAGGTACAAATGAACTGCCGGCGGCATGCGGGAAGACCCGTAAAAAGCCGCAAGTGCAAGTATACAGGGAGACTTCCGGTCTGTCAACCGAAGTCTTACCCCGGACGGAGAAGACCCGCAGGCAAATCCCAAACTCAGCGGGAGAAGCTCCGGAACGAAATGTTCCGGAGCGAAACGCCGTCTCCGGCGCCGCATTTGCTTCGCCGTCCGTCTGTTGTACAATGAAGCATAGAAAAGACAGGGGAGGAAAAGGCTACGGGAAGCAGGTCTTCATTTCGAAAATTTTTCGCGCTGGCGCTGCTGGCGATTTGTCTCGGCGCCGCGTATAAAGGCGGTCTGTCCGGCGGTCAGTCCGGATGGAACGGACTTCCCGGCGGCGGTTCCTTTGGCGGGAACGGCCTGTTCGGGGGGAATGGTGCCGGAAGCGGCGCTGAGGCAGGCAGAGGGGCCGGCGCCGACGGAGAGGCTGCGGGTTTTCCGGTGTTTTCCGATGCGGAGCCGTCAAAAAGCATTGCGGAGGCGGCGCCGGAACTGATCCCGGACTATGACGGCCGGGATGTGATCGAGCTGAACGGAAACCGGCCCGGATTCACGAAGTACGACCGGGAAAATTTCTCCGGGGAATCCTACAGTGAGCCGGACGGGCTGGGACGCTGCGGAAGCGCCATGGCGCTTCTCCACTGGTCCATGATGCCGGAGACAGAGCGGGGGCAGATCGGAGAGATCCGGCCCAGCGGCTGGAGACAGAAAAAGTATCCCGGGATCATCGATTCGGAGCCGCCGTTTCTCTATCACCGCTGCCATCTGATCGCCTATTCCCTGACAGGGCAGAACGCAAACGAGCGGAATCTGATCACCGGCACGGAATATATGAATATGGAGCTGATGCGGCCTTTGGAGGTCAGTGTGGCCAGGGTGCTGGATGATTCGGACGAGCATGTCCTGTACCGGGCGACACCGTATTTTAAAGGCCGGGAAACGGTGGCCCGGGGGGTGGAACTGGAGGCGCTGTCCCTGGAAGACAGGGGGGTCGACGTCTGTTTTCATGTCTTTCTCTACAATGTCCAGCCGGGAATTGAGATCGACTATGCCACCGGAGAGAGCAGGGAGGATCACCCGAGACCGCGGGAACAGACCGGGAACTCGAAGTAGGTATCCGGATAGGGTTCATTCTCCAGGGTGAAATGCCACCATTCGCAGTCCATCGGCAGG
>OCVV011026019.1_pt1 | contig 10141 bp, 9 predicted proteins | sample 1539721 | NCBI WGS metagenome assembly OCVV01 (sample SAMN02144230, study PRJEB22623) | gut metagenome | biome: sheep rumen | host: Ovis aries | place: New Zealand
ATAAATCTAATTTATCATTTAAGTTTGTATTAAAGCTTTTATTTATTAATATAGATGAAATAAATAAGATTGCTATAAACGAAGGAATTGATATACCTAAAAAAATTTTTAAAGATAATTTCATATTATTCCCCCTTTATTTCAAATCTATATCCATATTTATATACAGTTACAATAGTATCTTCTAAATCTAATTTTTTTCTTAATCTTTGTATATGTATATCAATGGTTCTACTATCACCTAAATATTCATATCCCCAAACTATCTCTATTAATTTTTCACGTGATAAGGCTAAATTTTTATTTCTAATTAGTACTTCTAATAGTTCAAATTCTTTAGCAGTTAATTCTACAATATTATTATTTAATAATGCAACTCTTTTTTGAAAATCAACCTCTAAGTTTTTATATTTAAATATATCATTTAATTTACCACATCTTCTAAGCACAGTTTCTATACGAGCAATAAGTTCAATATTATTAAAAGGTTTTGTAATGTAATCATCAGCACCTAATTTAAGACCTTTTACTTTATCTATGGTACTATCTTTTGCTGTCAAAAATATTATAGGTATATTTTTTTTAACAAAATCATCTACTATTTCAAAACCAGATAAACCTGGTAACATTACATCCAATAATACTAAATCTGGCTTAAATGATTCAATGGCTTCTAAAGCTTTATTTCCGTCTGATGCTTCATAACATTCATATCCAACTATTTCTAAATTTATTCTAATTAATTCTCTTATTTTTTCTTCATCATCTACTATTAATATTTTTTTCATACCATTCACCATATTAATTATATCATTAAATATTAAAAAAAAATTAGGAATTACCCTAATTTTTAATGATGATGGTGATTATGCGTATGTTCATTACTAAATTCTATATTACAATCTTTATCATCGCATGCTTCTTCTTCAGTTTCTAAAATTGCATGACAAATATTATGTTCTAATAACTCTTCTCTTATTTTTTTCTTAACAGATGCAATATCTTCTGATTTAGTCACAATATGCATTGTAGCAAGTATTTTATATCCATCAATACTCCATACATGAATATGATGTATATCTTCTACATCATCAATATTAAGTAAATGTTTCTTTAATTCTTCTATATTTATATTTTTAGGTGTTTTTTCCAAAAATAAATCTAATACACTTTTTAAATTTTTTAATGAATTATATAGTATAAAAGTTGCTACTAAGATACTCATTATTGAATCTAATACTTTTATATCAGTAAAATTCATTACAACAGCGCCTATTAATACAATAATCCATCCTAATACATCTTCTAGCATATGTAAATTAACTGATTTTTGATTAATAGAATCACCTTCTTTAGTCACATATGCTGCTATAAAATTTAATACTACTCCTATTATTCCAAAAACAATCATTCCACTATAATTAATATCAACAGGGTTAAATAATCTTTTAATAGCACCTATTATAACTAATACGCTACCCACTAATAATATAGTAGTAGTTATTACTCCACCTAATACAGAGTATCTTATATAACCATAAGTATAGTTATTATCAGCTTTCTTTTTACTCTTTTTTTCTAAAAAATAAGATATTCCTATTGATAATGCATCTCCTAGATCATGAATAGAATCAGAAAATATTGCTACTGAATTTGTAAATATTCCACCTATAAACTCTATTATCGAGAACGAAATATTTAATAAAAATGCTATTAATATATTTTTTTCTGTTTTCATTTTTCCTCCTATTTAAATGAATAAACTATATCATCATCATTAGTACTAATACCACCTGATGCTTTATAACATTTGCATGCACCTATATTGCTTTTATTGGTTATTAAAAACATTTTTCTACATTCAATACTTTTTACATAACTATAAATATATTTCATTAAATTAGTACCATAACCATTACTCTGATATTCAGATAAAATATCTATAGAATGCAAGTAAAAATCTTTAAAACCCTCTGGCCTAATCAGCATTGTACCATACGCAAAACCAATAATTATATCATCTTTTTTTGCAATAAATCCATACATGTTCTCTTCATTTATAAATTTAATTAAATTAGATTTATCATATTTAGTATCTTGATCATCTTCAAATTTTAATAATAAATCTATATCCTCTAATTCTAATACTTTATATTCCATAAACTCACCTACTATTTAAGTATATCATTTATTTATCCTAACTGTATATCTAAAATCATCATTAATATAAATCCAATTGATACACCTATAGTCGCCAAATTAGAATGTTTCCCAGTTTGTGATTCTGGTATTAATTCTTCTACAACAACATATATCATAGCACCTGCAGCAAATGATAAAAAATATGGCATTAAAGGAGTAACTAAACTAGTTAATAAAATTGTAATAATTGCTCCTATAGGTTCCACTATACCTGATAACATACCACAAATAAAAGACTTTGTTTTTGTCATGCCTTCTGTTTTAAGAGGCATCGATATAATAGCGCCTTCAGGAAAATTTTGTATTGCTATACCAATTGTAAGAGCTAAAGCAGATAAAAATGTAATTGAACTATTGCCAGACAAATAACCAGCAAAAACTACACCTACAGCCATTCCCTCAGGTATATTATGCAATGTGACTGCTAAAAGTAATTTTGTAATTCTACTAAAATTACTTTTAACACCTTCTTCTGTATTACTTTCTGCATGTAAATGAGGTACAAATGTATCTAGTAATAGTAAAAATATTATACCTAACATAAAACCTATAGAAGGAGCTAACCATGCTAAATGATTAGAATTTGTTTCTTGTTCTATTGCAGGAAGTAATAATGACCAAATAGACGCAGCAACCATAACTCCAGCAGCAAATCCTAATAATACCTTCATAATTTTTTCATTTACTTTATCTCTCATTAAAAATACTAAAGCAGCACCTAATGTTGTTCCGATAAATGGTATCAATATTCCAACTATTACATTTATATTCATAAATACCTCCTTTATTATTTTTTGAATGATGGTATACATCTATTTACTTTTTTACAATATATTAAATAATCATTACCATATAACTTATATAATCAAACTTCCTCTGTTTTCTTCATAAATATTGTAAGAAATATCCAATATATAAATGGCAAAACAAATAATAATATATTTAAATTATTATATTTAATACTAGGAATAATATTTAATTTTTCTAATATTATCCCTAGTATTGTTATTATAATAATTATAGATACATATATTGGTCCTACACCAAATAATGGTTAATGTTTTTTATTCATTGCTCTTCAAGCTAGTTACCATATCAATATTTTTTATTTTTCTTGATAAAAATAATGAAACTATATATGAAACCATAAATGTTCCTAAAGCTCCTATTATATACGTTGGAATATTTATCCAAGCTCCAAAATCATAATGTTCTTCTATAGCTGTTTTAAATAACCAATCTGTTAAATAATATCCTAATGGTAACCCTATTAAAATTGAAATAATAGCTATCCAATTATTTTGTTTAATAAAAATTTTCTTTATCTTTTTATCCTTAAATCCTAAAACTTTTAATGTAGCAAACTGATATTGTTTTTCAATATATGATAATATACCTAAATTATATATTATTAATGAACCTAATACAATAGCAATAAAAATAATTAATATAATCATAGTTTTCATCATTGATAACATATTACTCATACCTTCTTTTAAACTCTGTATATCTTGTATAACTTCTACATTATCAATTTCTTTTACTTTTGATAAATTATCATTTGTATATAGTGAATCAGGTATATACTCTAATGGCTCATCTTCTGTTGATAATGATTCAAAATATTGTCTTGTCATAGTTACATTTTGATTTTGTGGATCTTTATTAAATCCAACTATTTTAGAAGTATAATATGTATCACTACCATATATATGCCATGTTATTTCATCACCTATTTTATAACCTTTTGTAGATGCTAATTTATATGTAACATAAACTCCATCATTTGAATCAAGCTTAGTAAATTTATCTTTTTTATCTACAAACCTTACATAATCTTTAGCATCTGTTATAAATATATTATTTGATTCTCGTTTATCACCATTTTTTATTTCAATACCATAAGTTTTACTAGTCTTATCACCATATTTATCAGTCAATTCCTTTACTTGGTCTTTATTAATGTTTTCTTTTAATACTAGTTTATAATCAAAATTATATAAATCACTAAATTGTAAATCAACAAAATGATTCATACTATCTAACATACCAAATGCACAAACTATTAACATTGAACATCCAACTACTCCAGCAATTCCCATAAATGTTCTAATTTTATTTCTAATTATATCTCTAGCATTCCATTTAGATGAAAAACTTAATTTCTTAAATATACCTTTAGTAGTTATATTTAGTGAATTTTTTTTAACACTAGGTATTTTTGTTCTAAGAGTTTCAGCTGGATTTTCTCTTAATATAGTTCTACATGTCAATAATGTAATAATAGTTACACCTAATACTACTAATATAGCTACTATAAAACATTTTAAGCCTATACTTGGAGCTCCGTTAGGTATCTCAAAGAAAGCCATTTCAAGATTAATAAATACTTTACCAATAATAAAATATCCTAAAACAATTCCACATATAGCAGCTAAAAATGATATATAAAATCCATAGCCCATATAATGTAATAATATTTTAAAATTACTAAATCCTAATGCTTTTAAAGTACCTATTTGAACTCTTTGTTGTTTTACAACACGAGTCATAGTAGTTATAACAGATAAAAGCGCTATAAAAAGAAATAATCCTGAAAATACACCTATATAAGTCTTTCCTTCATCTATTTCTCCTTGATATGCAGTATATGATGTTGTATCTTCTATATTTATAATTGCTATTGCATTCTTAACATTATCTTCTATATTATTTTTTACATCATCTATTGAATTTTTATCATCTACATCCACCATAATATAATTAAATATTATATTTTCTTTATAATTAAAATCTTCAACCTGCTCATCGAATATTTTTTCATCTTCTATATTCATTTTTTTCATAGCTTGTTTTTTTATATAACTTTCAGGTATTTCATTAACAGAAATATAGCAAAAACCAAACTCTTTTCTTTCTGGATATAACTCTGATTCATCTTTTGTATCATATAAATGATCTGGAACATTTACTAAAGCATTAACTCTTTCTTTTAATTCCAATCCATCATATTTTACAAGTATTATATCTCCTACTTTTATATTGTTTTCTTTAGCATAAAACTCGTCCAACCATACGCCAGATTTATTAGCGTCAAATTTTTCTCCTTTTATAATATAAAACTTTGATATATTATTTGACTCTATAAAATTAAGTAATAATACTTTATCATTATCTGTAGAAGCAGTAACAGATAATTTTCTTTCAGCATCATTTACATTATCCATATTTTTAATTTTATCTAAATCTTCTTCTGTAAAATTTAAACCTACTAAATTTAAATCTTGTAAATTATTTTCAGTATAAAATTTATCAGAAGTTTTAGACATACCATCCATATATGCCTCTATACCACAATAAGCCATAATACCAATTGTGACCATTAAAAATATAGTAACAAATTGTGATAAATTTTTTCTTATATCACGTATCATCTTTCTTTTTAACATATTACCAAACAACCTCATCAATATTTTTTGGATGTTTATTTACTTCTACCTTATCTATTTTTCCATTCTTTACTCTTATTACTCTATCTGCTATATCAGCTATTAAAGCATTATGAGTTACAATTACAACTGTATTTTCTCCATTATTAGCATCACATTGTTCTTTAAGAAGCTTTAATACTTCTACACCAGTTTTAGAATCTAGTGCTCCTGTTGGCTCATCGCACAAAAGTAATAATGGATCTTTTTCAATAGCACGTGCTATTGATACTCTTTGTTGTTCTCCCCCTGATAATTGATTAGGAAATTTATTTGCATGCTTATCCAATCCTACACTTTTTAATACTTGCATAGGTCTTTTTTTAGTTTTTACAATATCCTTCACTAATTCAACATTTTCTAAAACTGTTAATGTTGGTAATATATTATAAAATTGAAATATGAAACCTATGTTATTAGCCCTATAATCAGTTAATTTAGAATCATTATAATTAGAGATTTCCTCATCTCCAACTATAATTTGACCACTAGTTACTTTATCCATACCACCCAATAAATTAAGTATTGTAGATTTTCCTGCTCCACTTGGGCCTAAAATAACTACAAATTCACCCTTATTTATGGTAAAGTCTACACCATCTAATGCATTAAAATCTTTACCACCTGTATTATAAGTCTTCTTGACTTTACTAAATCTTATTAATTCTTTCATTTATCCACCTCTCAAATATGATATTTTTCTCACATTTCATTAACATTATATACATAAATGTATTCAAAGTCAATATAAAATATGAAATTAATTTCACATTTTAAAAGAAATATGTTATAATGTGATTGAGGTGAGATTATGGCTGAAGTTAGAATACCTACTCAAAAACGTTCAATCGAAAAAAGAAACAAAATTATTGAAAAAGGGTTTGAATTAATGTGTAATAATGGTTACCATAAAACTAATACTTCTGATATAGCTGAATATGCAGGTGTATCAACTGGTATAATATACCAATATTTCAATGATAAAAAAGAAATATTTATTGAAGGAGTTAAAAATTATTCTGATAACATTATGTTCCCCCTTTTAGATATAATTAATAAACAAAACATAGTAATAGATAATATAGAAGAAATAGATAATATACTAAACAAATTAATTGATAAATTTATTAGTGTTCATACTGTAAGTAAAAAAGCTCATGAGGAAATGATGGCCATGTCACATCTTGATGATGACATAGCAAATATATTTCACGAAAGAGAAATTGCTATGTCAAAAAAAATTGTTTCAATACTTGAAAATAATAATTTTAAAATAGATAATTTAAATGAAAAAGTGCATATTATAATTGGTATTGTAGATAATTTATGTCACGAAATTGTATATCATAAACATGATAGTATTAATTATGATATTATGAAAAAAGAAGTTATAAATATAATTATTAATGAACTAAAAAACATGAAATAAGCTTTCATGTTTTTATTTTCAACGATTACAATGTTCTCCATCTATATCATTTAAGTAATTTGACATATCACTATGAATGTTAATTCTTCATTTCAAAATCTGATATTGTATATCCTAATTCTTTTAATTTATCATATACCTTACTTATAGAAATACCAAACAATGTATTAAAATCACCATCTATTTTATCAACAAATAATTCTGCTTTTCCTGGTATAGCACATCCACATCCCTTAAATGCATTTACTTCATTATCAATATACCATTTAATATCTTCATCAGATACTTCTTTAAAATATACATCTACTACATCAGAAAATGTTATTTCCTTATTCTGATATAAATCTTTTATCGTCATACCAGTTGTAAGATGAGTTACTTTACCACTCATTTGTTTTATATTATTAAATGCTTCTTCACGACTTTTTGGTTTTTCAAATATTTTTCCATCTAAGTAAACTACAGAATCTGCAGATACTATTATTGCTTTACCTTCAATTTGTTCTGCTACCGAATTAGCTTTATCTTTAGATAAATCCATTACATACTCTCTAGGATCCGTTGCGTCACTATGTTCTTCTACTAAGCTTGTAACAACATCATATTTCCAACCAATATTATTAAAAATATTTTGTCTATTTTTTGAACTAGATGCTAAAATTAATCTCATCATAATCCCTCCAATACTATCTTAGTTATATCACACTATAAAAAAAACATCAATTATTTTTTATCTTTAATTTAATATATTCTCTCGTTTCATCAAAAGTTTTACCAAGTACTACTCCTATCTCATCATATAAATAGTGTTCAGCTAAATCAAAATAATTCTTATCTCTTTCACTTATTTTTTTCTTATTATCTATTCTTTGTTTATTTCTTAAATATGTAGTTTTAATAATTTTTATTAAATTTTCAGGATTTCCACTATCAAGTAATTCTTTATACTTTTGCTCTAATTTACGCTCATCTGCTTCTACTAATTCTATGTCGTTTATTTTACCAATTAGTTCTTCTATTTCTTTTAAAGTCATTAATTCCTTAATTAATGGTGTATTAATAGGTACATCAATATGTAATGATTCATCCTTCATAGGAACCAATACATAATATTTCATATCATTTATATCTTTAATATTTATTATTTTACATACATCTCTTCTATATATTATATATTCTCCTATTTTCTTCATATACCCTCCTATATATAAAAAAAGCTATCAACTGGACTTACGCCGTCAATAGCTACTCGTTGTATTAACATTATATCATATTTTAAAATTTCAATGTAAGAATTATTTTAGATAATTTTCTATTAAAAGTGCTGTTTGTTCTACCCCTAATTTATCTACATTTATCATTAAATCATAATTATTTACATCATACCAATCCCTATTAGTATAATACTTATAATGTTTAGCTCTTTCTTTATTAATTTTATTAATATACTTTATTCCCTTATTTATTCCATAATATTTTTTTACCCTATTTTCTTTACTTATATTATCACTATATAAAAATACTTTTAATACATCTTTATTATCTTTTAATATATAATCAGCACATCTTCCTATTATTACACACGATGTTTCATTAGCTAATTTATTAATAATATTATATTCTGCAACAAATAATCTATCATCATTATTATTTTCATATAAACCAGATTTTTTATTTTGATCTATACTTTCAATATAATTTGTACTTAAGCCACTTTCTTTAGACGCTAACTCAATCAATTCTTTATCATAAAAATCAATGCCTAAATTATCAGAAAGTAACTTACCTACATATCTTCCACCTGAACCATATTCACGAGATATTGTTATAACAATTTTTTTACCATTATAATTTTTATTTTTTATATAAATTTCTTCTGATTCATTAGAACTCATTTTTTTATTTATCTTATGTATTTCAGATAACACTATAAATATACATACTATAAAACAAATTGAATCAGCTATTGGTCCTGCATATAGTGCTCCATATACACCAAAATTAAATACACTACATAGTAATATAGAAATAGGGATAAATAGTATTATTTGTCTACAGAAAGATACAAATGTAGATTTAACTACATTACCTAGTGATTGAACAATTATACTAGTAGTCATCTCTAAAAAGTTAAGTGAGCATAAAAGTAAAAAAGTTCTACAAGTTTTTACTGCAAATTCCATAAATAATTTATAGTTTGGATCACCATTTGTTATAAATATTCCAACTATTTGATTAGGAAATATAAAAAACATTAAATTAAATATAACACCTATAATTAAATTAACAATTATTACTTTTTTTAATGTATCTTTTACTCTTTCATAATTACCTGCACCATAATTAAAACCTACTATAGGTTGTGCTCCTATAGATATACCAAGAATTGATGAAACATATAATCCATTTAATTTAGATATTACTCCATATACTGAAAGAGGTATATCAGCACCATACTTACTACTTGCCCCATATTTGGTCATTATATTATTCATAAAAATAAATAAGCATAATATTGTACTTTGTGTTATGAATGAAGATAAACCAAGAGATAAAGATCTTAAAACAGACTTATCAAATTTAAAATCTTTTTTTGTTAATTTAACACTTTTAATATTAGGTATATAAATTACTGCCATAATAAATGATACAATTTGTCCTATTATAGTAGCAAGAGCACCACCTTTAACTCCCATATTAAACACAAATATAAACAATGGATCTAATACTAAATTTATAATAGCTCCAACCACTAATAAAGTCATTGAATATTTAGGTGAACCATCTGACCTAATAATAGATGATAATCCAGTATATATAATCATAAATGGAGCCCCCAATATGATTATTCTTCCATATTCAATAGCATATTTATATACATTAGAAGTACATCCAAATAAATATACTAGTTTAGGCAATAAAATATATACTAAAATACTAAATATGATTGAAACAACAAACAATAAAGTAATTGATGATCCAACACTTTTTCTAGCTTCAGATTCTTTTTTTTCACCTAATT
>OCVV011159811.1_pt1 | contig 10140 bp, 7 predicted proteins | sample 1539721 | NCBI WGS metagenome assembly OCVV01 (sample SAMN02144230, study PRJEB22623) | gut metagenome | biome: sheep rumen | host: Ovis aries | place: New Zealand
TTGCCACTTTAGCTCAGTTGGCCAGAGCACCGCACTTGTAATGCGGGGGTCCTCAGTTCGAATCTGAGAAGTGGCTCCATATAAAGGTCAGTAGTTTTGATTAAATCTTAATTACTGGCTTTTTTATTATAAAAATTAAATACTTAAAAATAAATAATAAAAAAAATAAAGTTAGAATAATATTGCAATTTTTGATATAATAATTTTGATATAATAAAAATTATTAAAAAAGGGGGATGAAAATGAACCAAAACAAAGTAGTAATAGTTACAGGAGGATCAAGAGGAATAGGGGAAAATATAGTAAGAAACTTAGCATTAGATGGATATACTGTAATAATGAATTACAACAAATCTGAGGAATTAGCTCAAAAAATACAACAAGAATTATTACAACAAAATATTAAAATAGATATTTATAAAGCAGATGTAACAAAAAGAGAAGAAGTAAAAGGATTAATTGAATTTTGTATAAATAAATATGGAAAGATAGATGTATTAATAAATAATGCAGGAACATCACAAGTAAAATTATTTACAGATTTAACAGATGATGATTGGGAAAATATGATAAAAACAAATTTAACATCATGTTTTTATACAACACAAGAAGCTGTAAAAAATATGATAAATAATAAAAAAGGGTGCATAATTAATATTTCATCAATATGGGGAAATATTGGCGGTTCATGTGAAGTACACTATTCTTCAGCAAAAGCAGGATTAAATGGAATGACAAAAGCATTAGCTAAAGAATTAGGACCATCAAATATTAGAGTTAATTGTATTGCTCCAGGGTTTATAAAAACAGATATGAATTCTAATTTATCAGAAAAAGATATTGAAGATTTAACAGAAGAAATTCCATTACAACGAATAGGTTATCCACAATCTATCACAAATTGTGTAAAATGGTTGATAGAAGATGATTATACAACAGGTCAAATTATTTCTGTTAATGGTGGATGGGCTGTTTAAAATAAAAAAGAATTTGATTTTATAATCAAATTCTTTTTTTATTTATTTTATTATTTATTATTTTTATTATTTGATAAATTTCTCTTATAATTTCCAGATATTAATTTAGGAACATATGAGAATAGTTTGCAAACAGTTTCCTTAATTTTTTGTGTCCAGTAATTAAAACCTGTAGGTGCTAAAACTAAAGCAGTTTCATTTTGATTATTAGCTAAAGGATTTCCTGCAAAATTATTATTTGGTTGAGGAATTTCAACTGCTTGAATAACATTATCATTAGAATTTACAGATTTTTGATCTTAAATTCGCGCTCATGCTCACGGCGAAGATCTTTCTTTGCGATGTCCTCGCGCTTATCATAGAGCTTTTTGCCCCAGCATAAGCCGAAAGATATCTTTGCTCTTCCGTTTTTAAAATAGACCTCGAGCGGGATAAGGGCAATGCCTTTCTCCTTTGTCTTTCCGAGGAGTTTATTTATCTCATATCTGTGAAGAAGGAGTTTTTTTACGCGGAGCGGATCTTTATTAAAGATATTCCCCTGCTCGTAAGGGCTTATGTTCATGCCGATGATGACGGCCTCGCCTTCTTCTATGTGAATGTATGCCTCCTTTATGGAGCATTTGCCGGCGCGAAGGCTTTTAACCTCGGTCCCGTGCAGCACTATGCCCGCCTCGTAGGTTTCATCCACGAAGTAATCATGATATGCTTTTTTATTGTTGGCAACAAGTTTTTTCCCTTCTTTGGCCATTTCCACCTCCGGCTATACCGCTATATGCGGCTGCTGTCCCGATACAGGCTTTTATCACGGTAATATCGCAGTATCTGTCTTATACCGCAGTAATATCGCCATATCTGACTTATATCACATTATAAAATCTATCGTGTTTGCATTTTCATCGACACCGTCTACGACGACCTCGATCTCATCTCCGAGGCTGTAGGTGATACCGCTTCTCTTTCCCCTCATCACATATTCTATCTCATCAAAGAAGAATTTATCATCGGGGATCTTCATTACATTTATCATGCCCTCAACGGTATTAGGGAGCGTAACATACATGCCGTGCGAGGCCATGCCTGATATGATACCCGAAAACGTCTCTCCGATATGCGCTTTCATGTATTCGCATTTCTTTCGCTTGTCGGTATCCCTCTCGGCATCGACCGCGCGCCTTTCCGTCTCGCAGGAATGGGCGCAGACCTGATCTAATATCTCTGCGTAGTGAGCCATCCTCTCTTCGTTTAGATCGCCGTTAAGGTATTCCTTTATAATCCTGTGGATCTGAAGATCGGGATAACGCCTTATGGGCGAAGTAAAATGCGTATAATGCTCAAGCGCAAGTCCGAAGTGCTGATCGCATATCGATGAATATCTCGCCTGCTGCATGCTCCTTAAGGCAAGCGTGTGTATCACGTATTCGGCTTTTGTTCCACGCGACTTATCAAGCAGAGCCTGAAGCTCCCTCGGATGAATGCCTTCTCTTGATACCTTAAGGTAATAGCCGAACTTCTTTACAAAGGCCTGAAGGTCATCGATCTTTTCCTTATCGGGCTTCCCGTGAACCCGATATACAAAAGGGATCCCGAGCCAGTAAAAATGCGTAGCCACTGTCTCATTTGCCGCGAGCATAAAATCTTCTATAAGGTCGGTGGCATCATTTCTTTCATGAGGACGAACCTCAATGACTTTTCCGCTTTTATCGAATTTAAATTCGCATTCGCTCGAGGTAAATTCGATACCTCCGCGCGCCTGCCTGTTTCTCCTTAAGATTTCGGATAGCTCTAAAGCCACGGAAAGCATATTTACAAGTTCTTTATCATCACCTGTATCCTTTTCATCTCTACCGATAAAGGGGAACCTTTTGAAAAATCCGGTCGAACCTGCTCTTGCATCTTTTCCGGTATCGGGTGATATAGCGCCCCTTATCTCATCCAAGATCTCTGCCACGCGGCTGTAAGTCATACGGTGATCGGAGCGGATCACGGACTTTACGATCTTATAATCAATGAGCTTACCGTATTCATTATATTCCATGATACAGCTTAATGTAAGCCTGTCCTCATTCTCATTTAAGGAACAGATACCGTTTGATAAGACCTGAGGGAGCATCGGTATTACACGGTCTGCAAGATATACGCTGTTGCCCCGGTTTAGCGCCTCCGCATCAAGCGCCGAGCCCTCTTTGACATAGTGACTTACATCGGCTATATGAACGCCGAGCCTGTAATTACCGTTTACTTTTTCAATGCTTATAGCATCGTCAAGATCCTTAGAATCCTCTCCGTCTATAGTGATCGTAAAGACATTCCTTAGATCCGTCCTATCCGAAAGATCGGCATCTATATCAAATCTTACCTTATCATCTTCTTTAGATGATCTTCTTTTAAAAAGCCCTTTAAACCGGCTCTTTTTCCTTCGGGATGCATTTGTCTTTCCTGCCCCTGCTGCCTTATCCGCCTCTTTTAAGACTTCTTTTGAAAAGCTCTCGGGCAAGCCGTAGGTCCTTATGATGGATACCATGTCAACGCCCGGTTCATCAGAGCTTCCCAATATCTCGATAACTTCGCCTTCGGGCCTTTTTCCGGCGGCGCTGTTTCCGTAGAAGGTCATCTTTACTACGACCTTATCTCCGCTTTTTACCTCGCGGTCCTTTTCAGCCATAGCATCCAGAGACTCACCCGGGATAAAGATATCCGAGCCTATCTTATCGTCATCGGGTGTCACAAAGCCAAAGCCTCTGCTCCTGTCTATGACTCCGACAACTTCTGTTACGCCGTGCGATAAGACCTTAACGACCTCGGCTTCCCTGCTCTTTCCTTTTCCTCTGTATCCGTCCTTTATGATTATCTCGACCGTATCCCTGTGAAAGGCATTATTTGTCTTATTTCTCGGAACAAAACAGTCTTCATCCATACCCGGAACGCTTACAAATCCGAATCCTCTTGCATTAGCAAGGAAAGTGCCCGTATATGTTTTATTATTTCTGTTTTTCTTTTTTCTGTCCATAATTTACAAATCTGTCATTTTCATATCAGGGCTTTTGATTTACGGAGATTTACGGAGATTCCTGAGGATTTTCCCATAAAGTGAAAAACCCCCGCTTACGCAGGGGTAAAAGTCCAATGAAACAAGTCCGGATCAGAACCTCGTTATATTGAGCACGGCCGATAATACAAGGAACATAACGGCTGCGATCTTTGTAAGCAGCACGAGCTTTCCTTCAAACGAGCGGCCTTTGTTCCTGCTCCAGTATGTATCCGTAGATCCGCTTAAAGCTCCGAGGCCGGCGGATTTTCCTTCCTGCATAAGCACGACTACGGTTAAAAATACGCAGTCGATCAAATATATGATTGTAAGTATTAATCTGAGTGTTCCCATCATTTCCTCCAAAAAATCACAGCAAATGTTATATTAACATATATTTACATAAAACGCAAGCGGTTATTGAAAAATAATTATCCGCACAGCTCTTTGATCTCCTGCCATATTTTTTTTGCACACTCCTTTTCATCTGTCCTGTCAAACAGATATTCATCCGCACCGCTCTTAAATGCGTCTATCACTTCCTCTTTTTCCATGTTGGGAATGATCACATTCATTTCATGCAAGCGTTCATTCATCTCTTCGGTCGCAGCATATTCAGTGCTCTCAAACATTCCTTCCTTTTCAAGGGCGTTTAATGCATTTTTGCTCACCGGTATACCCTTTTCCGTATACTGAAGCATGGCCATATAAGGATCGTTTAAAAGGAAATCAACAAGTCTTGCAGCTTCCTCCGGATGTCTTGTATCCGCGCTGATCGCCCACATGGTCGCGGGCTTTAAATACCATCCGCTTCTCTTAGCACCCGGCAGCTCCGGATACCATGATCTTACCACTTCAGCCCCTTTTTCCTTCAGACCGTCACAATAAATCTTTGTATCACTGATCCAGCACATTGTGCCGGCGATCTTACCTGTCATATAATCGTTTCTGTCAAAAGAATCTATGGGACACAGCACATTTGAATCTATCAGTTCCCTGTAAAAAACAAGGAGACTTTCGACCTCTTCCCTGGTCGGAATAAAATGTCCGTCCGCATCAAACATCGCCTTTCCCGTGCTTTGCTCATAATAGGCGGCAAGTAAAAGGAAGACCTGCTTTTTGCTCATTCCAAGGGCATATTTCCCGTCCTTTGACAAGACCTCTCCCATCTTTTTAAGATCATCCCAGGTCTTTGGTTCTTTTAAGCCGTATTCATCAAGCACATCCTTATTATAATAAAACACATGCGTATTCATCGCGATCGGGAGAGCGTTTAACCTTCCGTTCCTCTCCCCGTAAGCCTTCTGCTCGTCGGTAAACGCATCAAGATCGATGATGTCCGAAAGCTCATAAAGATCGTAATAACCTTCTCCGTCCTTCGAATACTCATTAAGCCAGGCATAATTGATCTGCATTACGTCAGCCTGGTTATGAGACATCATCCAGCCCTTTGTCTTTTTTTCGTATCCCGACCATTCACCGTAGCGGCAGACTACGTCTATCCCTTCATTATCCTCTTCAAACTTTTTAACGCCTTCCATGGTATATGCATGTCTTTCATCACTTCCCCACCATGACAGGCTGATCTTCTTTACGCCCTCGGTATAATCTATGATCTCGTTATCTCTCTCATACTCCCTTACAAGAATCACTACCGCAACTGTAATAAGGAAAAGGATAAGGATTATAATGAAAAAACGTATGTGTCTATTCCTGCTCATCTATATCCTCCTCTCCGAAAAAGGTATATTTCGCCTTTCCCCTGTTTTTGGAAACATATAGCGCACGGTCTGCATTTTCGTACATATCCTTAAACGAAGGATATGATTCGTTGCATATATAAACACCCGCACTTACCGAAAGATCACAGTTATTTCGTTCATCCTCAAATTCGTCCTTAAAAAGTTCCATTACTTTATCGAGTTCTTTACTGATATAATCCCTGAGATCTTTTTCATCATTTAATCCGGCTATCTTTCTGCTTAGGTATATGGCAAACTCATCTCCGCCAAGCCTTCCTATCAGAGTTTTTTCATCACACGCTCCCTTCAGGAGTTTTCCGAAGCGGATTATGATCTGATCTCCGTAACTGTGTCCCAGTCCGTCGTTTACCCGCTTGAAATTATCCATATCCATCATTATAAAGGCTCTGATCCTGTCTTCCTCCATAAGCCTTTCTTCCACTTCTTCCTGGAAGGTTGCCTTGTTCATTACCCCTGAAAGCCTGTCTACTTCAGCCTTGTACTGGAGTGTTGTCACAAGATCATCAACGGGTATGGATATCCTGCTTATAAATACCAGCCCGACAAGGACAAATATAATTGCCATAAGGACCGATATTCTGGCGGTAAAGGACGCCAGCTCATCATTTTCCTTTAAGACCTTATCATAAGGAACGGAGCTGAGCACCCTCCATCCGTTACTGCACACGTTCATATTTACGAAAATATTGTTTAAGACCACGGTACGGGAATCTCCCTCCTGAGCCGATCCGTAATCAAGTAACTTAAACAGCTCTTCCGGGACTTTACCGCCGAGCTCTTCTTTGTTGGTCGAATAGATTATCCGCCCTTTTTCGTCTGCAAGCCTTATACTCATGTCTTCCAGCTGCTTTGGGAAGATAAATACCGAAGATAATTCAATGGTATAGCTGGAAGATAAAAGGATCGCATTATCATTAAGCCGCTTTATGTAGTAGATACGGTCATCGTTGTTTTTTATTCCGAAACACCATGCATCCTGCCTTGCGTTATCCGAAATAAGTGATGAAAACGCATCATAGATACCGCTGTCCTCAAACATATCCATGGTTCCGTGAGATACCCACCCCACCTTATGATCGTCGGAATAGATTATGGCGAAATCGGAATAATTGTTCATAAGACTTATATCCACGATCCTGTCACTGATCTTCTCTTCATATTTGATCTTATCGTAATCATCATATGAAGCATCGGTCTCATCGTAGGTATAATAGATCTCATCGGAATAAAGAAGCGTGGATGTTGTCTCCATCCTTTCAAGATATGTATTTATATTAAGTTCGATCTGTTTGCTGTTGGCTGCGATAAGCTCGGAGACCTTATCCTTTATGGTCCTTTTGCTCCTCTCAATAACAACAATGTCAAGCACGGCGGTAACACCTGCGATAATGATCGCAAATACGATAAGAAGCTCTATCTGAAACCACTTGAATTTCTTCCCCGAATCAACTCCGCCATCCAGATATTTAGCTGTTATTACCGCGATCGGAGTAAGTATCACGGAAACAAAGTATCCGATCACGACCATGGGAATTATTATTCTCCTCCAGGCCACAAACCACATTATAAAAAGCGGAGGCGCATGAGTCGGATCCATCTTTGAATAAGCTGCCGCTATATTCATGAAACTTACCGCAGCGCTTACTATGACAGCATTTCCCAGGGCGTTGGGAATCGAAAAAATTAGATAATAAATAAGAGAACTGTTTTTTATGTTTCTTGTCAGATACATTCCCGCTTTATGGAACGGGATAATGATAGCCACCAGAATTCCGACTATGACGGACTGTCCCACATTTAATAAGCAAAAAATCGGAAAGGGCGTGGTCATTGAATCAGTAGTATTGAAAACAACGACAGACGCAACAAGCCCCATGGCCACAGACATGAGTACCGCCATCACTATATTGATTAATCTGTTTGTCTTTCCTTTTATATCCGTCATTACTTAAACCTGCTTTGTAAGTTTATCGGTGTAGTTTAAATATATGGATCTGCCCAGCTGGTCGGCTATGTATTCTCCTGTCTCAGGTATCTCATCAGTAAGCTCGCATACTAAGATGCCGAATACTACTCTGTTGTAAAATATCGGGAAGGCGATATATCCCCTGCATTTTTTGGAAAGTTCTTCTCTTTTGAAGATATCGACCACGGGACATTCCTGTCTGTCGGGCGGAACGATATAAAGCTCAAAGTCCCTTACAACGCATTTTAGATATATATATTCGGGGAAGTTTCTCTTTCTTCCCTGTTCATAATGCCTCGGCCCCTTATAGAGATAAAGCGCCGCATTTTCAAATCCGAGCTTCCCGAAATTCTTTACTATGTTTTCGGCAAATGCACGCTGATGTACCTGGTAATTCATGGCCTCGATCAGGAAATCCGAAAGCCCCTTTCTCTCGTTGTCATACATATTTCCGGCTGTTATCATCATATCAGACTGGGCTCTTATTGCGCAGTCTCTCATCTCTATCAGAAGCCTGTTTATCTTTGATACCGTGGTTTCGAAACGGAAATGATAATTGATCGCTTCCTGTATCTTTTTCATGGATGAAATAAACTGTGTGGCGTCGGTATAGGACATGCCTCCGTTTTCAAAGAATATGTCAATAAGCCTTTCTATTTCGATATTATCCTCTTCACTTAAATATCTGGTTTTAAGACTCGTAAGGAGCCTTGACATGATCTCAAAAAAGAGCCGTCTTAAATTGATGTTCGCAGAGTCGCAGAATTCATCCTTATACCTGTAAAAACAGTCATCAAACATCCTGTAAATGAAATCCGAATCGGCATTTAAAAGATCGAACGAGGAATAATCATATGTCTCGTATTTAAATGAATCCCTTCCGTGAAGCCTGGTGGGAACAAGGACGCTCTTTACCTCTTTCCCTTCCATCTTATCTATAAGGAGCTCTATCGCCTTCTGTCCCAGGGAAACGCTGTCCGAGCCGATAGATGCAAGGGGCGGGATCAGTTTTCCTGCAAGGAACGAATTATCGAACCCGAAAACATATACATCTTTTCCCGGAACAAGATTTCTTTTCTTTAAGGATTTATAGAGCCCTACAGCAACCTGATCATTGACACAGAATACCGCTTCGACACCCGGATTCCTGTCAAGAAGCCTGTCCGCTTCTTCCTGGGACTCGGTCAGCATGTCCGTGCTTTCAAAAAGATCCTCGGAATACGGGATATTACAGTCATTTAAAACTCTTTTGAATATCTCTTTTCTCTTTACGGCATCGGCGTTTTCATTTCTGCCGCCGAGCATGCATATCTTTGAGACACCGTATATATTAACGAGACATTCGATGGCCTCTCTTATGCCCATCTCATTATCGTAATTAACGGTAACTTCGCCTTCTTTTTCCGTTGCGACATAGATCTTCGGAACATTCTGATAGTTGTAAAAGATATTCGCTCCGTTATCTATATCATCACGTCCGAACATATCGGTAAGAGCGACTATAAGACCGTCAAAGCGGCACATCTCCTCGATATAATAGATGGAGTTATAGGTCTTGCGATATTGCTGCATGATCTCGCCGCCGATTTCCTCCTGCTTTCCGGCCAGAACAACGATTCGGATGTTCTTATTCTCCGGGATTGCGTTTATGACCGAATAGATAAGACCTCTTGGAAAGTCGGTATTTAATTCTTCCACGATAATACCTATCGTCTTTTGTTCATCTTCGTATCTGACCATCTTATTTACCCTAAAGTATCACCATTTACCGATCGTGGGTTCAGGTTTTGCAAAAAGATAACCCTGCGAAAAATCGATATTGTATTTCATCAGAAGCTTCTGGATATTCTTATCCTCAACAAATTCAGCGACTATCCTTATTTCCCTGTCTGTAAGCTTCTTATATCCGGCTATAAGGGCGATGAGATTCTCGCTGTCCTTGCTCGTAGTACAGTTCCTTATTATGGATCCGTCAAGCTTAAGATAATCAAGATGGATGCTAAGGACATGCTGCAGATTCGAATATCCGCTTCCAAAGTCGTCTATGGATATAAGGCCGCCTAAGGCATGCACCTTGTCAACAAATCTTATCATCAGATCATAATCGTTTATATCCTCGTTCTCTAAGATCTCAAATATAAAGTTCTCCGGATGCTTTGCCGTTGAAAGGAAAGCATAGATGTATTCGGTTATCTCCCTGTTCCTTATATCCCTCATTCCGAGGTTGATGCTCACAGAAGAATCTTCCCTGTCCTTAAACTGTGCGAATACCTTCTTTAGCATCATCCCGGATATGGAGTCATATAACAGGCCGTAGTTTCTCGCCACATCCAGAAAGCTTCCGGGAAGATAAACCTTTCCGTTCTCATCTTCAAGTCTCATGAGAGCTTCATAATGATGTATCTTATT
>OCVV011174561.1_pt1 | contig 10140 bp, 11 predicted proteins | sample 1539721 | NCBI WGS metagenome assembly OCVV01 (sample SAMN02144230, study PRJEB22623) | gut metagenome | biome: sheep rumen | host: Ovis aries | place: New Zealand
CTCCTAAATAAGTTATATAAACTGATTTATTCCAATATCCTAGCATAATTACACATCCAAATTATGATATACTGCTTGTACATCATCTATATCATTTAATGCATCAATTAAATTCATTACTTTCTCGCATTTATCATCATCTAAAGTAATCTTATTATCAGCAACATAAGTTATCTCACTTGTTATAAATTCATTAATACCATCACTTTCAAGTGCACTTTTAACATTAATAAAATTATTTGGATCAGTATAAACAGTATATACATCTTCATTATCTATAACATCTAATGCATCGTTAGTAATTGCTATATCCATTATTTTTTCAAAATCAAATTTATTTTCTATTTCAATTACACCAAGTCGTTTAAACATATAACTTACACTACCATCTGTACCTAAATTACCACCATGTTTTGTTAATGTTGAACGAACAAGCATAGCTGCACGATTACGATTATCAGTAAGACAATCAACCATAATTGCTACACCACCGGCTGCATAGCCTTCATATCTTATTGATTCGTAGTTTACATCACCACCAGCTCCAATTGCTTTATCAATAGCCTTACTTATATTATCTTTTGGCATATTATTACTTCTTGCTTTTTCTACTACTGCACGAAGTGATGCATTACTTTCTATATCACCATTAGTTCCTCTCGCTGCCACCATAATTTCCTTTGCAAGTTTTTGAAATATTTTCCCACGTTCAGCATCAATTAATCCTTTTTTACGATGAATTGTTGCCCATTTACTATGTCCACTCATAAATACACTCCTAACTTAAATAATTTATTAATACCGGTCCCAAAATTAATAATAATAAAAGTGGTATAAAAAATATAACTGATATTACACTAATTTTAAGTGGTATCTTTGATATATATGCTTTAGTTTCTAATATTTTAGATTCCCTTAAATAATCTAATTGATTATTAAGTGTTCCTATAATACTATTTCCAAACATATTAGATTCACGAATATTAAGCAAAATATTATTAATTGTATCACTTGGAATCCTTGTCTTTAAAGCATTAATTGCTTCAGTAAAAGATTTACCATACTCTATATCTATCATCATTTTCTTAAATTCATGTGATAACTCTGAATCAATATTATTACAAGTGATTGTAATTGCATTATAAAGATTATTTCCAGATTCTAGTGATAAAGTTAATATTTCAAAGAAATACATTGCTTCATATTCTAACTTTCTTCTTCTTTTCTTTATTTTTGCATCTATTATTAAATCCGGCAAAAAGAAATAATAAAGAAGAACAATAATTGGTCCAAATATATATCCCCAATCTATGAAATATATTATCATAAAAAAGATAATAATACTAGTAATTAAACGTAAATTAAGAAAATTAATCGTTTTATTAATATCATCAATACCTAATAAATGCATTTTATTCCTTATTAAATCAAAGGAATATTTACTATATATTTTTCTTGCAATCTTCTCTTTATTCATATTAATACTCCTTTAACTTTATTATTTTCTTTACAATAATTATGTAAGAAATATAGATAATTATAATTATCGATATAATAACTAGTCCTAATGGTGTACTAAATAATGGCATAAAATATGTTGGATCTAAAATATAAATGATTAAAATAAAGATTAAAGGAATAACAACTAGTAATCTATATAAAGCTTTTGATGCCGCAGACAAATTTCTTAATTCATCTTGTAATTTTTTATTATTAAATACCGTTTTTTCAATTGAAGAAAACACAGATACAATATTACCACCAGTTTTATTTAAGATTGTAAGTGATGTTGTAATATATCCTACTTCTTTTAAATTAACTCTTTTATTAAATCTTTGAAATACAGTTTCTATTTCAAGTCCGTAATCCAAATCTCTTTCCATTAGTATAAATTCTTCTTTTAATGGACCATCAATTTCTGTTGCCACAATATGAATAGTTTCATAAATACTTCTACCTGATTTAAAAGAATTATTCATAATTGTAATCGCTTTTAATAAATCATTTTCCATTAAATAATTTACATAACGTCTTTTACTAAATAAGAATATATCAAGTGAAAAGAAACCAAGAGAAAATGCTACAACTATTTGTAAAAAATTAATCTCTCTATTTTGAATAACATCCGAGATAATAAGAATAATAATCGCTAATAATGATAATATAAACTTTGTAGATACATAATCCATTTTATCCATTGCACCAGGTTTATTCTTATCAATAAATTTTTCATATTTTAATGAATAATTTACTAAGCTTTTACTTTTCTTTAATCTATTACTTAGCATACTACGCCATTTAATATATGTATTTTGTATAATATCAAAGAAACTATTACTATCTATATCATTATTAATAGTATAATTATTTAATCTTTTACTTAATTTTTCTCTTCTAAATTCTAATAAAAACCAAATAATTATACCGACTACATTTAAGACTAGAATAATATTTATAATAAATCTTATTGAATCATAAAATGACATAGTACTCCTCCTTTTTATTTTTTCTTAAAAATATCATCTAACAAATCATATCCTCTGTTTTTTATTTTTTCATAAACTTTTGGAATATAATTTTCTTTTTTAAATTCTCCTATTACTTCATTATTCATTGTTAAGCCTGTTTGTTTAAATGTAAATATATCTTTTAATACTATTTCGTTATCTTTAATTCCTGTTATTTCACTAATTGATGTTACTTTACGTCTTCCATCAGAAAGCCTTTCAACATTTATAACTAAATCAATTGCATTTTTTATATAGTCTCGAATAGCAGGAACTGGTATTTCCATATTTCCCATTAATACCATTGTTTCAAGTCTATTCAAGGCATCAACGCCACCGTTTGCATGAAGTGTAGTCAAACTTCCTTCATGACCTGTATTCATTGCTTGAAGCATATCAAAAGCTTCTTTACCCCTTACTTCTCCAACTATAATTCTATCAGGTCGCATACGAAGAGAATTTCTAACTAAATCTCGCATAGTAACTTCTGTATCACTTTTATAATTTGTTCTTCTTGTCTCAAGTGGAATAACATGCTTCTGTAAAAGAGATAATTCATGAGCATCCTCAATTGTTATAACTCGCTCATCTTCCCCAATAAAATTCGATAAAATATTTAAAATTGTTGTTTTACCACTACCTGTTCCACCACATACAATCATATTCATTTTTGCTTTTACTGCACATTCTAAAAATATTGCCATATCACGTGTTAATGTTCCATTACGCAATAAATCATCTATACTATTAATATTCCTTTTAAATTTACGAATAGTAAGTATTGGTCCGTTAACTGAAAGCGGAGGGATTATAGCATTAATTCTAGAACCATCAGGAAGACGTGAATCAACCATAGGAGTTGATGAATCAATCGTTTTTCCAAGAGGTGATACCATTTTACTAATAATTCGTAATATATGCTCACTGTTAATAAATGATACAGTTTCATCTCTTAATATTTTTCCATCTATTTCTACATAAACCTCATTAGGTCCATTAACCATAATTTCACTAATATTGTTATCATTCAATAATTCGTTAAGAGGTCCATAACCATTAATCTCATTATCAATCATATTATAAATATGACTTCTTTCTAAGTTAGTTAAATCCCTTCCATTTAAAACTCTGTCTATCTCTTCATTAATAAATTCATCTTTTGGCTTATCATTCATTACTTTATTATCAATGATATTTTCAAGAATCTTACGTCTTAATTCATCTAATAGATTTTTATCAGAGAAAATATCATAATCATTGATTACTTTAGTACCTTTATCATTATCTAATACATTATATTCCGTTAATAAACTCTTATTTTTCATTTTTTTCACCTATAAAATCTTTCGCCATTTTGATTAATAAATCTCGATCACGTTCATTTTTAAAAGCAAGTTCACTATTTAATACAAGAATTTTTCCTTCCATAAGATAATTATTTATATCTTTAATAAACATCGAATTTGGTAAAATATAATCAACATTATGATTAATATAATTTTTTATATCATATCGTTTAAAATATGATTTTTCATTACGATATGCATTATTTAAAATTACCTTTATATTATTTTTTTCAATACCATTTAATATCGTTAATAAATTATGGGTATTTTTAAGATCAACAGGATTATCAGATATCATCATTAAAATATTGTCTGCCATATCAAGTGAAAGTAATGTTGCATTTGTTGGTGTATGTGTCGTATCAAGAATAATTACATCATAATGATTTTGATAGATTGTAATAATTTGTTCTAATATTTTACTATCAATCTTATTTCCTTCTCTTGGATCTTTACATGCTGGTAAAACATCAATAAATTCATTATAATGTTTAACATATAATTCATGTTCTTTAAATCTATTATTCAAGATATCATCTGATAGATTATATATTGTTTTTCCTTTTTCTAAATTAAGTAAAACACTTATCCCCCCACTTGATAAATCCATATCAATTAATAAAACCTTCTTTTTTAAATAAGAATATACACCTGAAAGAATTGTTGAAAAAATACTTTTACCAACACCACCTTTACTAGATGTTATACATAATACTTTTCCTTTATACTTATTCATATTATCACCCTTAATTTACTCTATACATTTATCTACTTTTTTATTTTCAAAGTTACCACAAAAAGATATTTGTTGTTGAAACCATTTATTTTTTAATATATTACCAAAAATTGATTTTTTTTCACTGATCGCTTTTACTATTAAATCATCATCGTTTATTATAACATTAGTTTTTATATCACCATTATCTTCAATAATTTTTTTTATTTTATCTACATCCTTTATATTATCATTAAGAGATATTTGCATATTATTCTTAATTACTTCTTTCACACGATTATTTTCTAGAAGCATCATTGAAGAATCAATAAAGAAAGCGATAAAAAAGATAATTAATGGTAATATCAGTATAAAAATAATTAATGCCTGACCATGTTTATTCATCAATAACACTTCTTTCTACTAAAACTTGGTATGGATTATGCAATACTTTATTTAATCCTGGTGTTATTAATTCTAATTTAGTTTCCAAGGTTATTTTAACATGATCAGATTTTTCTACCTTATAAGTTATTTTGTAATCATTATCTTTATTTAAATAATCATTAATTTTTTCGTTATTTTTATACAATGATACTACTTCACTCATTACACTTTCCAAATGATTTTTACATAAAATTATTCTACCAAAATCAAGAAATGCAAAAATAATTAAGAGAAGTACTGGTAATATTAAAACAAATTCTATAAGAGCTTGACCATGTTTATTCACTTTCACTTTACCAACTCCTCTACTATAATTAATTATAACATATTTTTTCTAAAAAAAAAGAAATTATTGTTAAATTTCTTCATTATTAATAATTTCTATTTTCATAAAGTTAGTATTTTTATTACTGATAGGAAATCCACCTGTTATAATAACAATATCATTATTCTTTAAATTGAAAGTGTTAATTGCCTCTTTAATACACATTTTAAGTATTGTATCAGTACTTTTGCATTCTATTGTTTTTTTTGGCATAACACCGTAATTAATTGTTAATAATCTAGCAGTTTCAAAATTAGGACTTAGTCCTAAAATAGGTGTTTTACATCTTGTTTGACTTATTTTTATCGCAGTATAACCACTATAAGTATTAGCGATAATACATTTAGCACTAAGCTTTGTTGCAGAAAGTAATACAGAATATGCTATATTTGATGTTATATCATCAAGTTTATTTTCATAGATATCAATCAAATTATCATTATAGTCATAATCTTCTTCTGCACTTAAAATAACCTTAGACAATGTATCAACTGCTAATACTGGATACTTTCCTATCGTTGTTTCTCCACTTAATAAAATTGCATCACAACTATCCATTACAGCATTATATATATCGCTTATCTCTGAACGTGATGGTCTTGGATTTTCTTCCATACTCATCAAAAAATCTGTTGCCACAATACCTACTTTTTCATACTCCTTAGCCTTTGTTAAGATTGTTTTTTGAAAATATGGAAGTTTTTCAAATGATACCTCAATCGCTAAATCTCCACGTGCTACCATTACTCCATCTGATATTTTAATTATTTCATCTAAATTATCTAAAGCACTACTATTTTCAATTTTAGCAATTAAATTAATATGATTATTATCATTTTCAATTAATATATCCGCTACTTCTAAAACATCTTGTTCATCACGTACATATGAAAGAGCAAGAAAATCAATATTCTTCTTAATAGCATATAAAATATTTTCACGATCTCTATCTGATATAAATGGCATTTTTAATTTTTTATTTTTCACGTAAATTGTTTGATTACTTTTAACTTCTCCCCCAGCAATTACTTTTAAAAGCGCATAATCGTTTAAAGAATCGATAACTTCTAATATTACCTTACCATCACTTAATTGAATAATATCACCGTTATCAAGTTCATGGGAAATATTTTCGTAATTTACAGAAAACTGTGTATTATTGCAAATAACTGGATAATTATATAATTTAATCTCTTTTCCTTCTTCTAAATTGACACTACCTTCAATAAACTTATCTAATCTTATACTTGGTCCGTCTAAATCCAGCATCATTCCAATTGGTCTATTAAGTTCTTCTTCTAATGTCCTGACCATTTTAATAACCTTATCGCAAAAGCTAAAAGAACTATGTGACATATTAATTCTTACTACATCCATACCATTATTTAGCATTTCACGCATTACGTTAATATCAAAACTATTAGGACCAATAGTTCCAATTATTTTTGTTTTTTTCATATAACTCTCCTCTATTAATACATTCCAAAAATATTATATAATAGATTCTTATTTTTTACTAGATATAAAGTAAACTATCTTCATTATTTTAAAAAAAACAGTACTTTCGCACTGCTTAATAATCAATATCTAATTCATTTAAAAACTCTTCTATCTCATTAATATAATCTATAGGAGCATCTATATAAATGACATTATTCTTACCTCTAATAATTAATTTATAACTATCATCTGTTTCTAAATGATATAGATTATAATTTGATGAATTCATAGTTTTTGTATAACTATTACTTGTTTTTAACTTAACAAAATCTTCTTTATTTAAATCAAAAAAACGTTTTGCATAATCATCATTTTCAAGTTCAATAAATTGAATTAAATACATTCCTTCCCTATTAAAAGCATAATAAACATCTTTAATATAATTATATCCCTTATATTTTTCCATATCTTTATCAATAATATAACCATTAAAGTCTGCAATATCAATAAATTTTTGTTTATCTAATTCATTCTTTGAACAGCCAACAATAAAAATAAATAATAGTAATAATAATATTTTCTTTAATTTCATAAAAACCTTTCACATTATTTTTTATTATATCGCATTTTAAATTTATCTATTTGACTCAATACTTTAACCTTAGGTTCATCTTCTTTTCTTAAATAACTTAAATCGATATATGGCATATTTTCACCATTAGCAACTGGACACATCGTAATTATATCACCTGTATTATGAAAACATACTACCTTTATATAATCAGCATTTTTATAATTATCTTTACCACAATTATCATATTTAAAAGTATAAAAATCCATTATAGTACCTGATAAAATCCTTTTTTCTGATGGAATATACTTTTTTATTTCATTAATAACCGTATCTATTGGAAAGCCTTCAACAAAAACATTTGAATTTTCATTATCTAAGGAAGGAGTTAATATATGTTTTTCAATATGATAACGGAAATCACATTCTTGATACTCAATAATTTGTCTATGTAAATATGAACTCTCTCCTCTTTTTGATCTATCTAACTTCCTTAATTTTCCCATACAATAAAAACATATAGATTCCAAATCAATATTGCTAAATTTATCCATATTATTACGACAATAATACAATAACTCCTCATATTTTTCAGTTTGAAAAAGAAGTTTTAATTTGCAGTTAAACATACCATATTCATAAAAATGATATTTACTTCCTCTAAATTTATAATTACTATTTGTATTAACTTTTCTTTCAACATAGTTAAATAGTTTTAGAGCTTTTTCTATTTCTCCTAAAGATATTAAGTGTGAAATATAAAGCGGATATGATGCATAATCATCTGGAAATTTACTAAAATAATTTTCAAACATTACTTTAGCTTCCAAGGGATTACTATATTGAACATCAACTGCTTTACTTATTTCATACGTATTAAAATATTGTGCTTCCATAAATCCCCCTTTTTTCTTAACAATTATACTATTTTGTAAACTAATTGTCAAATTAAAGGAAGTATTACTACTCCCCATTCAATAACATATCTTTATTTTCTAATTTAACTAAATTATTATTTTTAAATGTATATATCATTCTTATTATTGTATTATTTGTATCAGTTATTTCTTCATTACTAAGAATATTATATTTTTTACCATCTTTAATTAAATACTCGTCTGTTTCAATTAAAACTAAATCACCATCAACTAAGATATTAGTTATTTCACGTTTAATATTACTATGTGAAACTTCTAAAAGAGTTTCAGTTACATAAGAATTAAGTACATTTATATAGCGCACTTCATTTCCATTGTAATCAAAATTAATGCTTTTGTATTCATCATCAAAGATTTTATTATATTTAATTCTTAGGGTATCATTACCTATTATATTATAATCATCTTCTTTATTTAAATCATTAAAGTTAACTAAGTTTAAAGCTAGATAATTTTTTAATTCATCATATAGTTTTCCTTGATAAAAATCTTTTAAATAAATAGATTTTTCATTAATATAAATATCATTTAATAGTATTCCATACTCTTTTTTTAACTCATCAAGTGTTAGTTTTACTTCTTCTTTTGGTTTTTCTTCTACATCATCTTTTTGATTAGTATTAGAGGTAACTTCTTTTTCACCATTATTAAATAAGCGTTTAAAATAACCATCATTATACATTAGATACAATAAAAAACCAATGATACATATTAAAAATAATATTATAATATTCTTCCAAATTAATGATTTGTTTTTTTCTTTAATTAACCTTCTATTTGCTTTATCAAAATCTTCACTATATTGCTTTTTTATTTCTAATGTTACATAATCTTTTAAATCATTTTTGATACTTTCTAAGTCATATTTATCATCTGGAACTAAAAGCTCTAATTGTTTTTCTTTTTTTGCCATAAACCCTCCTATTTGCCATTATTTTAACATTTAATCCGTGATGTATCAAGATATTTTTATAATTTTTACATATTAGCTTATTTCAATTAATTCATAATCTGTTGTACCAAGTCCAAGACTTTCAGCATATGTAGTTATATGTCTTCCATAACGTGTATCAATACGTTCTTGAATATCTTTTGTTCCATCTTCATTTGTCTTCCATATGAAATCAAGAAATGCTTGATCATTTGCAACTGGATCTAAACTTGCAAATATACCAATATCATTAATAACAGGATCTCCTTGGTTAGCATCACAATCACAATCAAGACTAATTGCATTAGCTACTGTAATATATACTATTTGTTTACCATTATCTTTTAAATAATCCGAAACAGCTTTGGCAGCTTCTGCCATAGATTCTATAAAGTCTTTTTGTTCATATGATACACTCCAACATTCATCTGGATCTTCCGTTTTACCGCAACTATGAATATAAGCCTTACCATTACGAGATGCTATTCCTATTGATTGGTTTTTTAAATTTGCACCAAATCCTCCCATTGCATGACCTTTGCCATGAGCAAGATTAACAATACTATCATATTTTTTAAAATTTTCACCAACAATATCATATTTTAAATGTTTACCATTTTTTACTGGTATTTTAAATTCTCCATCGCCATCCATAATATCGACTGGTGCAAATGAGGTAAAGCCATGCTTTGCCGCCGTTTTCATATGATCAATTTTATTATTTCTACTTCCTGGATACGCAGTATTACACTCAATAATAGTACCATTTAACATTTGAACAAAAGGTCCAATTAATTCACTTTTTAAGTATCCTTTGGAACCATCTTCACCCGTTGATACCTTAACACCAACTTTACCTGTTAAATTAACATTTAATGCCTTAAATATCTTAATTAAACTATCACTTGTTATTTCTTTTG
>OCVV011027962.1_pt1 | contig 10138 bp, 17 predicted proteins | sample 1539721 | NCBI WGS metagenome assembly OCVV01 (sample SAMN02144230, study PRJEB22623) | gut metagenome | biome: sheep rumen | host: Ovis aries | place: New Zealand
TGGAAATGTGCGCACAAAAAAGCAACCGATTTCGAGGCTTTTTTCGTACCTCGTTACCGATTGCGCATTATAAGAATATCATGCCTTTTTAGAGGGGTAAATGGACTGGCGCGGACATTCAATGGACATTTGATGGACAAAATGCCAAAAAACGGATTTTTTTTAGCACCCAGCCAAGAAAAATAGATGTACCTGTAAGGAAAAATGGTAGAATTATAGAGTAATCTTTTACAGAGGTTACTCAAAGGAGGTTTCTATGGCAGAATATGCAAAACTCATAATTAGTGAAGACTATATCTCCGTATCCTTCGATGTGGAAAATGAAGATATCCAGGCAATCGGATCCAAAATGAACGAGATCTGTGATGCCGCTTATATGAACGGATACAACTGGGACGCTTTCTTCAACTGCTATCTCGGGCAGAATGCTCCCGAGATCCTGGATGTGATCGAATCAGATCCTGAAGCTGATGTGTACAGTGTTTATATAGAGGAAGTCAGTGATGAGACAAAAGCACTGGCTGAACAGCTTGCAGAGATCATAGATGATCTTCTTAATGATGAAGAACAGATCCTTTCTTTTGTTAAAGCTAACGCGGATGATATTGAGTGGGATTAATAGGGTGATCATCTTCCAGTATAGAATGGAATCTATATAAAGGTATATTGGATTAAGGAACATAAGTAATGGATTTTGAAACATATAAGAATTTAGTGAGTAAATACTATCGATATGATTGCAGGGAACTCAATTTTCAGAACAGAATTATAATTCCTTTCTTGGAAGGTTTATTCTGTGGGAAATATGATGTAGTAGATTCAAGTACATTATTTAAAAATTGGAAAAAAATAAATCGAGACCAATTTGCCGGAAATTATACCCCAGATATTTTAGTAGTCGATAATTGGAGGCTATTTGATGAAAAGAAGAAAAAACCTCTTCTTATCATAGAAGTCAAACGTCCAACAGCAAATGACAGATATCATGCGGAGGCTGAAGTTGAAGAGTATTTGAATAAATCTCATTATGTTATATTGACAGATTGTATCACATGGGAGATATCTGAAAAAGGTCGTAAAGATCCTATTAATTATTTTTTAGCTAAAGATAATCAGATGGTTTGTGAACGTAACGCCTCAAACAACGAAGATGAAAGAATAATTAATTGGATAGATACTAATACCACCAACAATGCATGGATAAAACTGTGTAATAAGTTAGAGACAATCACTAATGAACGAATTAGTAAATGAATTCAAACATTTAGAAAAAATATGCAATGAGATTTACTCTGAACAGCACGGAGTAACATTGTATATAAATGAAATGGAACAAGAATCCGGATATTATACCGGAACTATTATCGGGTGGGATAGAGATTTAGCTAATTTAAAGCATGTTCGACATATCAGAAATCTATACGCTCATGAAGATGATAATCTAATAGATTTTGAAGAAGCTGATGTAGCTTTTATCAAAGATTTTCATCAACGAATACTTAACGGTCAAGATCCACTCACGCTACTGCGAAAACAAAGAGAATCATCTACTCAGATCAGAAGAAAGACAGTACCCCAAAATAAAGTAAGCATTACGCTTCAAAGTGAAGATAGCATTATAGCCGATAATGAAGATAATCCAGAAAAATCTGAAGTAACCCAAACTATAATATGGGGAGTAGTTTTAGGACTTCTAATAATCATATTATTAATCTTCATTTTTTTATTCTGATTAATTATCTCACTACTCAAATTAAAAGTGCTTATCGGGTGATGGTAAGCACTATTTTATACATCTGATTTTATAACAAACTGCTAATTTTCCTATTCGGGTATATTAATATGTAATTGGTCATTTTCTATATAAGTTGTGTATGAATGTTCTTTAGCAAATTTAATATTTGATTTATCCATGTAACTTTTTACCATTTCATAATACCCTTCTATATCAACACCTTCTGTAATTGATTGCAAAGCCAATCTCATCAATCACCGGATCGTTTGGATACTCATACTTAAGCTCATCATACTCGATCTGATCCATTAATCCTGTGCGAAAAATCATGGCTCTATCATATCCATCAATCCGGTCTTCTCCGTATTTTCTTGCAACACGGCGTTTGTAGATGTTAAACATCTTGTCAGCAGCAGATTGATTAGATTGAGTATTTATATATTTATTATTCTTAAATTCATTATTACTTTGCACCGCAAAATTTACGGTTTCATTACCTTCATTTTCTGCGGTTCCATTATCCATAATATTTGAGGTTTCATTACCCCCAATTTCTGCGGTAATGCCTATTTTACTGGCTTTCACGGCATTAGAATTTTGAGTGTTTTGTATCTTTTTTGGTTTTCCGAGCTTTTTTGAGTAATAATCTATTTCCCCATTACCGCAAATTTTGGTGGTAATGAGAGCTTTATCGTGGAGATCTGGAGTGATGAAATTCTTTATGTATAGGATGTTTCCTTGACCCATTCCTATTTTTAGTTTTTCAACCAGGCCTTTCTTTTCAAGTTCGCCCAAATACTTTGTTGCTGTATTTTCCGAAAGATGAAGAGATTCCATGAAATCTTTGATCTTATATCTGATATATACATGGTTATTCTCATCAATCCATCCATGCCTTATAGAGAGGCCCATACGGTCAAGAAGCAGACCGTAGAGCATCAACGAGCCAATGGAAAGATCCTGAAATTTCTCATCAAACAGCATGAGCTTAGGAATCCTTATAAAACTGAACTGATCTCCTTCAGCTCCGCAATAATATTCGAAATAGTCCTTACTCATTTTCTAAAGCTTCCTCCTGTGTTCTTTTCCATTGACCGAGCAATGAGAAAATCACACCCTCAATATCTTCTCTTCCGTATGTGGCAGGAAAATACTTATCAAGCTTGGTATCTGATAGGGTTACTTTCCTGGATCGTTTTTTATAGTTGCTTTCATTCAGAATGTAATCAGCTATTTCATGTGTCAGACCGCCGGCTTCATCAGCTTCCTTTAATTTCTGAATAAGTGGAGAGGTAATGGTTCCACCAAGCTCAGCGAACTCATACAACCATTCCTGAACTTCCTCACGAAGACTGCTTACGGATCCTTTTGATGATGCATTCTTTTTCTGCTTTCTTTTCGTTCGGTTTGCCGGTTTCTTGCCGGATCCTTTCTTTACTGGTCTCTCACGTGCCTTAGCTGTAGGCTTTTTTACACTGTTCATAAGCTCATCCCCCTGTCTCTGTTAATTATTTTTTCCCTGTTCTTTACATTCTCCTTCTCGCGGTTCTGCGCCTTGCTCACAGCAAGATCCTTATATTTCTTCAGAGTCTGTCTGAAAGGAGTATGTTCCTTCTTTTTGTTATTGAGATCTACGAATTCCCTGAACGCCATTTCTATGACATCCTTGTCCCTGCATTTGAAGAACACAAAATACTTCGGCGGATCCTGGGTCTTATCTTTCTTGACCGCATAATCGATATGGTATTTCCTGGCGATGCGGTCGAAGCCCTTTATGTTATGATCATCCACCTCTATGTTCGTGGCTCCGGAATTCTGTTCCATGAGATGTTCAAGCGACTGCTTTCCCTTATAGAACTTCTGAGGCTTCATCTTCCTGGAGTTCAAATACATCTGCATGGCCTTGGCAAGGACGTTCGCTGTCAGCTTTCCTGTCCGTATCCCTAAGGAAACGACTCTCTGATTAACTTCCTCATGCATCGTCTTCTTCCTCTTTTCCCCATTTTATCGGTGGATATACATGAAGCACTACAGGCATCTTCTTAAGGAGCCCGTGCTTTTTGAGGATGTTACAGATATCGATATCATCCACAGCATTGAGCTGTGCAAGTATCGGTATGTGCCTCAGGCAACATCCGTTCCTCCTGAATCTTGAACAGATTTCCTCTTCACTCATTTCCAAAGTCTTTTCAATTTCCATGATCTTCCTCCTCTCCACTTCAGGACACGATGTCCTAAAGTTCATGAAATAAAAAAAGAGGTGGAGAAAAATCTTTCGATTCATCTCCACCTCAGGGGTGCAAAATATATAATTATTCTTCTCGGCCGATCAGATCTTACTTGTCTGGATAAATTCCACTTTTAGCTGCATGCCAAGTCCCTGTGCGAGCCTCTTAAGCATTTCAAGGCTGGGATTACGGGTTCCCTTTTCAATTCGGCTTATATCAGCCTGAGTGATCCCGGTTCTTTCAGACAATTCCTTCTGAGTAAGATTCTGATCCTTTCTGGCATCGATCATAGCCTGGATGATATCATACTCAGGAGCAAGAGCATCATATTCTCTTTTTACTTCAGGATCCTTAAGTGCTTTCTTTTTGTAATCATTATATCTACTCATTTGGATGCCTCCTTAAATGATCGTCCCTGTACTTCTTGGCAAGTTCTATCTCCGAACGCGGTGTCTTTTGTGTTTTCTTAGTAAAACCATGTGTCAGATATGCTTTATTACCTACTTGAAAGAAATACAGAACCCTGGTGATATCAGATCCCTGCTGTGCCCGTAATTCAAATATGCCATCTTCTAAAGGAGCTGAATAAGGGCGTCTGAGCGATGTTCCATTGACTTCAAGAAGATCGATCGTCCGGAGCATCTTAGCCAGCATTTTAGGTTCCAATGAATCAAGAAATTCCTGAACTGGCTCCGTACCATCTTCTTTTTTATAAAACTCAATATCCATTCGAGTAATCCTTTCATTTAGATTATATGTCGAATACGACATATTGTCAAATATGTTTTATACAACATATGGGGCGATATATGGGTTATACATGCCGCCGTTATCCATGATCTCTTTGACCTCAGTGGCTGTAGCAACATTGAAAAGGACTGAATCCAGATATCCACTGGAATTATGCATCTCAACACGCTTCTCAGCGAGCTGATTTACGGCAATGATGATCCTTTCTGCATCGATCCGGAGGAACATCTGCTTGACGTATTTATGCGGGTATGTAGCTCCCTGGACAGTCACGGATTCACGCTTTCCAACAAGCATCCGGACTATATGCTGGTAGAGTATCTCAAAGACTCTCCTGTAGTCATCTTTCAGGTATTCCATTTCAGCGTTTTCTTCGTAGCTTCATTCATGTTCAACTGCTCCTTTCATGTTTTTCAGACGAAAAAAAGACACTCTCTCCGGATCTCCTAAGAAAGTGTCTTTAATACTTTTTCCCTATTGAATTAGCAATTGTTTACATCATTTTTCTGAGAAAATTGATGTCAAATTGATGTCAAAACTCATTTACAGTGTCCGCAACCTCAGTGTTTATGCGGCTTCCCGACTACCCTATCAACCAATCGTACAAACGAGCCGGCTGATTTTCAGATAAAAGTTCAGGTCGTAAGATGTTGTAAAGCCCTGTAAACCGCCATTTTAAGCCATTTGTAAAACTCTGTAAAAACTTGTAAACGACAATGTTGTAAAACCGTTGTAAAACTATATGACTTACGCTTTTTAAAAGACATCCAAGTCCTCTGCCATTTTAAAGATTTCCTCAGCCTGCTTCTTCTCTGAAACTTCAGCATATATATCCAGAGTGATCTTTACACTGGCATGACCCATGATAGTCTGAATCACTTTTACATTAACATCTCTTTCGCACAGTCTCGTGCAGAAAGTATGTCTGAGCATGTGATTCGAAATATGAGGCAAAAACCTGGGTTCCCTTTTCTCATAAGCAGCGACTGCCTCCTCCTGCTTATTATAATCTCTTACAATCTTTTTAAGTGCCTCATCAAGTCTTGAGCAAGTATATGCAGTACCGTTCTGTTTGGTAAAAACGAAATCAGTATATCCGTCTATCGTCTCCGTTTTAAACCCCTTAGATTCTGCGATCTTATACTCTTCCTTTAAGGCTTCGATCACCGGATCCATCAAGGGAACCTTCCTATATCCGGCTTTCGATTTCGGTGTAGATATTACCAGATGTTCCTTCCTGCCACCCTGGATTGCCTTTACACAGACAAGATTGTGATTTACATCAACAAATCTGTTCTCAACATCAACATCCTGCCATCTGAGTCCGCAGAATTCAGCGCTGCGGAGCCCGGTACCGAGCATGAAAGTAAATATACTGTGATATCTTCCCCATATCGGATGTCCATCAAGGTAGTTCACAAATGCTTTCTGTTCTTCCATCGTAAGCGCATTTATCTTTCTGTCCTGAAGACCGGCCGCACGCTTATAATCTCCGAAAGCAGATTCAGCAGGATTTTTGAATATCACTTCATCCTGTACAGCAATCTTGAATGCTGCAAATACCTGAATATGCACATGCTGAACTGTTTTGATGGCAAGGCCTCTGTCTTTGACCAGGTGGTTGTAGAATGCAACGACATCAGAATGTTTGATGCTTCTTATCGGTTTCCTGCCAAGTTCGTCCCGAACATAGTTGTTATATGACTGAAGATAACTGGCTTTTGTAGATTCCTTAAGACCAACTTTCAATGCGATTGAACGATCGTACATGAAATTCATTGAAACCTGGGATCCGTACTGATCTACGCCGTACCATTGTGCAACCTGCAGTTCACGTTCTTTTCTTCTAAGTTCAACGATATCCTTGGCATAGAAATAGCATCTCTTTCCTATGATAGTACTATAGGAAAACTGGTATCTTCCATCTTTGCGCTGGTATTCACCTTTTTGCAGTACTCTGCCATTTCTGTCTTTTCTTGACGCCATCTCTTCTCCTTTCATCAATAATGAATCCGGGAGAGAGCTTGATCATGCTTTCTAAAGCATTGTCTCTGTGTTCGTCTGACAATATCTATTATAATTTTCATCAGACTCACGTGCAATACTAAATGACAATAAAACCAAACAATCAGTAACCAACTCTCCCCGGAAGCCTGAAGCTTTCCACATATGCGTCCAATGCTTCAGAATCGATAAGAGCAACTCCGCCTATTTTAAGTTTGTATGGTGTATCTTTACACCACTTATCGATCGTAGGTCTGCTTACTCCATATCGAAGAGTTGCCTCTTTGATACGGATCCATTTCTTTGTTTCCGGAGGGCGTTTATTTACTGTCTTAGTCTTTCCGGCAAATAAATCATAGTCACTTGAAACCACATTCATTTTCTCATTCTCCTCCTAAATATCCTCTTAAGATTTATTTAAATTCCCTTAACCAGGGAAGAATCTGATCCATAAGCCCTCGCCTGATGCGATATAATCTCTTAACTACAGATCCCCTCTCAAGGAATAATTCATCCGAAAGTTCATCAATAGTCTTCTCTTTCTTAATATATGAAAGGAACAGATCCTTATCTTCCGGTTTCATCATCCGGATGCAATTATTAAGCTTTTCATATTCTCTGGTCAGAAGGATCCATTCTTTAACAGCCGTTGAAAATAAGATCAGATCAGAAGGGTCAGCATATAGATCCTTTGAGATCTTATTAGTGTCAAAACAATCCTCTACAGAAATCTTATTCTCTACTATCGACTCGACTACACTTGATTTCTTCCCAGTGTTCTGGATACAGATGCCGGTATCATTCTTAGATTTTCTGGAATATTCCATCGTATCAAGCATGTAGCGAACAGCATTCGCCTTGTACGAATCAAGAAATTCCGGTAACGTTACGTAATAAGTGATCAGGAAATCAATCCTGTCTTTTGGCTTTTTACCAATGTATTCTCCGATGTAAATGATCCATTCCTCTCTTCCTTTCCTGCCAACAAAAACATATCATTTGATATTTTCAAAGTCAGTACCAACAAAGTCCCAACTTTGTCCCAGCATAATTCCACGATAGTATCATTTATGTCTCACTTCAGTTCAAAGCATAAAAATACAGCCCCTCTCAGGGCTGTACAAATGTCTATTATGCAAATTTTCGATTACTCGCTTCTTCCCAGATAAGGATCCCACACAGCAAGATTGCTTCACGTTTTCTTCTATAGAAAGTGGATCGTGCCAGGCAAAGCTCTTCCGCTATCTCATCGTCCGTATACATAGTCTTTGAAAAGAATTCTTTTGTCAGGATATCATAATATACATCCCCCATATTATGAAAAGCCTTCACCCGCTCCAGTACAACATTGATTACTCTGAGGATCCAGTCGGTCCTACAGATGTGAAATATCATAGAATCAATAGAGGTGTTAACGAATTCTTCATGGGTAAGATTCCTGAGCCAGATATACCATTTCCTGACTTCTTCTTTACCTTCATTAGATATGATAGAATTATCCGCTCCGGTAACACCACCGTTCATCCATATAGCATTACGATAATGTTCCAGGAGTTTCTTGGTGACAAAGAAAGTATCTCCTTCATCAATTTCATGAACCTTGCAATACTGTCTGATCATTTCCATCTGCTGCGAATTTTCCGACATCATCTCTCCTTTCCCAAACTCATAAGAAAACCACCTGCAAACAAAAACACAAAGACCGGATTGCTGTTACTTTACATAACCGCAATCCGGATTATTCACCTATGGTTGTTATAGATCTTAAGTCTATCCTTTCCTATAATCACTTATCCGACTTTTTCTTTTTGGTTTCTATCAACATACCATCATCAGTCATAAAATCTGCCGACTTCATTTCGTGCTTTCTCTTATATAACTTAGACAGTTCGAAGAAAAAATTCGATTTCTCCATATCATTACTTGACTGAACATAACCCAGGACTCTCATTACACTGTTGTCCTTACCCAGAAGAATATAATCCGGGTCAACAGGAAGTCTTTCAAAAAGTGTTGCAAGTTTCTCTACCGGGATCTTGGACTCTCCATACGCATAGCGCTTATATCTCTCGATAGTGACGCCCATGCATTTAGCCATTTCCTCCTGAGTGATCCTCTGCTTCTTACGGGATTCTTCAAGCCTCTTTCTCAGCTCATGATCATATTGCGTAAGTTTTTGTCCCATACGTTCTACCTCGACTCTAATCATTTAACAACGCACAGGTATAAAAAAACAGTCCCCCATTTCGTACTTTTTAGTACGGAATAGAAACTGATTTTTCTATAAAACATTGATGTATCAATCGTTTATTCAATATTTCAAAAAACTAAAATAGAGGGCTTGATTAAACTAAAATGCATTTTTCATAGGATATAAATGTCCATTGAGTGTCCATTCCCCTCTTTATGATCTTCACCTAAAATATTCCATATACGAAATGAGCAAGCATCGCCAAATGCTAGCATTTTGGCAAAAAGATGCTTTTGGGGCTAAGCCCCAATCCCCTTAATACTACTGAAAGGAATACTTATAATGGCCAATCTGACCCGATCAGTACAGCTGAACTTCCGTGTTACTCAGGAGGAAAAAGAAAGAATCCTGGATAACATGAAGCAGTGCAGGATTACGAATATGAACGAATACCTCCGCACAATGGCGATCAGAGGTTGCATCATCGTCCCGGATCACTCCGATATGAAAAGAGCCAATTATGAAATCAACAAGATCGGAGTGAACATAAATCAGATAGCTAAAAAAGTTAACGAAACCGGCAATCTATACGCCGATGATCTACACAGATTACAGGAGCTTATCGATAACATATGGCAATTACTAAAATCCACCCTATTAGAAGAACTCTGAACCGAGCAGTGAAATATATCACCAATCCTAAAAAGACAGAGGACGAATTATATGTCTCTTGCTATGGCTGCACGAGAGAAACCCTGACAGAAGAATTCAAACGCACTAGACTTGATTCAGGTAAGGAAAGTCCTGTGCTTGCACAACATCTCATACAATCATTCAGGAAAGATGAGGTCACTCCCGAGCTGGCTCATCAGATTGGAAAGGAACTTGCCGACCGTTTTACTGAAGGAAAACATGAATATATAATCGCAACGCATCTCGATAAAGGATGTATTCATAACCACATAATCTTTAATCATATTTCCTTCACAGATCATTCCTGCTTTCACTCGGATGCAAAAAAACTGCGTTCCTTACGTTCCCTCAATGACAAAATATGTAAAGAACATGGTCTGTCTGTCATCGATGAACCAAAGGGAAAAGGCAAAACATATTATGAGTGGGCGATGGACAAAATGAACCGCAGTTATAAAAGCCTCCTTCGTGAAAACATTGATGATCTAATCCCCAAGATAAGTTCCTATGAGGAGCTGTTGAGCAAATTGCAGGCTC
>OCVV011264921.1_pt1 | contig 10137 bp, 4 predicted proteins | sample 1539721 | NCBI WGS metagenome assembly OCVV01 (sample SAMN02144230, study PRJEB22623) | gut metagenome | biome: sheep rumen | host: Ovis aries | place: New Zealand
CAGCAGAAAGAGAACGTCCACAAGATTTTTGTTGACGACTGCATCTTCCCGCAGACCCTCGACGTGATGCGTACCAATGCCGCTCCCCGCGGCATCGAGATTGTGGTCGGCAAAGCCTCTGAGGTTCAGCTCGACAACACCTATTTTGGCGCCATCGTGCAGTATCCCAACCAATTCGGTGAGGTGACTGACTATACAGCCTTTATCGCCAAAGCCCACGAACTGGGTATCTTTGTCGGTATGGCCACAGACCTGATGGCTCTGGCACTGCTCAAGACCCCCGGCGAGATGGGTGCTGACTGCGCCTTTGGTTGCAACCAGCGCTTCGGTCTGCCGATGGGCTTCGGCGGTCCCCACGCCGGTTTCTTCGCCGTCACCGAGGCTTTCAAACGCAGCTTCCCCGGCCGCATCATCGGCTGGAGCGTCGACGTCAAAGGTAACCCCGCTTTGCGTATGGCTCTGGGAATGCGTGAGCAGCACATCAAACGCGAGAAAGCCACTTCCAACATCTGCACTGCCTCGGCGCTGCAGGCCATCATGAGCGGATTCTATGCCGCATGGCACGGTCCGGAAGGCATCCATAACATTGCCGCCAACATCCACGCCATGGCTGGTGTGCTGGCCAAAGAACTTGAAAAATACGGCTATAAGCAGCACAACCGCGTCTTCTTCGACACGCTGGCACTGCAGTGCCCCGTGCCGACAGCCAAGGTGCGCGAGGTGGCCGAAGCCCATTGCATCAACTTCCGCTACATCTGCGAGGAATGCATCGGCATCAGTCTCGACGAGACGACCTCGAAAGACGACATCAACGCCATCATCACTGTCCTGGCTAAGGCGGCAGGCAAAGAGCCTGAACTGCTGCAATGCAGCGGCAAGGGTTGCTGCACCACCTTCGGCGATATCCCCGCTGAGTTGCTGCGTACCAGCAAATATTTGACTCATAGCGTATTCAACAAATACCACAGCGAAACCGAAATGATGCGCTACATGAAGAAGCTCGAGGTGAAAGACCTGAGCCTGAACCGCGCCATGATTCCGCTGGGCAGCTGCACCATGAAACTCAATGCTGCTGCCGAGATGCTGCCTCTGAGCTGGAGCCGCTTCGCCGGTGTGCACCCCTTCGCACCCGCCGACCAGGCCGAAGGTTCCATACAGATGATTAAGGAGATGGAAGATATGCTGGCCATCATTACCGGCTTTGCCGGCGTTTCGCTGCAGCCCAACTCAGGCTCGGCAGGCGAATACAGCGGTCTGACCGTCATCCGCAACTACCACATCGACAATGGTCATCCTGAACGCAACGTCTGTCTCATTCCTGCCTCGGCCCACGGCACCAACCCGGCATCGGCTGCCAAGGCCGGCATGACGGTTGTGGTTGTGAAATGCAACGACCGCGGCGATGTCGACATCGACGACCTGAAAGAGAAGGTGGCTCAGTACAAGGACACGCTGAGCTGCATCATGATTACCTATCCGTCGACCCACGGCGCCTTTGAAGAGGGCATCCTTGAAATTGTCGACATCATCCACCAGGCCGGCGGTCTCGTCTATATGGACGGCGCCAACATGAACGCTCAGGTGGGCTTGACCAGCCCGGGACATATGGGTGCTGACGTGTGCCACCTCAACTTGCACAAGACCTTTGCAGGTCCTCATGGCGGCGGCGGCGCCGGTGTCGGTCCCATCGCTGTCAGCGAGAAGCTGCTCGACTTCCTGCCCAAGCACTGCCTCTATGAGGTGGGCGGCAAGAAGGGCAACGCCATGGCTGCCGCTCCATTCGGCAACGCGCTGCTGTTCCCCATCACCTACGGCTATCTGCTGATGCTGGGCGGCAACGGCCTTACCGAGGCAACACGCCATGCCATCCTCAACGCCAACTATCTGCGTGCACGCCTGCAGAAATACTATAAGATTCTCTATACCAACAAGAACGGCATGTGTGGTCACGAGATGATTGTCGACTTCAGCGAATTCAGCCTCAAGGTCAGCGTCGGCGACATTGCACGCCGTCTGGATGACTACGGTTTCCACGCTCCTACGGTGGCCTTCCCGGTGCACAACACCCTGATGGTGGAACCCACTGAGAGCGAACCGCTCAGCGAACTGGATCGTTTCTGCGACGCTATGATTAGCATCCGCCAGGAAATTGACGACATCATGACCGGCAAGTACGACGAGAAGAACAACCCCATCGCCAATGCACCGCACACGATGCAGGTGGTCTGCGCCGACGAATGGAACTATCCCTACAGCCGCAAGGTGGCCGCCTTCCCGCAGGAACATGGCGACAAGTACTGGCCTACCATCAGCAAGATCGACGATGCCTACGGCGACCGTAATCTGCAGCCCGTCTGGCCCGCTGAGGAATAATTAATAGTTTTGCAAGCGTCTTGCTGGCGTAACAACAGGATAGGGGAGAGCCCTCAACGGCTTTCCCCTTTTTTAATACCAATTTTATTATGAAAAGAAAGTTAATTGTCTTTTTGTTGTTTGTTGCCGCAACCTGTTTGGGTTTTGCACAGAATGCCGAACTCATTCCCGGCACATATAACTATGTGCATTCCTGGAACTACACCGCCCCCGACGGCAACGGCACCATCCACTGCGACGAAGAAGGAACGCTACGCTTCAATGCCGATGGCACCTATACCGACGACGCAGTGCAGTATCACACGCTTACGATGAAAGATTCCGTCCGAATCAAGACGATGAACGGCGAGTGGAAAACAATAGGTGGTTGGAGATTCGACTTCGGCTACCATTGTGAAGGCCACTGGCGCGTCGATGAGGGCAAGTTCCTCTTCAACGAGATGTCGGAAGGATTTTCGATGGGTTCACTGTCAAGCTTTATCGCGAGCAACTGGTGCGTTGAATATGGAAATAAAATACGCACCCACTCCACGCCCAACAGCGAACGGTGGTTCACCTTCGACATTGAACGGCTCGACGAAGAGTGGTTTATCTGGTCCTACACCTATCCCAACGGTCGCAAAGACACCTGGGAGATGCACCGCGTCAAACCTGAGGAAGCAGACTTCGGCGAGTGAGATGGGGCAATAATAAAAATTTCTTACGCTATTATGAGGAATCGAATGGTCCGACAAGAAAATGTAACAAAAGGGAGTGCTATAGAAGCACTCCCTTTACTGTCTTTGTCAATGTGATAATATCGTTATGCAGTCACTGGCTCTTCTTCGATGCTCTCGTTGATGGCTTCGCTCAACTGCTTCGACGCTTCACCTTTCTCTATCTCGAAAACAATCTTCTCGTCGTCGAGGGTAGGAGCGTCGGTGCTTTCGGTTTTTGTTGTGGTGACGCGGATGGTATCGCCTGCCAAAATGTCAGCCTTGATGATTTCCTCGGCGAGGTCGTCCTCGATATAACGCTGGATGGCACGCTTCAGCGGACGGGCTCCATATTGGGCATCCCAACCTTTCTTGACGAGGAAGTCCTTGGCAGCCTCGTCGATAGAAATATCGAAGCCCATGTTTTGGATACGCTTAAAGAGACCCTTTAACTCTATATCGATAATCTTATGAATATCTTCACGTTGCAGACTGTTAAAGTAGATGATATCATCGATGCGGTTAAGGAATTCTGGAGCGAAAGATTTCTTCAGAGCCTTTTCGATGACGTCGCGTTCCATCTCGCCGCGTTCGGCTTCGCGTGCCGTGGTGCTGAAGCCTACGCCAGTACCAAAGTCCTTCAGCTGTCGGCTGCCGATATTGGAGGTCATGATGATGATGGTGTTCTTAAAGTCGACCTTGCGGCCCAAGCCGTCGGTGAGCTGACCGTCGTCCAACACTTGCAGCAGAACGTTGAACACATCGGGGTGAGCTTTCTCGATTTCGTCTAACAGAATGATAGAGTATGGTTTACGGCGTACTTTCTCGGTCAGCTGTCCTCCTTCTTCGTAGCCGACGTATCCTGGAGGCGCTCCGATGAGGCGCGACACAGCAAATTTCTCCATATACTCGCTCATATCGATGCGTATCATCGACTGCTCGCTGTCGAAAAGGTATTTGGCGAGCACCTTGGTCAGGTAGGTTTTGCCGACGCCTGTTGGACCCAGGAAGATAAAAGTGCCGATAGGCTTGTTGGGATCTTTGAGACCCGCACGATTGCGACGTATAGCTTTGGAAATCTTTTTGATGGCTTCGTCCTGTCCAATGACGGTGCCTTGCAGTTCTTCCTCCATGCGGAGCAGTCGGGTGCTTTCGTTCTGCGCGATGCGCTGCACGGGGACGCCAGTCATCATGGCCACAACTTCAGCAACATCATTTTCGGTTACTTCCACACGGTTGTCGCGTTCTTCAGCCTCATGGCGGCGGCGCATCTCTTCGAGTTCGGCAGTGAGTTCCCGTTCTTGGTCGCGAAGGGCTGCCGCCTCGTTGTAGCTTTTGCGGGCAAGCACTTCTTTTTTCTGCTTCACGACTTCGGCGATGCGCTTTTCCATTTCGATAATATCCTGAGGAATACGTACATTGGCAATGCGTACACGGGCTCCGGCTTCGTCCATGGCGTCGATGGCCTTGTCGGGGAGCAGGCGGTCACTGACATAGCGTTCGGTGAGGCTGATACATGCCTTGAGGGCATCATCACTATATTTCACGCCGTGGTGATCTTCGTATTTGTCGCGTATATTGCTCAGAATTTCAAATGTTTCCTCTGCGGTGGCAGCTTCGACAAGAACCTTCTGGAAGCGGCGTTCCAGGGCGCCGTCTTTCTCTATATATTGGCGGTACTCGTCGAGGGTTGTTGCTCCGATGCACTGGATTTCGCCGCGCGCCAACGCAGGCTTGAACATGTTGGAGGCGTCCAGCGACCCTGAGGCGCTGCCGGCACCCACGATGGTGTGAATCTCGTCGATGAAGATAATGATGTTGTGGTTGCGTTCCAGCTCGCTGAGGATGGCCTTCATGCGCTCCTCGAACTGTCCGCGGTATTTGGTGCCGGCGACGAGGGATGCCAGGTCGAGAGAGATGACTCTTTTGTTGTAAAGCGTCCGTGGAACACGGCCTTCGACGATGCGCTGGGCAAGGCCTTCGGCGATAGCCGATTTGCCCACGCCAGGTTCTCCGATCAGAACGGGGTTGTTTTTCTTGCGGCGGCTGAGAATCTGTGCGATGCGTTCCAGCTCTTTGGTGCGTCCGACGATGGGGTCGAGCCGTCCCTCTTCGGCCGCCTTGGTCAGATCGCGGCCAAAATTCTCCAAAGCAGGGGTCTTGCCACCTTTGCTGCTCTCGCTGCGCGAGGGTTCGTCGGGGTTGGCATAGGGGAAATCGTCGTCTTCCTCGTCGTTCAGGTCAAATTTCGCCTCATAGTCTTCGATGTTCTCTTTGGTCTTTCCCTGATCGTCGCGGTTGTTTTTCAGCATGTTGAAAAACTTCGCATAGTTTATTCCTTCACGTTCGAGCAGACGAGCGGCGACATTTTCCCCTTCCATCAGGATGGCCAGCACCAGGTGCTCGGTACGTATTTCACTTTCTTTGAGTTTAGTGGACTCGAGAAAGGCGAGACGGAGCACTTTCTCGGTCTGTTTCAACATCGGTATCTCGCTTTCTTCAGTGTAGGTGATGTTCGACTGCTGTTGACCTATGGCTGTCTCTATGCGGCTTTTCATGGCGCCCATGTCCACACCCATGGCTTCGAGGAGCCTGTAGGCCGAACATTCACGTTCGCGCACCACGCCCAAAAAGAGATGTTCCACGCCGATATGTCCGTTTTTGAGCCGAATGGCTTCGTCACGACTGTCGGAAATCACTTTTTTAGTGTTTTTGCTCAGTTTGGCTTCCATATATTAATGTGCTAATCAGTTTATTATCGAAAAATAAGCGGTAGTGTTAGTACAATTCAAAATTACTATATTCCAACCACATGCAAATTACTTGCCAAAGTATATTTTCAACACAGATATGTGAATACTCACTGACAAAATGACAGAAAAATTTTGTTTTTCGTTTTGGAATAAAAAAAACCTTAAATAAACTAAAAAAGGCGGGAATTATCGGATAAAAAGTCGTATCTTTGCGTCTCTAAATTATAATGAATACATTATATAATTATTTGTAAATAATTACTTAAAATACATCTAAATGATTTCTGAGAACGAAAAAATCACGCAGGTAGACATAGAAACTGAGATGAAATCAGCCTATATCGACTATGCGATGTCTGTTATTGTCTCCCGTGCACTTCCTGATGTCCGCGACGGTTTGAAGCCCGTCCATCGCCGTATACTCTATGCCATGAACGACATGGGTCTCTTCTATAATACGGCGTATAAGAAATCGGCCACCGTGGTTGGTGAAGTGCTTGGTAAATACCATCCCCATGGCGACTCGTCGGTGTATGGTGCCATGGTCCGCCTGGCGCAGCCTTGGGCTATGCGCTACATGCTGGTCGACGGTCAAGGTAACTTCGGCTCTATTGACGGCGACGGTGCCGCTGCCATGCGTTACACTGAAGCACGCATGAAACAGATCACCAACGAAATGCTTGCCGACATCGACAAGGACACTGTCGACATGATGCCTACCTACGACAACGACCGCGAAGAACCTACCGTTCTCCCCGCCAAGATACCCAACCTGCTTATCAACGGCTCTAACGGTATCGCCGTTGGTATGGCAACCAACATGCCGACCCACAACCTTCGCGAGGTACTCAACGGCTGCGTGGCTTACATCGACAACCCGGAAATCACCGTTGAAGGCTTGATGCAATACATCACCGCTCCCGACTTCCCCGGCGGCGGCATCATCTACGGCTACAAAGGCGTTCGCGACGCCTTCACCACCGGCCGCGGCTCCATCATTCTCCGTGCCGAGACGTCGATAGAAACCGATGCCAAAGGACGCAACATGATTGTGGCTCACGATGTGCCTTACAACGTCAACAAATCGGAAATGATCAAGCGTCAGGCCCAGCTCGTCAAGGAAGGCAAGATTGTGGGTATCACCGATATCCGCGACGAGTCGGACAAAGACGGCATCCGCGTGGTTTACTACCTGCGTCATGACGTGGTTCCCAACATCATCCTCAACAAGCTCTTCCAACTTTCTGAACTTCAGTCTTCGTTTGCTGTCAACAATATCGCCCTCGTCAAAGGTCGTCCCCAGCTGCTCAACCTGAAGGATTTGATTCAAAACTTCGTAGAACACCGTGAGGAGGTCGTCACCCGCCGCACCCGTTTCGAGTTGGCCGAAGCCGAGAAGAGAGCGCACATCTTGCAAGGTCTGCTCAAGGCCATCGACATCATGGATGAAATCATAGCCCTCATCCGTCGTTCCGCCACTGTCGACGATGCCCGTCAGGGACTTATGGACAACTGGGGCTTCAGCGACTTGCAGGCTCGCGCTATCGTCGAGATGCGCTTGCGTCAACTCACCGGACTGGAACGCCAGAAGCTTCAGGAAGAATATGATGAGAAAATGCGTTTCATCGAACGTTGCAAGGAGATCCTTGGCGACCACAAAGTGCTTATGGATGTCATCAAAAACGAACTTATCGAGATTCGCGACAAATATGGCGACGACCGCCGCACCCGTATCGAATACGACGCCTCCAATTTCAGCATCGAAGACATGATTGCTGACGATAAGGTGGTGATCACTATCTCCCATATGGGCTACATCAAACGTACGCTGCTCAGCGAATACAGGGCCCAGGGCAGGGGAGGTGTCGGATCGAAAGGCAGTTCGGTGCGCAACGAGGACTTCGTTGAACATATCTTTATGGCCACCAACCACAACTACATTCTTTTCTTCACCGAAAAAGGTCGTTGCTACTGGAAGCGCGCCTTCGAAATCCCCGAAGGCGGCAAAGACTCCAAGGGTCGTGCCATCCTCAACCTTATCAACATCGAGCCCGACGACAAAGTCAAGGCATATGTCAATGTGCTTAACCTCAAAGAGGAAGAATACCTCAACAGCCATTATATCGTGCTCTGCACCAAGAACGGTATCATCAAAAAGACCACCCTCGAGGCTTACTCACGTCCGCGAACCAATGGCATCATCGCAGTGGGTGTGCGCGAAGGCGATGAACTCCTCACTGCACGGCTCACCGATGGCAACAGCCAGTTGCTCATAGCCTCGCGCCAAGGTAAAGTGGTGCGTTGCAAGGAAGACGAATTCCGTCCTCTGGGTCGTGGCGCTTCCGGCGTCAAAGGTATTACGCTGGAACCGCAGGACGACTGCGTTATCGGTATGCTTTGCGTGCAGGATGACAACGATAATGTTCTGGTTGTCTCCGAAAACGGCTACGGCAAACGTTCGCCCATCAGCGAATATCGTGAGACCCACCGTGGCGGCAAGGGCGTAAAGACGATGCAGGTGACCGAGAAGACCGGACGTCTCATCGCCATCGAGAGTGTGTCGGATGACAACGACCTGATGATCATTAACCGCTCTGGCGTCACTATCCGTATGCACATAGAGAACCTGCGTGTACAGGGCCGTGCCACCCAGGGTGTCAAATTGATCAACCTGCGCGGAAAAGACACCATCGCATCTATCACCAAAGTTGACGCCGAACCCGAGAAATCGAACGAAGAAAATGTAGAAGAAAACGGTGAAGGTGCAACGGAAATCACAGAAAACAATGATATTAAAGACGTTACAAACGAAAATGAAAATGGAGTAGGGGAGACCGACGCTGACGAACGGGTCACCGAATGACCCTATAACAATTCATGACAATCATAATAATTCTTAACCACAAAATAATTAAATAACAGGAAATACAAAATAGAGAAATAACATTTAAAACATTCTAATGATCATGAAAAAAATTGCATTGTTTACAGCGCTTCTCGCACTCGGCTTCGCCGCGAATGCGCAGACATTGAACGTTCAAAGTGCCATGTCGGATTTGAAAAGAGGCTACTTAAACAAAGCCAAAGCATCTATTGATAAAGCTTGTGCCCACGAAGACACAAAGGATGATGCCAAGACTTGGTACTATGCAGGTCTCATCTACAGCCAGATAGGTGGTGAAACGATGAAGGCCAAATCCAAATACAAAGATTTGGATCCCGATTGGTGTGACAAAGCGTATGCTGCTGCATTGCGCTGCAAAGAGCTCGACACCAAAGGCGAATACACCGACGGCAACAAAGGCGTTTTCACCTTTCTTGGCAATATCTTCTATGAAAGAAGTATCAATCTGTTCAACGAAGGCAAATATAAAGAAGCGTTGAAAGAGGCTGAAGAGTCCATCAAGATTTCCAACAACACCGGCGACAAGGAACTGGCAAACGGCGCCAACTACATTGCAGGCTACAGCTGCCAGCTGCTTAACGACAACGACGGTGTAAAGAAATACTTCGGACCCCTGGTGCGTTCCAAGAAAGTGAAAAACCCCGAAATCCTTCCCATGGTCTACAATACCATGATTGCCATCTACAAGGGCGAGAACGATACTGCCAACGTTATCAAGACCGCGAAACACTACACCCAGGTGATGAACGATGACCCCAACGCCCAGCTGATGCTGGCTTCCGCCTACATCTGGACTAACAACAAAGCCAAAGGTATCGAATTGGCTGACAAAGCAATAGCATCCATGTCCGACACCTCTTCCAAATATCCTTTGCTGCTGTGTGGCGCTGCAGGTATCTACGATGAGGCCGGCGAATATGACAAGGCTGAAAAGACCTACAAACGTTCGGCTGAAATACAGCCCAATCAGATTGACGCCAACTACGGTATGGGTAGTATGCTCTTCAACCGCGCCGCCGACAAAAACGCCGCTATCGGTAAAATGATTGAATCTGGCCAGACTTCAGATGAAGATGAGGTTGTCATGAACAAACTCAACGAAGAAATGAACCAACTCTTCGAGCAAGCCATTCCTTATCTCAAGAACGCCATCACTTACATCGACAATCTTAGCGAACAGGAAAAAGCCACCGTACGCAGCAAGCTCTACAACTGCTTGAAGACTCTCAGCATTTGCTATGCACGTCTTGATATGCTGAACGAAGCCAAACCCATCCAGGAACGCATCACGCAAATCGAACAAGGCAAATAATCGAATCTTCTCATGCAATTTACATTATAAGCCCACAGTTTTGCTGTGGGTTTTTTTTTGTTTAAAAATACTTAATATTTCCATTATGTTAAGTAGTGT